>Ga0118677_10000344_pt1 | contig 101694 bp, 79 predicted proteins | sample AliMusrvi5mmetaG_FD_86154 | JGI IMG/M metagenome (GOLD analysis project Ga0118677, IMG submission 86154) | reverse complement strand
TTGGGCCATTTTTCACCTCAAAAGTGTTGCACTTCCTTATTGAATTCGTTTTATTCTACACTTTCAAAGGTGAAAAGTATATATTAGTCTCAAAGAACAAGGAACCTTTTGGCACAGCCTCTAAAGTCCTGGGTGTCTCTGCGGCAGTGTAAACATTATTCGTGCCAAATTCATCCCCGCCATGAATGGCGGGGTGTTCTTTGGCACAAGCGCATAAGGTTTATAAGGTAAAACCAAGAACAGCACCATATAACCGGAAAAAATGCATTCTCTTTTTGTTTTTGTCTTTGCCTTTACTTTACAAACCTTACAAACCTTATTTTTCCATGCCGGACGGAGTCCGGCATAATAAATATCCTACCTCTCAAAACAGGACACACGAAGTGTGGCCTATAAACTTTTATTTCAGTATATTCTTAAGCGTATTTATAAATCTTTCGTTCTGTTCCTTGGTTCCCACAGTAACCCTGATAGTTGTTTCCGTTCCGATAGCGCGGACGATTATGCCTTCCTGCATCAACCTTTTCGCGACTTCCTTTCCGTTCTTCTTCACGTCAACAAGCACGAAATTGGCTTCGCTCGGGACGCATTCCAGCCCCATAACCTCAAACGAGCCGTAGAAAAATTCACGCCCCTCTTTATTCATTCTCCTGCTCGCCTCGACATGGCGGATATCGGAAAGCGCCGCCGCCGCTCCGGCTTGAGCAAGCGAGTTAACATTAAACGGCTGCCTGACGCACTCAAGAATGTCTATCAGTTCCTTCTTTGCGATACCGTAGCCGACGCGAAGCCCCGCAAGACCGAATATCTTGGAGAAAGTCCGAAGCGCTATGACATTGGCGCCGTTTTTTATGTAGTCTATCGAATCCGGATAATCCGCCGTTTCCACATACTCGTAGTAAGCTTCGTCAAGCACGACGATTACATCTTCCGGAACCTTCTCCATAAACGCCGAGAATTCCTGTTTAGTGACGATAGAGCCTGTCGGATTATTCGGATTCGCTATGAAGATAAGCTTGGTCTTGTCGTTTATCTTTGCCGCCATAGCGGCAAGGTCAAAGCCGTAGTTTTTCATCGGAACAAACACGGGCTCTGCTCCGGAGATATTGCTGACAGCCCTATATTCTACGAAGGTCAGCGCCGGGTCTCCCTGGATTATCTCGTCCCCCGGATTAAAGAAGGCCTGCGAGATCATAAGAAGCAATTCATCGGAACCGTTGCCGAATATCAGCTGGTTCTCTTCTACATCCAGTTTTTTTGCAAGGATCTTGCGGAGTTCAAAACAACTGCCCTCCGGATAATAATGAATATCCTCAACAGCCTTTTTAACAGCGTTTACGGCTCGCTGGGAGGGTCCGAGGGGGTTCTCATTAGAAGCCATTTTGATTACATCGGCAAGCCCGAGTTCCCTCTGAACTTCCTGGATGGGCTTCCCCGGAACATAAGGGGTAAGTTTATCAACCGCGTCCCTGTATAGCTTTTTCATAACAACTCCTTCATATATATAGGGTTTGAAAAACCCTTAAAACCATGCTGCATTCCTTACTTTTCTTATATCACAAACTGCCGCTAAAGTCAAAAGGACGGATTTTCAATGGAAAACAGGCCTTTGCGTAATCACGCGCCAAAAAAGAACCCCGCGAGCCGCGGGGTTCCGGTATATCTTTAAATGCTGCCGAAGCGGGCTTTTTATTTAAACTTTTTGAACTGCGGCAGGTAATTCTTAGATGCTTTGAACATTTCATCCACCATGTCCTGTGTTTCCTGCATGGAAAGCACAGCCGAGGTAAGCGGATCAAAGAGCACAGCGTGGAAGATCTTCCTTGGATCGCCTTCAATCGCGCCTTCAACCGCAAGGTTTTCACAGCGGGCGCTGATATTGTTCAAAATAGCAAGGTGTTCCGGTAAATCCCCTACAAAAACCGGGTCAAACCCGCGCTTGCTTGTCCAAACAGGTATTTCAACGCAGGTCTCTTTCGGCAGGTTGGTGATACTCCCGTTATTTATGACATTCCCGTTGAACTCAAACGGAGTGTTGTCCCCGAAAATTGCGTTAAAGATATAGCAGGCGTATTCCAGCCCGCGGGGAAGATCCACTTTGCCGGTGGCTATCCACTTCTTAATATCTCTCTTCCATATATGTTTTCTCTTTGTATAGGCCTTCAGTATCATGGCGTGCGCGCCGTCATTCCAGCTGGTGCCGCCGGAACAATATTTTTTAAGCAAATCCTTTCTTTTCCGAAACCACGCCACGTACTCTGAATTGTGCCCGCTGGATTCCGTCACAAAATAGTCAAGGTGGCGGAACATCTCGTTCCTGACTATATCCTGTTTCCATATTTCCGGTTTTTTGATTGCCTTGCGGTAAAGAGGATAGGCATCCTTTCCGTTCCATTCAAACCTGAGCATCCAGGCCTGGTGATTTATTCCGGCAGTGAAATATGTAATTTCCTCCACCGGAGCGTTTATCCTCTTTGCCAGTTCGTGCGCCGTGCCCTGGACCGAATGGCAAAGCCCGGTTATCTTCAGTTTCGGGAAGATCATCTGCATTGCTTTGCAGTTCATCGCCATCGGATTGGTGTAGTTGAGGAATACCGCGTTCGGGCAGTATCTTTCTATGTCCTTGCAGATATCAAGCAATACCGGTATAGTCCTGGCCGCGCGAAATATCCCTGACGGCCCCCTCGTATCTCCGACATTGATGTCAACACCGTATTTTTCCGGAATTGTAATGTCGTATTTCCATATATCAACATCCCCCGAGAGAATGGTGCAGAGCACCCCGTCCGCGCCCTTCAGGGCTTCTTTTCTTGAAAGGGTGGCGATGGATTTTGCCGGGTAATTGCCTGCCTTGATTATCTTATCAACAGCCAGCTTCACCCACTTAAGCCTTTCCTTGTTTATATCCATCAGCCATATTTCCGCGTCCGCAAACGCCGGGAATGTTAGCAGATCCCGGACCAGCCCGCGGGTGAATCCCATGCTTCCCGCGCCTATGAAAGCTATCTTCTTTGACATATTAGGCCTCCTATGCCTTTTGAAATATTTAGTATTATACTATATAAAACATATTCAAAACAAAAAAATACTCGCTCTCCGGCAATTTCAACTTCCTATTTTGCCGCCTATCCTGTATAATTTTGCCATGGAAAAGCCAATAAATATAATCCTTGCCGGGGTCGGAGGGCAGGGAATAATACTCGCCGGAAATATCATTGCGAGAACTGCGCTTGAGTCCGGTTTCGATGTAAAAGCCAATGAATTGCACGGTATGGCCCAGAGGGGCGGTTCTGTCTTATCTCATATTCGCTTCGGGAAAATCGTTCATTCACCGCTAATCCCGGAAGGTGAAGCGGACATTCTCGTTTCCCTGGAAGAATTGGAAAGCATGCGCTACGAAAGATTCCTAAAGCCCGGCGGGATTGTAATCATGAACACTCGAAAAATTGTTCCTTCCAGCATTTCCGCGGAAACCTATCCTTCGGATATAAAGTCCGGCCTGGAGAAATCAGGATTCAAGGTTGAGGCCGTTGACGCCCTCGCCGCGGCAAGGAATGCCGGAAGCGTAAAAATAGAAAACATCATCCTGCTTGGCCTGCTGGCAAAACACCTGCCGTTTAAGCAGGAAACCTGGGAAAAAGTAATAAGAAGTTCGGTTCCGGAAAAGTATCTTGAAATGAACCTGAAAGCCTTCGGTATCCTCTAAGTTTTGATTCGCGTATTCATCCTGTAAGCCTTTCAACCAGATGGTCAAGATAGCCTTCCTTGTCTTTCCACTCCAGCGCGATATTAACCTTCGGCGCGCCTTTCTCTATTCTGGTAAATCCTCCGTTTGTGACACGAAGGCCGGTCTTCTTCATCTTTAGGAAGGATTCGTCGTAGGCAAGATAAACTGCTACCGTATCAAAAAGTATTGAACTGTATGAATCGTACTTTCCTTTCTTCCCTCCCCACCCCTTTAGCCAGTGCCGGTAATTTTCCATAACCGCCTTCATAACCGGCAGCCCGCTCTTTAAGCATTTTTGGTATCTCTCCCCGGAAAGCCGGATGTTGCCGCAGGTATCAAGAGGCGTTATTGTTTTATCCCAATCCGCCGAGAGGGCTTCATTTGCGTCGCGCATATAAGAACAGACATTCCATTCCGGGATAGCGCCCCGTTTACCTTCGTGCTGCATTTTTATTGAGCCGTGCATTCCGACAAACTTTGCCCGCTCTACTATTTCCGGCTTTAGCGAAAGCGCCCTGGCAATGTTTGGGAGCGGAGCAATGCCTATGACGGTAACTTTTTTTTTTGAGGCCGTGATAGTCTTGATAATAGCGTCAACGCCGTCCTGAAAAACCCTTCCCTTGTAATTTTTCATATTGAAGCCTTTTAGCCAGTCCGCCTGCGGCTCGCGGACTGCATTATATCCTAACTGTATCCCTATCCCTATCGGGATATCCGTCCTGCCGGCGACCTGAAGAAACTTTGCAACCAGTTTTGCCCGGTAAACGGTATCCCCCCTGGCGGTGGTTATTAGCTTGATGTCAAGTTCCGGAGAATTTAACGCCATTGCCAGCGCCCAGGTATCGTCAATATCCGTTCCGATGTCCGTATCGAGTATTACCGGTATTTTTTTCACCATTTTCTCTCCCGCTTGCAAATTTAGATCATTGAGCTGTATTCCTTGAGAATACTCACATATGTTTTATAGGCTTCAAGGCTTACATCCGGAGGCGTTTGGTGATCCGCAGTCGGAATGTAGCCGCCGCTTTTCATGACCGGAAGCAGGCGTTCGAATTCGGCTCGTATGGCCGGCTCGCCGAGACGGATGAGAGTCTTATCAAACCCTCCTATCATTCTCCATTTTGGATGTTCTTTGCGTATCTTATTCACGTCAACTCCCGCCATTCTCTCTAAGGGCAGGCAACCCTGCACTCCGGCTTCCTCGAACCAGGGTATGACGCCGCTCACATCGCCGTCCGTATCAACCATCTGGAGTATGCCGGCCTTCTTGACCACGGGGACCAGCTTAGCATAATACGGAGCGACAAATTCAAAGAATTGCTCCCTGCTCATCATAGGACCGTGATTATATGAAAGGTCTTCCAGCGGTCAACGGTCTTATCCCACCAGCTTATCCATTCCATAACAGGCAGGCGGTCCGCCTTTTGAAAGTTCATTACAGCCTTAAAACGCTCCCTGCAATTCATGGCAATCTCTCCATTACTGAGACTTCTTTACTTTACTACAATACGGATTTAAAGAAAAGCCGGAATTTTGCTTTCGCCCCCCCGGAGGACAGATTAGCGGGCGGGAAAAGCCTTATATTTTAATTGTTAACCAAAGTCTGCCATTTTAATTGACTATCAGAATTTGATTTTGTTAGAATACCTTAATGCATACCCTATCTTACCGCTCTCAGCAGCACACCGCCATCATCAACAAATACCGTTTGCTAAAACACAGGGGGTGAAATTATGCTTGGATTCGAAGGAATCGGCGTCGTTCTTGCCTACGTCCTCACTATTGCCGCCGCGCTGCTTTGCGTGATTTACGGCGTCATAAACTGGAACAAATCTGATGAGCGCGAAGGCAAGGAAGTCAAAGAAGAACTCAAGTGGGAAAAGAAGGACGAAAAAATAAAGGAGAAGCTGTAAGAATCCTTTAAGGAGGAAACAGAATGGACACATTATATATAGGAATAGTCGTCGCTGTTTACCTCGCCATCACGGCATATCTCGGATGGCTGGGGTTCAAGCAGACAACGAACGCGGCAGACTATCTGGTTGCCGGCAGGAAGCAGCATCCCATCATCATGGCGCTCTCCTACGGAGCCACCTTCATCAGCACTTCGGCAATTGTCGGCTTTGGCGGAGCAGCCGCGGTATTCGGAATGGGCCTGCTCTGGCTCACCTTCCTGAACATACTCGTCGGCATCTTCATTGCTTTCGTCTTCTTCGGGAAGCGCACCAGGAAGATGGGGCACAACCTTGACGCGCATACCTTTCCGGAACTTCTCGGCAAGAGGTTCGACTCCAGGTTCATCCAGGGCGCCACGGGCCTTTTGATTTTCCTCTTCATGCCCATATATGCCGGCTCGGTGCTTATCGGGGGCGCGATCTTTATCGCCCAAACATTTTCAATATCCTATGACGCAGCAGTCCTCGGGTTCACAATTGTAACAGCTGTTTATGTGGTATTCGGCGGGCTTAAGGGCGTTATGTACACAGACGCGTTCCAGGGAGTACTGATGTTCATCGGCATGGCGCTTCTGCTCATATACGCCTACACTTCCGTCGGCGGAGTTATGGCAGGGCATACCGCTCTTTCAAAACTCGCGCCTGAAGCGAAGATTCTCTTCGGGAAAGGCGGGCATATGGGCTGGACCTCAATGCCTGCCTTCGGCTCGGCAATGTGGATGCAATTGGTTACGACAATTGTAATGGGAGTCGGCATAGGCGTTCTCGCGCAGCCCCAGCTTATAGTGCGATTTATGACGGTCAAGAGCAACAAGGAAATAAACAGGGCCGTGCTTGTCGGCGGCGTCTTTATCCTGTTCATGACCGGTGTTGCTTTCACGGTCGGCGCGCTCTCCAATGTTTATTTCTGGAACAACCCGAAATATCAGACGGTGGCCATTGAAGCGGTGAAGATGGCACAGGCGGAGAAAGAAGGAAAAATTTATAAGCCGGTTGTCTCCGTTGAACTGACGAAAAAACGCGAAGCGGACGCGGCAGCAGCTCTCCTTAATCCGATTCCGGCAACGACGGCTAAGACCGGGAACGAACCCGCAAAACCCGTTGCAGCAACAACACAACCGGCGGTCATGGCAGCCAAGACCGGCGCTGCGGCGCCTGCAGCTCCGGCGGCGGCAAAGCCAAAATCCTCCGGCGCCTTGACGGATGCGATAATTCCGCTCTTTATTAATGAAGCAATGCCCAAGTGGTTCATTCCGATATTTCTAATAACCCTGCTCGCTGCGGCCATGTCAACGCTTTCCTCGCAATTTCACACTATGGGCACGGCCCTGGCAAGGGACGTCTATGAGAAAGGCCTGAACATAAAGAGCACAAATACCGTGCTCGTAAACAGAATGGGTACGCTCTTTACCATCATACTCAGTCTCGGCGTCGCAATCTATCTGCCGAGGTTCTTTGAGACGGGCTCTGCGATAATCGCAAAAGGAACGGCGATCTTCTTCGGGCTCTGCGCCTGCGCCATTATCCCGATGTATGTGGGAGCTCTCTACTCGCCGCGCTTCACGAAATCGGCGGCAAAGTGGGGGTTTGTCGCAGGAGTAGCCGTAAGCCTGCTGTGGATGGTTTTCGTCCACTCGGCCGAATCCGCTCCTCTTGGCATCTGCCTGGCGCTTACTGGAAAAGCTTCACTACTTGATTCTAAGTCCTGGATCTCGAACCTGGATCCCCTCATCGCGGCGCTTCCGGTCTCAATAATTGTCTCGCTCCTGGTTTCGGCTCTGAGCTCGCCGATGGACAAAGAACATTTAAGAAAATGCTTTAACGGCATTGAAAAAGTGTAAAATGATTATGCGGATTACAAAATGAGATTACGCAGATTAAAGCGATTGAACCAATCTGCGTAATCATACCAAAGGAGGAAAGCATGAAAAAGATAGTGGTTGTAATCGCTCTTTTATGCGCCGTCTTCACCGCGGCGTCGGCGGAACCCATCGCCGGAAGGATGTGGGAAAACCTCAACTTCACGATACTCTGCTCTCCCGACCTGGCTTTTACCGTAATGCCCGGCCACAGGTGGGAATTCTCCAATAACACCACCTCAACTGCCGACACTTATTTCGAAGAACTCTTCGTCGGCCCGACCTGGACTTTCAAACTGTCGGATTCGCTAAAAATTAAACTTCCAATATGGTACTACTACATGGGATTCCCGACAAAATCCAGCGGCGCCTATCCTTTCAGCCACAACCTTGAGATACTTCCTATCGTTGAATATAAATTCGCTCCGGCGCTTATGCTTTCGAGCAGGTCTATATTCCACAACACCTTCTTCGCGAGCATTAACGGCAGCGGAAGCACGGGAGGTTTCGGTTTCTCAACTCTGCTCAGGGAAATGGTGCTGGTAAATTATTCGATAGACGCTTCCTGCACGTTCTTCGCCGGCGACGAGCTTTTTGTGGGACTTCTCACGGACGCAAATTATGCCGGAGTCTACGGGCCCGGGTTCTCACCGTCAGGCATAGACGAAAACAGAATCATAGCGGGTTTCACATATAAGATATCGCCGGAGCTGTCAATCACGCCGCAGTACATCTATTCAACCACTTACCTTGCCTCGGCCGGAGTGGGCAACGCGGCAAACGGCACGCCTAAACTTTCAGCGCACAACTTCTACCTGACGGTTACTTACCTCTTTAAAGCATTCTAAACACAGCTTTTCCCTGGGGCGGCCGGGAAACCTGCCGCCCTTTTTTCTACGGTTAGTTGAATTGTCGGCGGAAATATGATATTGTTATCCTATAATGTCGTTTATGGTTAACAATACAAATAATACTTTATTGGCTGCGCTGCTGCTTTTCCCGGCCATAGGCCCTATAGCCGCCGAACCCTCAATTTACGAACTCCCTCCCGCCGGAATAACCGGCTCCAGGCTTAATAATCCGGAGAAAGCGCGGCCTGCATTCATTAATACGGAACCTGACCTCTCCGCAGCGCCGCAGGAATTATTCAACAACATCGGAAGCGTGGACCTTATGTCAAGGGGCCCCGGCGGGGTAACTTCGGATATAAGCATCAGGGGCGCGAACTATCAGCAGGTTCTTGTACTTCTGGACGGATTTAAGCTCACGGATCCGCAGACCGCCCACCATAACATGGATATTCCTGTTCCGTCCATAGGGATTGGCGCCGCGGTAATTTCCCCCGGGCAAGGTTCATCTATCTTTGGCTCGGGCGCCTTCGGCGGCACCGTGAACGCGATACTGAAACACCCGGTCTCAGAGGAGTTTGGGCTCTCTGCCGATTATTCTTCGTTTAACACTATGAATCTTTCCGCGTCCTACGGGACCACTCTGCCGGACGGGTCAATATTTATCGCGGCAGGCAACTCCCGCTCGGACGGCTTCCGCCCGGATACGGACTACAAAATAAGCTCCTACTGTTCCTCGTTGACGCTGGGCAGCAGCGAAATTGTGCTCGGTGTCATGGACAAACAATTCGGAGCCTATGACTTTTATACTCCCGGCCTCAACCTTCCTTCGCGGGAAAGAACCACCGCTTACTTCGCGGGAATAAAAGCAATCTTATTACCGGCTGATTTCGCGGACATATCCGGAAAGGCCTCTATCAGAAGGCATGACGATGCCTTTATTCTGGATCAGACACGGCCGGCATACTTCTCTTCACAGCATATTTCACACAACCTGGACACGGAAATCAATTTTGCCTTCAAAAACCTTCCGCTTTCGGCGGGAACCGAGTTTCAGCTGGAAACGATAGACAGCAATACAATCGGCAGCCATCAGGTCTCTGATCTCGCGGTATTTACCGAGGTAGGCTTTAGAGACGACGCAGGGAGAGAATACTCTCTTTCCGCAAGAGCCGACTCAAATGACAGAGGCACAAGGATGACTGCTTCGGCGGCCTCAAAAACCCAGTTTGCAGGCGGATTAAAACTTTCAATTTCGGCAGGTTCTTCCTTCCGCGATCCTTCCTTCACGGAACTTTACTACAAAGACCCTGCAAACACAGGCAATGCCTCGCTCTCGCCGGAAACGGCGGTCTCCGGCGACATATCTCTCCTTTTTGACGGAGGCGCGGGAGGCAAGGGCGGGCTGTCTTTATTTGTCAGGAGCGAAACAAACGGAATAGACTGGGTATCCGCATCCCCGACAGGTCCCTGGACGGCAATGAATACTTCAACGGCGCAATCCGCGGGACTTGAGTTTTCCTCTTCCGCAGCTCTGCTCGGAGCAGAGTTCTCTCTAAATTTTTCCCTAATCGACATGAAAAAGGATTTGCCCTATTTCGCGAAATACTCCCTGATGTTCCCGAAAGAGCAGGGAGCTTTGAAAGCGCGTTTGCCGTTTCCGTTTGATACTGAACTTGCTTCTGAGACAACATACAAAGAGAGATATAACTCTTCTTCCTATGTAGTTTCGAACCTACGCCTGGCAAAGAAACTCGGCAATTTCAGCGTCTATGTTAAAATAGATAACCTTGGAGATATGCCCTACCAGGAAGTGTTCGGACTGCCAATGCCCGGAAGGACTTTTGGAAGCGGCATTTCAGCCTCATTCTAACACCTAAACCGTATTATCCTTTGTCAACCTTTCCGTTATAACAACTTTACAATGCCAGCCTTCGCCGTTGACCGCGCAATACTCTGCTGATATACTTCATGATTAGGGTTTATTAATTATAACCAAGAAAAGCATTTTCAAAATATCATAAGTCAGTAGAGGGGGCGATATGTTCGGATTCGGAGATCTTGGCGTGTGGACCGCATATGCTTTCACCATCCTGTCTGTACTGATATGCATTTTCTACGGCATCCTGAAATGGAATGAAATCGACGAAGACACAGAGGAGGCCGGAAAATGAGCGGATTATACCTGCTTACAGTAGTAATTATTTATTTTGCAATCACGGCGTTTTTCGGATGGCTGGGCTATAAACAGACAAACAACGCCTCGGATTATCTTGTGGCCGGGAGAAAGCAGCACCCGGTTGTGATGGCTCTCTCTTACGGCTCCACCTTCATCAGCACGGCGGCGATAATAGGGTTTGGAGGAGCAGCCGCTGTTTACGGAATGGGGCTGATGTGGCTGACCGGCCTGAATATTTTCGTGGGAATATTTCTGGCGTTTGTTTTCTTCGGGAAGCGCACCAGAAAGATAGGCTTAAACCTTAACGCGCACACCTTCCCCGAGCTTCTCGGAAAGAGATTTGATTCAAAATTCATCCAGACAGCAGCGGGTCTTCTTATATTTATAGGAATGCCGATTTACGCGGGTTCTGTTCTCATCGGCGGCTCACAGTTTATGAGCCAGTACCTCGGGATGGATTACGGTGCCGCACTGCTCATCTTTACGGTGATTACGGCGGTATATGTTATCTTTGGAGGATTAAAAGGCGTCATGTATACAGACGCGTTTCAGGGCGCTCTTATGCTTGTAGGAATGGGTCTTCTGCTTTACTTTGCCTATTCGGCCATCGGCGCGGGAGTCACCGGAGCCCACCAGAAGCTGACCGACATGGCGGGACTTGTGCCGCAGGCTTTCAAGGCTCAGGGACATCAGGGCTGGACCTCAATGCCTGTTGCAGGTTCTAAAATGTGGCTTGAAATGATAACCCAGCTGGCGCTTGGAGTCGGCGTCGGAGTTCTGGCTCAGCCGCAGCTGATAGTAAGGTTCATGACAGTCAAGAGCGGACGGGAGATAAATAGAGCTGTACCTATCGGCGGCTTCTTCATATTCATGATGGTCGGCGTGGCTTACACAGTCGGGGCGCTCTCAAATGTATATTTCCTGAATAATCCGGAATACAAAACCATCTCCATTGAAGCGGCAAAGATGGAGGCCGCGAAAAAAGAAGGAAAACCTTATGTTCCTCCCGCTCCCGCGGCTTCAGCTGCGGCAAAGCCGGCGGCTAAAATCGAGATAAAGGCTCCTGCGGCAAAGACTGCCCCTGCTGCTGCAGCCCCAAAATCTATTAGGCCGAAAGGAGCCATCACCGATAATATCATTCCGCTCTTTATAACCAAGGCAATGCCCGCTTGGTTTATTCCTATATTCCTTGTCACGCTTCTGGCGGCGGCGATGTCCACTCTCTCCTCCCAGTTTCACACAATGGGAACCGCGATTGGCAGGGATGTTTATGAGCAAGGCCTCGGCGGGAAAGGAAATACCGTTCTTATCACGAGAACCGGCATGACGATTTCTATACTTATAAGCCTTTTTGTTGCCTACTCTCTCCCGTTCTTTTTCGACCAGGGTTCCGCGATTATTGCCATAGGTACTGCGCTCTTCTTCGGAATCTGCGCGACTGCGTTTACCCCGATGTACTTCTCGGCCCTGTTCTGGAAAAGGGCGACAAAGCAGGGAGCAATCTCCGGCTTTATCGCGGGGCTTTCAGTATGCCTTTTCTGGCTATTCTTCGTGCAGGTAAAAGAAGCGAAACCGATTGGGCTCTGCAAATTGATCTTCGGGGTTGATTCTCTTGCCGGGAATTCCAACCTCCAGTATCTTGACCAGATGATAATTTCGCTTCCTGTCTCAATAATAGTCACAATAATAGTCAGCCTGTTGACAAAAGCTCCGGCGCAGGAACACATTGATAAATGCTTTAATGGAGTTGAGAAGGCGTAACTCAAGAAAGTTTATCCCCTCTCTAACTCTCCCCTTATAAAAAGGGGAGAGAATACAGGAGTAACTATGTTCTGGCAAATGGAACAGGAAACATTGAAGCGGGCAAAACTGGAAGCTCTCCAGCTGAAACGGCTTAAGCAAACCCTTAAGCGGGTGTACGACAATGTGCCTTTCTACCAAAAGGCGTTCACGAAATGCAAAGTCAAACCTGTCTCGCTTAAATCAGTCAAGGATATAGAGAAATTCCCGTTTACCACGAGGGAAGACCTCCAGGCAAACTACCCTGACGGGCTGCTCGCCTGCGGCAGGGAAGATATCGTCCGCCTGCACACCTCTTCGGGAACCACCGGCAAGCCAAAGGCAGTTTTCTTCACCAAGGCCGACCTCGACAACTCGGCGAACCTGATAGCCAGGTGTTTGGTCGCGACCGGCTGCACAAAACACGATGTTTTGCAGAACATGATGTCTTATGGGCTATTTACCGGCGGTCTGGTAATGCACTACGGCGCGGAGAAATTGGGTATGCTTATTATCCCTTCCGCCGTGGGCAACACCGACAGGCAGATAATGCTGATGCAGGATTTCGGAACCACCACTCTGCACCTTACCCCGAGCTACGCGCTGTATCTCGCCTCTCACTTTGAGGCCAAAGGGATAAACCCGGCGAAGGACCTTAAACTTAAAAGGGCTTTCATGGGAGCAGAACCTTACACGGAAGAAACCCGGCTGAAACTTGAAAGTTCTATGGGGATAGAAGTCTTTAATTCTTACGGGCTTACAGAGATGAACGGGCCGGGAGTCGCCTTTGAGTGCACGGAGAAGAATGGAATGCACATCTGGGAGGATAACTTTATTGTCGAAATTGTCGATCCTGCAACAGGAAAGCAGCTCCCTGACGGAGAGTACGGCGAACTGGTTTTGACCACGATAAACCGCGAAGGCATGCCGATTATCAGGTACAGGACGAGAGACATTACAGCGATAGACCCGGTAAGGTGCGCCTGCGGCAGAACGCATGTCAGGATAAAGAGAATTCACGGAAGGGCCGATGATATGTTCATCATTCGCGGCGTCAACATCTATCCTCAGCAGATAGAACAGGTGTTGATGGGTGTGAACGGGGTCGGAAAGAATTACCAGATAGTTTTAGAATCCTCCGAAGATATGACGATTAGGGTAGAGTTTTCCAAGGGCTATTTTGACGGAAACCTGGACAACCTCAAAACCCTGCGCGGTACGCTCGTCGAAAAACTTAAAGCCGCTATCCTGGTACGGCCTAAGGTTGAACTTGCCGAGCCAGGCACTTTACCGGTGAGCGAGGGTAAATCAAAGAGGGTGATTGATAACAGAAAGGTGTATTAGAGGGTTGGAAGGTTGGAGAATCAGAAGGTCGGATGCTCGGCCGCCTTTATCGGTGACATCTACCAAAGGAGTTGTAAATGAAAAATATTAAGCAGCTGTCCATATTCGCCGAAAACAAGCCGGGGAAACTGGAGCATATAACCAAAGTTTTTGAGGAAAACAAGATTAATATCATGGCGTTTAATATCGCCAGCCAGGGAGACTTCGGGATAATGAGGTTCATTGCAGACAAACCCGAGAAAGCGCTGGAAGCCTTCAAAAAGGCAGGCTTCACCATATCGATGAACGAGGTCTTTGCCATTGAGATGGAGGATAAACCGGGCGGGTTTCATAATGTCGCCCAGTTTATCGCGAAAAGCGGCCTGAACATTGAGAACGCCTATGTTTTAATTGAGAAGGACCGCCAGGGCGCGTTGCTCATTTGTGACATTAAAGACACGGAGAAGGCAAAGAAGACTCTATAAAGCAAACACTAAATTCTAAGCACTAAATTCTAAACAAAAAGACAAACTTCAAGAACAAAGAGGCAAACAAGGAACACTTTACCGCATAATTTTCTTTTTGCGTTTTTTTTAGAATTTAGTATTTAGTGCTTGCTGTTTGGTTGTTTCTAACTTGCTCGCATGGAGGTATCATGTCCCTTATCTGGAACAAAAAGGCAGAGTGTCTTCTGCCCATAGAAAAAGACCAGCTGCAGCTGGAGCGATTGCAGCATATTGTTAAATACGCTTACGAGAAGGTTCCCTATTACAAACAAGCTTTTGATAAATCCGGCGTGAAACCTGCCGGCATAAAAAGCCTAAAAGACATTGAGAAACTTCCTTTTACTTCCAAGGCGGAACTGCGGGATGCGTATCCTTATGGCATGTTCGCCGCTCCGATGGAAGAGATAGTTGAAATTCACACTTCCTCAGGAACCACCGGAAAGCCGGTCGTAATGGGCTATACCCTGGCAGATATTGAACTCTGGAGCGAGGTAATGGCACGCTCTCTTTCTATGGCAGGCTGCACCAAAGCGGATATAGTCCAAAACGCTTACGGCTACGGGCTTTTTACCGGAGGGCTCGGCGTTCATTACGGAGCCAGGAAAATTGGAGCCAATGTAATTCCCATCTCGGCAGGGAACACAAAACGCCAGCTTGAAATAATGCGTGATTTCGGCACGACCATTCTGACCTGCACGCCCTCTTACGCGCTGTTTTTGGCGGAGTCGGCAAAAGATGACAAGATAGACCTAAAATCCCTCAAACTCAGGTCGGGTGTATTCGGAGCAGAAATGTGGACCGAAAAGATGCGCGAAGAAATAGAAAAACGCCTGCACATTTCCGCCACAAATATATACGGCTTAACCGAAATAATAGGACCCGGGGTTGCGCAGGAATGCGAAGTGAAGAACGGCCTTCACCTGCAGGAGGACCTCTTCTATCCTGAAATTGTATCTCCGGAAAACCTGTCAGTGCTTTCCGAGGGCGAAAAGGGCGAGCTTGTTCTGACAACGCTTACACGGGAAGGCACTCCCATGATCCGCTTCAGAACAAAAGACATCACTTCTCTTCACCGCGGTGAATGCAAGTGCGGCAGGACCTCTATAAAAATGGACCGCATCACCGGCCGCTCGGACGATATGCTGAAAATAAGAGGCGTCATCGTTTTCCCGTCCTCCATTGAGAAGGCTCTCCTTGAGATAAAAGGACTTGAGCCGCACTACAAGATTATAATAACAAGGCCGCACCAGCTGGACGAGATTGAAGTTCAGGTTGAAGCGTCAGAAATCCTCTTCTCTGACGAAATAAGACACATGGAAGAAACGAAGAAGAACATTGAAAACCACATCGAGAAATCCGTCGGGCTGAAGCTTAAGGTAACACTGGTGGAACCGAAGACCCTGCCGCGCAGTGAAGGCAAAGCAAAGCGGGTGTTTGATCAGAGAGAACTCAAGTAGGGATGATTAGAAGGCGTGCCATGAACCCTGCACAGCTCGCTGTCGCTCGAGTGCAGGACGCGGCCCGAGTGTTAACGAGTGGTTCATGGTTGGAGGTTTGGAGGTTTGGAGGTTTGGAGGTTTGGAGGTTTGGAGGTTTGGAGGTTTGGAGGTTTGGAGGTTTGGAGGTTTGGAGGTTTGGAGGTTTGGACGCTTAAAAGCGTACGAGAGCTGGAGAGCGGAGGGTCGGATGTTCAGACGCTCAGATGCTTAAAAGCCGGCATAGGCGCTTAATCAATTAGTTCTACATTAGCAATTAGCAATCAGTAATTAGTAATCCGCTGAGCGGCAGACTTTGGAGGCAAATATGCGCGTAAAACAAATTTCAATTTTTCTCGAGAATAAAAAGGGCAGGCTGCTTGAGGCCCTCAAGGCGCTCGGCAGGGAAAAAATAAATATCAGAGCCCTTTCCATAGCCGACACTCTTGACTTCGGGATTCTCCGGCTTATAGTGGCCGATCCGGACAAGGCAAAACTGGTGCTGGAGCAGAGCAATTTTACAGTAAAAGAAAACGATGTAATAGCAATGGCCGTGAAAGACCAGCCGGGCGGCCTGGCCGACGTGCTTTCCACTCTCAGTAACGCGGGCATAAACGTAGAATACATCTACGCTTTTGCAGACAAGCAGGAAAACGACGCGGTGGTAGTGCTTAGGACTGAAAATATTGACGAAGGTATAAAGGTTTTAAAGAAAGCTGGCGTTCACATGTTATCAGCCAAGGAAATCTATTCTCTTTAGAAGTTCTGGGGCTTACAAAATAGTTTTACTCATAATTAACTAAACAGAGAGAGGCGGCATTATGCGCGTGATACTTCCGGAAACGCTTCCCGACCCGTTCAAGGCCGTCAGGGATAAGGACGAGAAATTCCTCTGGGTAGGCGAACCTGCTTTTCTTCCATTTCTGCTCACCGGCGTTCCTTTCCTTTTACTCGGTCTGCTATGGGGCTGTTTTGATTACTTCGGGTTTATCAGGCATATGCCGGCGAAAATGGCAGGATTTATGATTCCTTTCTTCGCGCTCCACCTCTTTCCTTTCTGGGGAAGCATTCTAAATATGTTCCGGCTTGTCCTCGTCCATAAGAACACATTCTACGCCATAACGAATAAACGGGTAATGCTTCGGAGCGGCTTTTGGGGAATAAGTTTTGAATCCATAGACTACGACAAGATAACCGACATACGGGTTACGGTAAATCCGGTTGAGAGCATGATGGGCGTTGGTTCAATAAAGTTTTCCACGGGCGAGCTGTCTTCCAAAGGAGTTGCGCTCTATAAAACATTCGTCAGCGTCCCTGAGCCCTATGAGGTTTTTAAGCAGATTAAGACAGTTTCTGTGGATGTAAAGACAGACTGGAATTATCCCAATAAGCTCAGGCCGGAAGATAATCCGGGTTACGAAACGAAATATACCCAGGAAGACAAAAAGTAATTCAAGCTACTTCTTTTTTACGAAAATACATTCTTTCCTGGGGATAATGACTTTTACCCCGGGTTCATCCATCCGCTTTTTTATAAGCGCTGTCAGTTCGTCATATTTTACGGGGTCAATGACATCTACCGAGTTCACACCGCAGGCGCGGCACAAACCTTCCAGAGAAACCTTTCCGCCCTCTTCTCCTTTGGCAGTTTCGCCCGTAAAAGGCGTCGGCTGGTGCCCGGTCATCGCCGTGGAAGAGTTGTCAAATATCATAACGGTTATATCAGCTTTGTTGTAAACTGCTGTGATAAGGCCGGTTACGCCTGAATGCATAAAGGTGGAATCGCCGATGACCGCAACTACTTTTTTTACGCCCTGAGAAGCAATCCCGATGGCTTTCCCTATTGAAGCTCCCATGCAAAGGCACGTATCCAGCGCGGAGAAAGGCGCCGCAAACCCGAGAGTATAGCAGCCTATATCTCCGGTGACAAACGAAGGCTCTGCAGCATTCAGCGCTTTGTAAGAATCCCTGTGCCCGCAGCCTGGACAAAGCACCGGGGGGCGCTTCGGAAGCTCTTTCACTGCCTTGCTTTTTTTCCCTTTTAAGCAGGGGGCTAAACAATCAGGGCCGAGCTCGCCTTCTTTGCTGAGATCCCCTGAAAGTTTACCTCTGACCTTCTTTGAGTATTTCCGCGCAAGCTCTTCAATTACCGGTTCACCCTCTTCCACCACCCAGACTTCTTCCAGCCCGTTTACGAACTTCTCTATTGCCTTTTCATCAACCGGGTAAAAACTAATCTTTAGAACGCTGTATTCTTCGCCGTATTCTTTCGCGTAAGCCACGCCTATTCCCGCGGCAATAATTCCCTTTTTTGAGGTTCCTTTGGTTGCCGTGTTATACTTGGTTCCGTACTCCCTGAACTTTTCCTGCTTTTCGTTTAGGAGCTTGTGAAGCCGGACAACATTGCTCGGCACGGCAATAAGGCGTGAGGGGTCTTTCTTAAGGTCCAGTTTATTTTCCGGTCTTATCTCTCCTAATTCTACCGGCGAGGCCGTATGGGAAAGTCGTGTCAGACTTCTGAGCATGACCGGCACTTCATATTTTTCCGAAAGCTCAAAAGCGGCTATAGTCATTTCTTTGGCTTCAGCGGCGTCGGAAGGTTCAAAACAGGGAAGTTTCGCAAACCTCGCGAATATCCTGGTGTCCTGCTCGTTCTGCGAAGAATACGCTCCCGGGTCGTCAGCGACTACTACGAGCAGCCCGCCTCTCGCCCCGAGATACGCGGAGGTCATAAGAGGATCAGCGGCAACATTTAATCCAACATGCTTCATTGAGCAGATGGCCCTGCGGCCGGTGTAGGAAACTCCAACGGCAACTTCGAGCGCGACCTTCTCATTTACGGACCACTCAGCTTTTCCTTTAAAATTTTGCGCGAGATACTGAAGTATCTCAGTAGCAGGCGTTCCGGGATAACTTCCGGCGTATGAAAGGCCGGCTTCCATGGCCCCCCTTGCTATCGCTTCATTGCCCGTCATTAATACTTTCTTTGCCATTATTCCGCCTATATTGTTAGAGAGTTTTTTCGCATCAAATCTTTATACCAGTATGCCGAATCTTTGTAAATCCTCTTTTGTGTAGGATAATCAACATAGACCGCGCCGAGCCGCTGGGTGTAGCCCGCCGCCCATTCAAAATTGTCAAAAAGAGACCACAGGAAGTAACCGTCAACCTTATAACCGTCAACAATAGCCCTTTTCATCTCGGCGATGTATTTTGAAAGGAAATCTATCCTGTCCCAGTCGTGAATTCTGCCGTCATGCGTCACGGTATCGACATAGGCCGCGCCGTTCTCAGTGATGTATAATTTCTTCACATCATAGTTGTCGCAGACATACTTTATGGCCCAGTACATCGCCTTGGGCGTTACGCTCCAGTTCATTGAGGTTACGGGAACCGACGGATCAGACTCAATTTCTCTCCAGCCGTTCTTTGCTTTGGCGTCGTGCGAAACATCAAAACCGCCGTAAACATTCAAACCAAAGAAGTCCATCGGAGTTGATATAACGCGCATTTCTTCTCTTGTCATCTCCGGCTCCGCGCCCGGGTTGAAAGTGTTTTTGGGATACTCGCCCTTGTAGATAGGATCAATCAGGCGGCCGCTCTTTTCCAGGAAGCATTTCTCCGCGGCGAGAACATCCCTTTTATTCTTTTCATCTTTGGGCATGCGGATCCAGAGAGCGTGTACAAGCCCGACTTCAACATCGGTCCTCTTGCTGTAAGCCCTTATGGCATTCGTTGCGAGCCCGTGAGCGAGATTAACATTGTGGTAGGCCTGGTTATTTACTTTTTCTGGAAGATGCAGGCCGGGAGCGTTCCAGTTGCTGTTGTAGCAGCCTTCCCAGATATGCTTTATCTCGTTAAAAGTCATCCAGTCTTTAACCCTATCCCCCAGCCTCTTCACAACGGCTGCCGCGTAGTCGGCGAATGCCCTGGAAGTTTCCTTGCTGCGGAATCCGCCCCGCAGTTCCTGGACATTTGGCATGTCCCAGTGATAAAGATTAAGATAAGGCCTGATGCCGTTTTTCAAGAGTTCATCAACATACTTGTCGTAATGATCCAGCCCCTTCTCGTTCACCTTTCCGGTGCCGTTTGGAATAATTCTCGGCCAGGAAGTTGAGAAGCGGTAGGCTTTTATCCCGATATCCTTCATTATCTTTATGTCGGATTTGTACCTGTGATAATGGTCAATAGCAACAGTGGCGTCTGAGCCGCCTTTTACTATGCCGGGGTTTTTGCAAAAAACATCCCAGCTTGACGGGCTCTTGCCGTCCTCGTTCCAGGCTCCTTCTGACTGATAAGATGAGCAGGCTGCGGCCCAAATAAAACCTTCAGGATACTTTAGCTCCCTTTGCCCCTTCTTGACATATTTACCTTTCGCGGATATTATACCGGGCTGAAAATCCATCGTCCCCTCCAAAAAAAATAGCGCCAAACACCAAACAAAGCACAAAATCCAAGTTTTACCTCTTCTTTTGTTTCTTGTCAGGAACTTAGCGCTTGAAATATTGTGCTTGCCGAATATTTAACACCTATGTGATTGCTCTGATTAGAAAAACAGATTACGCAGATTAGACATTTGCCCTTTAAATAGAACCGGCTCCCGAGGTTTCCCCAGGGAGCCGGTCAATTTTGTCAGGTTTAGGCTTTTCTTACGTTTGCAGCCTGTTCACCCTTCGGGCCAGCGACGATCTCGAATTCTACTTCCTGGCCTTCCGCCAAAGACTTGAATCCGTCACCCGTTATTGCGCTGAAGTGTACGAATACATCTTTGCCGGATTCCGGAGTAATGAATCCGTAACCCTTCTGGTCGTTGAACCATTTCACTTTACCTTTTACCATTTGTTTCTCACTTCCTTTCTTTGAATTTTGTCCCCATTCCTGGTGACAATTGATTTTGTTAATAAAAAAGCAACACCGGCAAACGACGTCACCCGTGTTGCTTAAGTTCTTTTAAATATGTTGAGTTAAACTGCATTTATTTACCTTGTGTGTATTTTACACTATTTTGTAATACTTGTCAATACCTACAGTAAAATACTTTCATTTATAGCCGGCGACAAGCCTTATGCAGCAAGGCGTATTGCTATTCTTTCCTCATTGCTGCTATTTTAAGGCTTTTTGGCATTAATTCTATTGCATAACGCAGGGCGGTTCGCGGCATATCCAGCCTGTGCCTCAAAACGTATTCAAATACTTCCTTTTTATGCTTCCGGCTTTCTTCCTTCAACAACCACCCATACCCCTTCTGCACAAGGTCATCCGTATCTGACATTAAGGCATCTGCAATCATGAGAGCTTCAGGAAGAAACATACCCTTTTTGGCCGGAACAATAAAAGAGACAGCGGCTGCCCGCTTAAGCCAGCGGTTCTTCGAAGAAGTCCAACTCTTGATCACTGCGGCCTGGTCAGGAAAGCGTATAAGGAAATCTCCGAGAGTGTGATTGCAGAAGGTGTCGCACTTGGCCCAGTTGTTGACATAGGCGCCTATCCATTTCTTGAACACGGGGAGATCTTCCCTTGCAAACTCCGATGATATCCTGGGAAGCCAGTCGGAAGCGACATAGGATTCTTCGCCATAATCCGACCTGTAGAGTTCTTCGCACATCTTGTATATTTCATTCTTTGAATGAAGTTTTGCTTCTTTCCAGGAGGAAGACGCTATCTTTCTTACAACAGCGCTCTTTACGCCGTAATGCTTCACTTTCTCTTTGAAAAACCGCTGTGACACTTCCGCGGTTTTTTTATCTGCCGCTGCCTTGAGCTGTTTTCTTACCGTCACGACTATATCCACGATTGCCTTCCTTTGACTATTTTCCCATTACCGCGATAACATAAACCGGAGTCTTGCTCTTTTTAAAAGGAATGACATTTCCCGGCACTTCCACGCCGTTTACCAGCAGGTATCTCACGCCCTTGTTTATGTGCTCGGGGTTTTTGACTTCAATGATATATTTCACGCCGCGGAAAGTTCTCTCAATAGTCAGGCCGTTCCATTCCTTCGGAATGCAAGGATCAATGCGAAGCCCGTCAAACTCCGGGCGGCAGCCGGAAATGTACTGCATAGTTCCGGCGGCAATCCAAGAGGAGGTTCCTGTAAGCCAGCCGTTCCTTCCCCTGCCCACTATATGATAGGGTTTCTGGCTGATGAACTGGCAGGCTACATAGGGCTCTACTTCGTGCTTCGCGGCTATCCTGTTCTTCGTTGCTCCGCACATGCGCTTGAAATATTCCATCGCTTTATCGCCGCGCCCGAGAATTGCCTCGGCGACTATCATCCAGCTGGAAGCGTGATTGAAAACCGAAGCGTTCTCTTTTATGCCGGGAGTGCAGATTCCGGCCGAACCGATCTTTAGGTCAAAAGTTTTGAACCCGCGGTCAAGCAGGCGGTGCCCGTATTCCGTGCCAAGAAGTTTCTCGGTGGAATCCAGAGTCTTTTCAGCCCGCTTACCTTCAGCCAGCCCGCTGATAACCGACCAGGGCTGGGGTTCAAGAAAAATGCTCGGCAGCGTTTTGTTCTTCTTCGCGCCAAGCGCCGTGCCATTGGGGAATATCAGGCGCTTGTACCAGCCGCCGTCCCAGCCGGAGGAATTCATAAGCCTGGAGATGGTTTCGTACCTTTTTCTTAATTTTCCCACTATCTTCTCTTTCCCTGCAAAAATCAGCAGTTCAATCAGCCCTTTCGTGGACGCGCAATAAAGCGCCGAGGTAAAGCAGCTTTCCGTCTTCTTGTCCTGCGGGTTCAGGGAGTCGTTCCAGTCTGCGTTACCGGTCTGGATAAGCCCGTGCTTGCCGCGCTTTCCCCAGGTAAAATCATTTAGTTTGACAAGGTGTTCCAAAACGCTGTCTTTCTTTGCTGATCCGATATAGCCGGCTTTTGCCTTGAGGAATCCTTTGTCGCCGGTTTCCTTTATATACTGCGAAACAGCCATAACCAGCCAGTTATTGTCATCGTAGAACCCGCCGACATCATACTTGTTCTTCGCCGGGTGCAGGCTGTGCGCGGCCCCGCCGTCGGGATAGACAGCATTCAGCAGGTGGCCGATTACCGTCTTTGATTTATCAGGGAAAGCGTGAAGCATGCCGAGCTGGTCCTGGCAGGAGTCGCGGAAGCCGAATCCGGCGCGCATAATTCCCCACTCGTAACTTGAGATGCTCCTGGAAAGGCGCAGAGTCATAGACGCCTGGTACTGGACAAAGCCGTTCACCAGAGTGTTAAACTCCTTGTCCGGGGTCGTTACCTTAAAAGCTCCAAGCCTGTCGGTCCAGTATTTCTTAGTTTCTCTAAAAGCCCTGTCTACATTTTTGAAGCTTTTGTATTTTTTTGAAGTTACAAATACATCCTTCTCGTTCTTCGCGACGCCGGTCTGATAGACTATTCGCTTTGTCGCGCCGGGCTTAAGCGTAAACTTGTGTTCAAAACAGCCGATTGGGTAGCCGCCGTTCTCGCAGTAGTTTGTGGACTTGCCCGTTTCGACTACGACCGGATTCTTCTCATCCCTGTACTTTCCGAGAAATAAGTCCCTGTCGCCGTTGTAGCCCTGCGCTTTGGGGCTTGCCGTGTGAAAACCATAAACCTGGACAAAATGCATATCGTGAAGGCCGGTTCCGATGTCGTTGTAGGAGTGGTGTATTATCGCGCCGTTTTTGTAATGCTGGCGGGAAAGATTGGGCCCGTTGTCGATGTTCATTAAGTCTCTCATCGCGCCCCAGAACGCGAACTCCGCGTAGCTGTAGGTTGAGAGGTCTCTTGATTTCATTCCGGTGTTGGTAATATTTAAGTCCCAGAGCTCCATCGCCCTGTCCTGCGGGACAAAATAGGTGACTTCAGTCTTAATGCCGTCATACTCAAAGGTTATCGTGTTGTAACCGAAACCAACGCGGCAGGTATAGCGGCTTTTCTTTACATCTGTGTGAACAGGCGCCCAGCAGGCCGACCAGTATTTCTTGCTGTCGTTGTCCCTGACATATATGTATCTGCCCGGGCGGTCGTAGGGAATGTTCTGGTAGCGGTAACGGAGCAGGCGGTGCGTGGTCGGATCCTTGTCATAGCAGACTCCGCCGGAAGTATTTGAAATCATGCCGACGGTTGTTTCGTTGATGAGGTAATTGTACCAGGGACGCGGCGTGTCGGGCCGGGTTATAACATATTCGCCGGTTTCCCCGTCAAAATACCCAAACTCGCCTTCAGCAACTCTGCTGTCGTTCATATTTACTCCTTAGGAGATATGGATTATTGGATGATTGTTTTATTTGCGGTGAGATCTCGCCATTATAATGGCGGAGAGAGCAGGATTTGAACCTGCGGAACCCTTGCGGGCTCACTTGATTTCGAGTCAAGCGCCTTCAACCGGGCTCGGCCATCTCTCCGTGTAGGAGCAATAACTAATACCTAATAACTTATAACTAATAAAAGACAAAAAACATCAGAATAGGATTATAGCAGAATAAACACGGGTTTTTAAGGGCAAAATGGCGGTGTCAATTAAAGAAGCGTTTTCTTGGTTGTTTGGTCAATTGCCTTAAGACAACTGCAATTCGGAAATAATTTTTCAAGCTATAATCGTATTTTTTCGCCTGATGGCTTGCGGCTATAGACACCCAGCGCGCTTGGAGTGGAAAGCATATCTACGCTAAAACATGGCCCGTCAACACAGGTCCGGTATCCGTCAAGCGAGCATTTGCCGCACAGGCCTACACCACAGCACGTATGCCGTTCCACACAGATGATAATTCTGTTATCCGGAACATATTTCCGCTCGGCTTCAATAGCTGCCTTTATCATGCGTTCTGGGCCACAGTTATAGAAAAACGAATTCTTTACATCGTTATTTGCAAGAAATTCTTTCAGGATGTCGACGGAGGTCCCCCTCATTCCGGCGCTTCCATCGTCCGTAGCCATTACGGTTCTGCCGAGAGATTTGAACTCCGCTTCAAATAGCAGCTCGCACTTCACGGCTGCGCCGAGCAATATCTGAGGTTTAACAAGTTTTTCCGCGAGGTATCTGAGAGGAACGGCCCCGCACCCGCCGGACACAAGGATTGCATTCTCATGCAATGGAAAAGGCTTGCCGTATGGGCCGCGTATCATAACCTCATCGCCGGCCTTCAGTGAAACAAGCGCGGAGGACACCTTCCCGACCGATTTCACGCCCATCACCAACGGGTCTGCTCCCGCGATGCTGAAAGGTTTTTCACCCACTCCGGGAAGCCAGGCAAGGACGAATTGACCCGGAAGAGCGTCTATCTTGCGGTCGAATCTGAGTACAGCCGTATTCCCTGATTGTTCTGCCGATGCTACGCGAAAAGGTTTGTGCTTGATATTAAGCGCATCAAACGAGCAGCGCTCTTCTGTTTCCGGTTTATCCTTCTCTATCGCCGCAACCATATCCTCGAAATAGGCCTTGATCTCCCCGGTATCCATTCCTGAAAGACTTGTCCCGATCGAGAAGATATTGCCTCCGGCCTTATGGTAAGCAATAATGTCGGCTTTTGTCCTTATCCCGCCCCCCGCAATAATCGGTATTTTTACCCCGGACCTTATTGCGCGCACGCTTTCAATTCCTTTCTCAAGTATGGCAGGGCCGGAAAGCCCTCCGCTCCCGAAACTCAGGATTGGTTTCTTTGTGTGTTCATCAAAGACCGTGACGGCGGCGGTTGGTCCTATAGCCGCAATTGCGTCTGCTCCTGCTTCTTCGAGCCTGCGCGCCCATTGGCCGATATCGTTCACATTTGGCGTTAATTTTACGACTATCGGCTTACTCACAATTTTTCTGACCTGCCGCGTTATTTCAACGGTTAAATCCCCATTTTTTGCGACAGCCTCCCCGTATTTCAAAGAGTGGGGGCAGCAGAAATTCAGCTCAATCCCGTCAGCATATATTGCAACAGCAGGCGCAACCTCCAGAAAATCCTCGACCGTTTCTCCGAATATGGAAACCAGCAGGAACTTGTCTTTCAGGGGATAGATTCCTTTAATCTCTTCAATCCATGCTTTATATCCCATGGTAGAAAGCCCGATTGCCGTAGAAAGTCCATCCGCGCAATACTGGCTGCAAACCGGTTCCGGATAGCCGCTGTATGGCTCTCTTCCGACGCTCTTTGTGGTTATCATTCCGAGCGGAACCTCACGCGCGAACTTAAGGATGGTGTCAGTATTTACGGTAATGATACCGGAAGGGATTGTAAAAGGGGGCCAGATGGTTTTTCCGCCAAGAATAGCCGGTTTTATTTCCTGCAGGCTGCTCATTATTTTCTCCTCGCTGATTTATGGCTGACTATACAATGCAATAGTAGCAGAAAAACAACAGGTTTTTAAGGGAAATTGGCGGCGCTTTCGCTTACGTTTATTTATGTTTCCAGCCGCCTAATCAATACTGTTACAATCTCAGTTTTATAATGCCCAGTCGCATGTTGCGCTTGGACGGCGGGTAAGAATCCTTATAAATGCCGTTTAAAAATGGCCTGCCCGGGATACAATGAAAAGACAGCACCTGCTTGCCGTCCTTATGCTTGTGAAGTTTTATTCTCTCCGCTATCCTCTCCCATTGCTGTCCGAAGCGGGCTTCCGAGACGATGAAGTTTATTGGGAGTTCAATCTCAACCTTCGCGTTCACAGGGAAATTCGAGTCCCCTTCCACCTCAAGTTCGAACATCGCGTCTTTGATGCTCTGTTCCGGAAGGTTCACGCTTTTTATTGGGGTCACCGCTATATATGGAAGGCCTTTCGGCTTTACGCTATTATCGCGCTTCATCGAAAGGTCCAGCAAGCCCGAGAAAGACCTGCCCTTTACAGCCTTGCCGTTAATCATAAACGTAACAGATTTGTCCGTCCTAACTTTCATCGGCAGTTTGTCGTCTGTATCCGCGCCGAACCTGAAAGCCTGCTCCCAGCGGAAAAGAAAAGTATTAGCCGGAAAAGGACGGATGACTTTCGAGTTCGCGCGAAGATCAAAGATAAAAGCTTCTGCATCGGAGAACACATCACTCGTTACCTTTATCACCACACTGATTCCGTCAGCTTTTGAGTAGATCGCGTAGTTCTTCCCCTTGTAGTCGGCTCCGGATGGAAGCTTCCCTGAAAATATTATCCGGTTTCCTGATACACCTTTCCCGTCACCGGACTTCACGCACCTTATGTTACGGTGTTTCATAATTTCCATCGCAACAAGTTCCGCGTGTCTTTTGAATTTACCGGGTATGATAGTGAGTGGCGAACTCAGAAAGTCTTCTAGGTGCTTTGTAAAGTCCCAGTTGGTCTTGACCTTAAGGGTTTTCCTGCTGCTTGCGGTTGAAATAGTAACGGTATTCACCCCAAAAGCGAATAATGACACTGCGCATTTAAACCAGCCGAATATGTCCGTTTTGACCGACTTTTTCTTGCCTTCATAAGATAAGTCTACCCTGCCCGCAGGTAAACCGCCTTTGCGAAAAGCAAAACCACACACGAGAAACTCCTCGCCCGGTTCGGTCATGGACTTTAAACCGTATTCTTTATCGCAAACCAGGGCAGAAATATTGCCCCCTGGCAAAGGTTTGCAGGGAGGAAACACCGGGGCCTGCAGAAAAACCTCGGCCTTCTCGCCGGATATGACCAGCCTGTTTGGTTTGTCCGAACGATATATTGTCCGACCGTTCTTTGTCACAAAAAATTCCTTTTTTGAAAGGAATACACCAAACCTGTCGTTTTTGACCGGGAAATTATCTATACTTATGCTTTCATTACCTTCCGGCAGGTGCGGATTGACGGTTATCACGCCGCCCTTGAAAGTTATCCCAAAGAGCACGTCGAGCAGGCTCCCGATAACATTTGAGGTGTCCCATGCGCGCCGCTTCTCGCCGCTCCACCTGTCGTCATATATATCCATGCCTTCCCATATACACCCGGTGGCCGCAGAAAGTTTCATGATGCGTTTCAGAAAATCATCGGTGCAGGGCAGGTTCATCCTCCCGCACAAGTCGAGGAAGTAAGCCTGGGTGTTACCTGTGATGATTGAGGTCCGCATGTCGCTTCTCAGTCCCTCGGAGAACCGCTGGTGTGTCCAGCAGTCCATTACGCCCTTCCAGGCAAAGGGATCGTCCGTTCCCCTGTAGCCAAAAGTTATTACATGCGAGAGCGGCTCGAAGACCAGCGATTGGTCTTTTCTGCCGTCAGCGTCTATGCTTATAGCATACCTTCCCGTCTCCCTGTCCTTGAAATTCTTTTCTATGGAACGCTCAAGCCGTTCCATAAGAGCTTTAGCTTCTTTCTTTACTTTTGCCTTACCGGCCCGCGCCGCCGCCTCGCAAGCGTAGCCGGCCATCATGTGCGCCAGGAGAAGCGCATCGAGAAGCTCGTCCAGCTCGTTAGCGTCGGCGGGCCAAAGCCAGCCTTCATCACCCTGCATAGGCAGCGTGTCTTTTTTCGTAAGAGGGTAATCCTTTACGGCGTCCTCTATCATCTTGAAGTAAGGCCCCTCCTGCACCCCGCCCTGTTCATAGAGATCTCGAAGCATCATAAGAAAGTACGCGGGAGTGCCTATCTTGTCATTCATGGCGCCGGGATGGCGCCTAGCCGGGTTGTTTATCTCGTACGCGGCGGCCATGCCGACTGTGCGCCACATCTCGTAGAAGAACCTGAAGTTTTTCAGGGGTTCAGAAAGCCTTCCGAACTTCTGGAAAGCCCGCGCTATGAAATAATTATCTTGGGCGAAGCACCCTAATGAGGTGTAAAGAGTTGACCCCAGGTGCAGGACCTTCGGACTCTCGTGGCACTTAATCATGCAAAGCGCGCTGTCCAGATAATCATTGAGGCGCGTGTCAGAGCATTTCACCGGCACTTCATCAACATAGCATTCCCACCAGTACTTTGTCTTTTCCAGCTGCTCCAGCTCCGACCCCGCGGACACTGTTGCTTCATCAATGTATTCCATGCACTTTTCCCTTGTCTTCGCGGGAATAAAATGCACCGGCAGCAGTTTTTCCGCACCTGGCCCTATATTCCCTGCCGCAATGGAAAGCACCATAGCCGACACCCCGATACATCCTTCAGAACTAACTCCGAGAAACTCGCCGTTCAGACAGGCTACGACAGAATGCTTACCCTGCATTTCTATCCTGTTATTCTTCCCGGAGGTCCGCCTAAGGAAGGCTTTAAGGACGGCGTTCCTAACCGCATAATTTCCGTTGCCCTTTACCGAAAAGAGGCAGGATAGCATGTTCTTTTCCGGAGAGGATGGCGTGAAAAAGACAATGTTCACGTCAACATCCGGTTCTGACAACTCGACGCAAATTATCGATGTCTTGATTACTCTTTTTGCCGTCTGGCGAAAAAAATACCTGAGCGGTTTGACATATTTTTTTCCGTCTATCTCGTACTCGAGCGTGAAGATGATGGAGCCCTTATTTAAGACATCGTTGTAAAAAGAATTGACCGGCTGAACTGTTTTATCGTCGCCGCAGATTCTGTTTATTTCCGTCATATCGTCCAATATACCGATAGCGGCAAAAATCTTTGTATTACCTATGGTATAGCCGTCATTGTGGCGCGGTACGACTCTCTGCCGCCGGCCCAAGTCCCTCTCCTTGTGTGAAATAAATTCCGGAATATCCGTATAGATTCTCATGCCGTTTTCAGGGGTTTCTTCGAAATCAGGCAAGTCGTACTTGTACCATAAGGAATACTTCTGCTGTTTGATCCAGGCGGATAAGTTAATATCACATAGCTTGTTTTTATGCTTTGCAATTTCTTGCGCGCTGCAGCTTCTTCCACCCATAATCAACGCGGTCTTTTTTTTCATATTGTTCTCTCCGTTTAACTGCGATTATGCTCTTCCGGGTTTTGTCGATAAGACTATCTTTCTGAGCTCTTCATTAAAATATTTATAATTCTCGTAACTTACATCAGACAGGACCCCATGATCCAAACCCGGGATAAAACGGCCTTTAGCGATAAGCCTGCGCGCCTTTTCAAGTTCAATGTCTATTTCCTTTTTGCCTTTGGCCAAGGCATTCTTGTTCAAACCTCCGATAGCTCCCAGAGAAGGATATTTGTCCAATACTCTCTCAAGATTATTCCCCGCCTGAACCTCAAACGGATACATGGCATTTACGCCGCTTTCCACCATCAGTTCCACGAGATCATCAATTTTTCCGTCGCAATCTACGAGGATGATCTTGATACTGTTCGCGTTCGCAAAAGCTCTGAGTTTCTCATAGTTAGGCTTCATGAATTCCCTGAAAGTTTCGGGAGAAATCATTGATCCGTTCTTATAGGCCATATCCTCCCAGCATTCAATAAGGTCGAACTGAACATCAACAACCATCTTGCTCCAGACTTTTATTATCATATCCGTATAACCATCCATAATGGAATGTACCAGGGCGGGCTCATCATAAAAAGCATAGGAGAGATTTTCATCACCCATCATAAGCCGCGCAAATCCATAAACCCCCTTGTGAGTAAGCTGCAGCGGATACTCCCTACCCCTGTACTCCTTCACATAATCCTGCCAATTTTCGGGGAATCTCTCCGGATCATCCGCCCGGAGGTGAAGGTTCCTTACGCGCTCCCAGTCCTTGGCAGTCTTTACCGGCCACTCTATGGTGCACTGCCCGTAATCTTCGCCTTTTACGATTACTTCAACGGTTCCATCTCCTTTCTTAAGTACGCTCTTAGTTTCTGTTTGCTCAAGTATCACCGTCGGCGGTAAACTGGAAAGATATGGATTCACGGGAGTAATCTGCCAGCCGCGATAGACGCTGTCATATTTCAGGTCTTCTCTAATCTTCGCCTTTAGACCGGGATTAGCCTTTTCCCAGGAAGGCAGAATAGGCACATTTTGACTATCTCCGAAGACGGGTATGAACGGCACTCTGTCAACCTCCTTACCTGTCAACGTCCCTACAAAACGTTCCCTTGAATTCATTTTCTCTCCTTTTATCGCTCTTGAGCTGCCCCCAGAATATATACCGCTTTAGTTGATTGGCTAATTTAGACTGTAGAGATTCAAGGACAGATAATTATTTTTTACTATTTACTTTATTGCGGTATTCAACATAATCATTAAAGAACTTATTGGATGTATCAAACCTTATTTCCGCTGTTTCATCGATCATTATACACCAATTGTTTTTCCGGTCAAAACAATATCCTGTGCCGACATCAAGAAAAATACCAGCAACTAACAAATTCGCGCCTTAAATCTTGCAAAAACAAATCAAATCTCGGCCAAAGAGTCTCTATGCTCCTTTAACAATGTCCTTAAGACGAGAGATTAAATACAGGGGAATATTGATCAGTCCATTCTCTCTTTTAAATCCTGACATTGAAGAGCGCACTGCAACAACGGGTTTGAATAAATCCCGGTAGGATTTCAGGCTCTTTGCTTTGAGATTTTCTTCTGCTTTAACCTCAACAGGGATAACCGCGCCTTCTGATTGAACAACAAAATCAACTTCAGCCGTCCCTTTTTCCGCTGCCCAATACGAGATGTGCAGACCTTTTAGAGTTCTAAGCTCCTGAAAAACATACTGTTCGGAAAGCGCTCCTTTGAATTCCGTGAAGACACTGTTTCCCTCAAGCAGAGTTTTCGCGTCGAGGCCGCAGAGGGCTCCAAGCAAACCAACATCCGCGATGTAGAGCTTGAAGATCGCGCTATCTTCATAGGCTTTCAAGGGAATACCCGGTTTGCTGATTCTGCTTACTCCACAGCTAATCCCATAATCGCAAAGCCAGGTCAACGCTGTTTCATATTCTTTTGCCCTGGCCCCGTGCCGGATAACCCCGTAAATAAATTTGTGGTTCTCTTTCGAGAGCTGGGCCGGTATGGAGTTCCACAGCATACGCAGTCTTGTAACTACACCCGCCGGAATGTGCTTTGAAAAATCCTGTTCATAGGCAGAAAGAATGTTTTGCTGGATCTTTCTGGTATTGTCATAACTGCCTGTCTTCACGAACTCTGCGACTGCTTCCGGCATGCCGCCTGCAAAATAGTAATTGCGCAAGAGGTTAATGTATCTATCACTAAAAGCATTTGTTAGCTCATAATCCCCGGCACCATCCGGTTCCAATAGTTTTTCCTGTCCAGCCGCTCTGACAAACTCAAAATAGCTCATTGGAAAGAGGTCCAGAAATTCTATTTTTCCGACGGGAAACGAGGTGCCGCTTGAAGCAATACCGAGCAGGCTGCCCGCCGCAATTATCATATATTCCGGCGCATTTTCATTAAAGTATTTTAGCGAAGAAATAGCTGTGGAGCATTCTTGTATTTCATCGAGTATCAAGAGGGTTTGCTCCGGGTTAATCTTCACTCCGGATTCCAGCTCCAGCCCGTTGATTATGCGCTTGATGTCGTAATCCCCGGAGAAAAGCTTCTTCATTCTTGAATTATTATCAAAGTTTACATATGCAAAACTCAAAAAATTCGTTTTTCCAAACTCTTTCATCAGCCAAGTCTTACCGGACTGGCGGACACCCCGCATTATTAAAGGCTTGCGTCCTGCCTTTTTTTTCCATTCTATAAGGTCTTTCATGGCTTCTCTTTTCATTTCAGCCTCCCAATTCTTATTGCAGACCGCTTACATACAGCATATTACAGCATAAAGTGCTACACTTATTCAAGCGAATAAATGTAACAATTGACACTTTTTCGCACGTATAAGTGTCGTTTTTGGCTCCAACTTTACTCAATATCCATAGTAATTAAGCTAATACACAAGAATGACCAATGATATTTAGAAATGGCTTGATATTCGCAAGATTATCTTTTTTTTACCATTACTGCAGAGCTTTAATATTTGTGATTTCGAGTCAAGCGTCTTCAACCGGGCAGGTTTGTTCACACAAGAGAAACCGGCTAAGCCGGCATTACACATTTCCTGCATTATTGTTCATCTACTCTTTTTTGCGTTCCATCGGCAATATTTCTTATTGCTTTTTCAATTGACCCGGCAATAATTTCACTCCACTCTTCTTTACGTCCTTTTGTCCCATATCCATTGACAGCAAATATTTCAGGCGTCGGGATATAGCCTCCATTTCCAAAACTGAACAAAACGTATGGCAACGCGGATTGTTTCCTGACACTCATCGCATATTCGGTGTATAATTCTCCTCCCGGGTCAACAAATATTACAGGCCCCATCCGAAACGCGACTACCGGAAGAAGCCTGGGTTTATCGGATTTAGAATCTATGGACGCGCCCTCATTTTCAATCTTATAAATTCCAATGCCGCCCGTTTTTCCGACATCAATACCTTTTAGGTTTGAGGCGTCATTCAGTGATGAGAGAGCCGAAACTGCGACATCATAGCCAATTTTTATCGTGCTGTCATAATCAATGTTATAATCTTTGGCGTTTGTATTTCCAAAAGCGCCGTTAACCACCAGACAAATACCGCCTGTTTTTTCTTCTATCAACCCGGACGCCCGGCCCGGCCAGTCCGCGGTAATATGACTGCTAATCCTGCACATGCTGTTTGCATGAGCGGAGTAATTGATAATAGTAGCGATGGGATTTGACGCCTCATCCGTGAATATTATGGAATACAAATCTTTGCTTGCCGGCAGGCTGTCAAGCATTTTATCCAGGTAACGGTGCTCTAAATCAGCGTAAAACTTCCCATCACTGCCCTTTAAGTTTCTATTATAATTTAAATCCGGAGCAGCAAAAGAAATTCCCGCGTATACCGGCTTCAGGCTCTTCTGGGCTTCTTTAACCGCATTGGCTGCGCCGTCAATTATTAATTGAGTAAACGCCTTGGAGGCGTAAGGCGCGCCGGCATTGTGATTATGAGTCGCGCACATATAGACATTCTCTATATTTATCCCTACAGCTTTGCTGCAAGCTTCGGCAACTTTCTGTTTTTCCGGAAAATATAGGGTATCCAAAACAAGCAAGGCAATTTCCCTGCCGCCCCTCTTTACAAGTAGTGCCCGGATATATAGATCATCAAGAACGCCTTCTGCTTTTCGTTCCTCGCTCATAGGCGTCCCAACCGGCGGGGTGACTTTTACTTTAGCCGCGCCTGCTTCAAGAGACGCAGTCCCGTCTCTGTTTGGGATGCTGATTTTCTTATAATCGCCGGGAATATTTATGGAAGTTAACTTCTCAAACCCCCACGCAGGCATTGTTTTGCGGATATCAGTCATTTCAGACGTTAATTGTCCTTCTCCTTCAAGGCGCACATTATCAAGGTAATATTTTTGTTCGCCTGTATCCCCCTGCAACTGCCAGCCGATTTGCTGTACAAATTCCCAGTTAAAACCCGCTCCCGGGTTTTCTTTAGGCTTCATCGCGCTTAATTTAATGCTGATAGAATTGGCTCCCGGCTTTAATTGAACACGCTCTTCCAAACCGGCGCTATTTCCATATCCGATAATCCAGCTGTCCTTAATCGCAAAGCATAGCTCCACGTTTTTATCTCCGGGGAGCCAGACATCAAAAGCAATATTCTTGAAATTTCTCCAATCGTGCTGCACCATCCCCCAGACATTCAGCCATTTTCCTTTAGGCACTTTGCAAAGATAGCTTTTTTTCCCGCTTGTCGCGTGTTCTCCGGAAATTGTTATGCATTTCTTAGAGTAACTGAATTTTAAATCGGCGCCCATCGGATCCTCGGCATCAAGCAATACCAGAGCGCCTCTTTGCCGCTGATAGCCCTGCTTTTCTTTTAACAATAAGGCATCCGTCAATGAAACCGCGCTGGGATTAGCATCTAAACTCCAGAACGCTGCTGACTTTATATAGCGAAGCATTAACCCTTGCAGATAATAACCGGAAAGAGGCAGGATTACTTCACCGCCGCTTCCCGGAACCTTTATTTTGGCAACCCCCACAGTACCATATATATCTTTTAGCGCGACTGCAAGGATTGAATCCTCTCCGGAAGAGAATCTTAATACGATTAAACTAAAATCACTCAGGTCTTTTGTCTTTAAGTGTGAGTTCCAGACGGGCTGCAGGGCTTTGTTGAATGTAATCTCTTTGATTAGATCATTGCCGGATTGTTTTATTGCTACTCTTGAATCCTCCTGGGCAAACCAGGAAGTCTTTTCCTGTTTTCGGTCAAACAATTCAATATCTTCGGCAGCGAGCGCTTGAGCTCCGATAGCAACAATAAATAGTAAAACAATATAACCTGTCTTTATTTTCAAACAGTCTCCTGGGCGTTATCATTGACCCGCCCGGTAAAACTACTGAAACACCTTCTCCCAGGTTTCATAGACGGCCCTGACATTCTCAGGTTTCGCGCCGGCTCCAAATTCGCACTGGGCAATGCATCCGCCTTTCTTCCAAAGGTTCGCGTGCAGGTTAATTACGGCCTCCCGCACTTCCTCCGGCTTGGCGAAAGCCAGAAGGCGCTGGCGGTCAATCTCACCCCAGAAGGTTATCTTTCCTGAAAACTGTTGAAGCTTGTCAAAACCCATGCAAAAGACCTGTGAATTAAGAGCATCCACGCCAATCTCAATAAGGTCTGGATAGATTGCCAGGATATTCCCGTCGGAGTGCATAAAGACCTTCTTGTCCCTGGCTTTTGCTATCTCGCAATACTCTTTATACATCGGTTTAAAATATCTGCGCCACATCGCGGGATCTATAAGGAGATTGTTCTGCGAGCCCCAGTCATCCGAAAAGAAAATCGCATCAACATCGGTGTCTGCCCACACGGCGATAATTTTCGCAAAGAGGTCCTGCATCTTTTTAATGAATTCCAGCATTTGCCGCGGAGGATCCGCCAGGTCCATATAGACATTCTCAGTCCCCCGCAGAAACTGAAGGCGTTCAAACGGGTTCACGAGCCAGTTCGGGGCGTATATGAATCCGCTTTGAGCACCTGCCTGCCTGTTTATCTTATCCCTGTCGGAGGTAAGATATTCCACCGGGAAATGCACGCTGCTTGTATCAGACCAGTCCTTAATAATTGGGTCTTTTACTTCGCCAACCACCCCCCACTGAATGTTCACACGGGTACAGTTCCAGGCATCCGTGAACTCGCCGATTTCCCTCTTGTCTCCCTTAGTCCTTGGCAGTGTTTTAAAATGATCATCAACCACGCCGAAATCGGGAGGGAACCTTTCACGCATTGCTTTAAGCTCTTTTGGATAATTCCTTCCGGCCAGGTCTCCCGCCCAGAAATCTACCGGCGCCCTCGGCGGGTCTTTGAATTCCAGCGCGCGATATACCAACTCTCTTGAAGTCAATGCCACAAAACCCTCCTCATTTTACCGGACTATTCAAAATTGCTTGGATTGCTGCTGCAGAACAGGCCATGCTGCCTGATATCCGCAATCCCAACCTAATATTTAGAAAGCGCTTCCAGCTGTTTCGCTATTTTGTACCTGAGCTCTTTAAGCAAATCTGCAGGATTCTGCACGACTGAAGTGTCGCCTGCTTCATAACCGCTCTTTATGCCGCTGGCAGGATAATCAGGTATCTTGCTCCTTACTTCCTCTACGACAGTTTTCGCCGCCAAAACATCCCTGGCCGCCGCTGAGTTTCCCGAAAGCTCGCTTATCTTCTTTTCAAGCCCCGTTATGTACCTGTAATCGTCTATCCCTTCCCTGACATAAACCAGTTTCACCCCCGGAGTCATGCCTTTCTCGGTAGGATAGGCCGCTGCTGTATTCGGCTGGCCGGGATATTCGGCATTCTTCATCAGAGGAGAATAAATGTTGCTGTTGTTGGTGTAAGAAGGCAAAAAATACTGCATATTGCCTGACGCGCCCGCCTTCCAGGGGCAGAAACCCCAGGCAAGCGAGCTGTAGCCGTTATTATAGGTAATGAGCTCCTTGCCAAGCCTCTTCGCGAGAGCAATATGCTCCTTGAATCCTTTTGTAAGATGCGGCTGGTCGCGGTCAAGCAGGGGTATCATCTCCGCGTCAGCCTTATCCAGTCCTGCGCAAGTTACGACGGTCCTTACCCCGGGAACTGATTTTATTATCTGGAGGTATTTAATTGTTTCTTCGTACGAAATATTTATACCCGGGCGGCACATAGACTTTTCGCGGGGCTCATCGTATACGTTGATAGTGCAGGGACCAAACTTGTTATCGTCATAAAGCTTCTTAACTTTTTCCACCCATTCTTTCGCGAGACGGCCGAACTCGGGAGAAGACACGCCAAGCTTTTCCATTGCAGGGATACCGCCAAAACTGCAGATGTTGACATCAAGCAGCTTCCAGCCGCTCTCAAGGGCGGCTTTGGCATATTTGACATAGGCGCCGTCGGGGTCAACCGTGATTGTTCCGTTCTGATAAACCGCACGCATGTAAACGCCTGTTCCGGTGGTTATACCGTAATCCTTTAAATCATTAATTTCCCTGCGCACGGCGGCAGTATCTTGATTCCCGTACCAGAAACCGAAATATCCGGAACCCTTCTCGAGGACCACCGGGATAACTTCAAGCTTTACCTTAATCTCGCTCGGCCTGGCGTTGGGAGCGGCAATCATGACGGAACCGTTATAGACTCCGCCCTTGGCAGTTTCCGGCACTTTCACGGTAACCCAGAACTGATAAGTAATCCCGGATTTTAAGTCAACGGAAGTGAAAGTTTCCATGATCTCAGGCGCCATAAGATAGGTCTGGGCTATATTTCCCCTTCCGGCAAGATACCTTACCCATCTTATTTCAAAAGCCGAGGCCGGAATACTGCCGGCCGGCCCTGAAAAATCAGAGACAGCCGCCTTGACGCCTTTCAGATCTATGAGAGGAGTCACTCCTATCTGGATACTCTCGCACTGCCCGAGGGAAGCGAACATCTCAGCTGAGTCTCTCGAGTCGCCTTTGCCGGGAACAGAATTGTAATTAATCGGGTTGAGGCAATTCCTGGTAAACACCTGCAAACTCGACTCTCTTTCAGCCATAGTCGGGACCGGAGCGGCGCCTTCGGACTCATAATCCATAAGAACAAAATTGCCCACGCGCTTCAGTATCTTTACGGTGGTTTTTACCGTCGGGTCTTTGCAGTACGCGAGCTGGTCATTGAGCAGGAAATTCGCGTTATCCATTGAATCCGCAAAGAGAATCCCCGAGAGCAGGAAAAGAAACAGAAACTTTTTCATAATTGCCTCCTGAAATTTAATCCGGTATCAGTCATGCCGAGTCTGTCGTTGTTATCCATTCAGCTTTGAAACGAAAACAGACCCGTACGCGGGAAGTTTCACACATCCGCTCAAAATCTTCCCGCCCGGTGCCCACACAGGCTCCAGCTTCTTCCAACCCGGAAATTCTCTATCCAGGAGCCTCGTGTCTATCTTCTTCGCCTTGTCTGACCAGTTAACTACAAACGCCCCGCGGGAACTGCCATTTTTTGAAGACAGCCATAGCGACGGAGGAAGTTCTATTCTGCCCTTCGGATAGTCAAGCGTCCTGAAGCTAGCGCGTGTGTCGCTCAATTCAAGCGCGGTATTTAATATTTTGAGCTGTAAAGCATCCAGTTTTGTCAGGTCCCCCGAAACTTCCACCGTATTTCCGGTGACTGCGCAAAGAGAAAGGAAAGTCAGCCACTGCGTGCGGGTAAAATCCTTGGCAAAACCGATAGAATCTATGTTCGGGATAACTGTCCTTTCGGTATTCAACATGTTGGTATTTGCCGTCCAGAGCGCGATACGCTTTGCCAGGTACCAGCTGCCGTCGCTGATATCCTCGGCGTAGCGGTAATAGTCCGCCTCTCCGTAAAACGGCGTCCCGGCCCCCACAGCGCTGCACCAGCCGAAGAACCCGTCCTTAGGCAGATATTTCCTGAAGGTATTGACACACCAGTCGCGGTACTCCGCCGCCGTCCTGCCCGGGTATTTAAAGCGGGCCCTGCGGATATTAAAAGGGAAGCTTGAGAAGTCAAGTTTCAGCCCCTCAAAACCCCATTCTTTAAAGACTGTTCTGGCGACTTTGTCAACATAGGCCCGGTAGGACGGTACCGACGGATCAAGTATTATTATCTCTCGCGGAATGCCAAAGAGCACTCCGGCCTTTGACTTTATTTTCATTATCCTTCCCGCTTCGTCCCGAAGCGCCCACTCGGGGTGCTCCTTCATCATTAATGAAGTACCCGAGGCCCATAGGGAGAGCCAGATTGCCGGCCTTAACCCTCCGGCCCTGATTGCGTCGGCCACATACTTCATCCCATGCGGGAACTTTTTCGTATCATAATGCGTGCCTGTACCGTACAGCAGGTCAGCCTCGCGCCATTGACCGGATTTATATATCTCCGCATATCCGTCATCTATTTGCAGGAATTTTACCGAAGGGAAGCAGCTTTTTATTGCCGGTATCTGTTTCAGAATCTCATGTTCATTAATATTATGATAGTAGCCGAAGTTCCAGCTCCCCCAGATTCTCTGTTCGTGCAGAGGGTTCTTTTCCATGCGTTTGAAATAACCGTTCTTCCTGAGCAGCTTGTAATAAGAGATTGTCGAAAGCTGCGGGTCGTCCGATTTTAGTATATCCACGAAAATACTGTCCGACACAATGCTTTCCCCCGGAGCTATTTCAAGATATTCAAGGCCCTGAGGGTACTGTTCAAGCTCAAAATTCCAACGCCCCTTCCCCTCGCCGCCGCGAAACCGGAACTTGCACATGAATCTCGTGTGTTCCGCCGCCGCAACAAGCATTCCAATTTCTTTAATTCCGCTTCCTATAAATACACCCGGGAAGACCCAGTCTTCATGCAGCCCGACGGTCACGTCCTGATTGGTCAACGGATGAAAAAAGGATGAGCCGACCATTGTGCCGGTTCCAAAGACCTCCCCGCGGTAGTTCTCGGAAGAGTAGTAAAAAGGTTTTAGCTCGTCGGGGAATATCAGGACTTGCGGCGGCCAGAGCGGCTTTAGTTCCCTGGTCCAAAGTATGGATTTGAGCCTGACAGTCCTTCCGCTGTTGTTTTTTATTACGGCTTTCGCTGTGATACCGCTATAGGCTTTTTTTACGACAGCTTTTACGCTAAGTTTAGGCTCCGGTTTTCCGGATATAACAGCGTAGGGAGCCAGGCCTTCCAAACCTATCCCGAACCTGCAAATATTAATACTGTTTGAGGGCATGGTCGCTCCTTGAAGAAACGAACTAATTGTCTCTTTTTTAGCCATTATTGTACACCAATTGTTTTTCCAGTAAATAGCGTTCAACCGGGTTCGGGATAATAGCAATAACCAACAACTAATTCACCGAGTAGGATTATAGCAGAAAAACACAGGGTTTTATGGGGAATTAGCGGCGGCGCTTCCGGTTAGGCTTCGCTCAATACTTCGGAGAGCTTGGAGAACAATTCATTAATTCCATAGGGCTTGCTCAAATAATGATAACCGCTGCCCTGCACTTTGTCTATCCCTGCGTTGTCATCAATATACCCGCTGCTGATAATTACCTTTATTTTCGGGTTTAGTCCCTTCAGCTTTCCGGCAAGTTCTAAGCCGCTCATTCCCGGCATTACAGAGTCGCTGAAGAGCAGGTCTATTTTGCCCTGCTCTTTGTTGAAGATCCTGAGCGCTTCATCCGCGTTAGCGGCCTTAAACACAATGTGTTTTTCCTTTTCAAGGAGGGAACTTATCATATCCAGGATGGCTTTTTCGTCTTCCACCAGCAATATTTTCTTCCCGGCGGCAATACTTTTTCTCTCCCGGAGCTGCTCTTTTGGTAAACCCTGACCCGGCTTTCCTTCCGCCGCCGGCAGATAGATTCTGAATTCCGCTCCATTGCCGGAACTGCTGTTCACAATTATCCAGCCTTCAAGGCGCTTTACTATTCCGTAAACCACCGAAAGACCGAGACCTGAACCGTTTCCAAAAGGTTTTGTAGTGTAGAAAGGCTCGAACAGATGCTCCATCATATCCGGTTCTATTCCAACACCGGTATCTTTCACGGAAAGACATATGAATTTTCCGGCCCTCGCTTCCGGCATACCCGAGTGCATAGAATCTTTTATTTCGACATTTTCAGTGCTTATTGACAGTTTTCCGCCCATAGGCATGGCTTGTTTTGAATTATTTACGAGGTTTAGTATAACCTGGTCCAACTGGCCTTTATCCGCGTTTATATCGCTGAGGCCGTCCTCCAGGTTCAGCAAGAGTTCTATGTTCTCGCTGATAATCCGCCGCAGCATTTTCTCCAGCTCGCGCAGGTGAACGTTGAGAGGCATAATCTGCATAACAACAGGTTGTTTTCGGCTGAAGGCAAGCAGCTGTGCCGTAAGACCGGCTGCCTTTTCCGCAGCTTTTTTTATTTCTTTTACATTTTCGGTAGAGCCATTTTCTTGCCGGTCGTAGTAGAGCGCAAGATCGGAGTATCCCATGATAACCGAGAGCATATTATTGAAATCATGCGCAATCCCCGCCGTTAAATTGCCAAGGGCATCCATCTTCCTTGACTGGGCCAGCTGCTCTTCAAGCTGTTTATGGTCGGTAATGTCCTGCACAATCCCATAGACCTTGATAATCTTGCCCGCGGCGTCCTTCAAGGGAACAATAACACTCCTTGCCCTTACTTTCGCGCCTCCGGCCCGGATTATCGTGAACTCGGCTTCGTACTCCAATCCGGTTTTCAAAGACGAATCAGCCATTCCCTTCAACTTGCCCCTCTCTTCCGCCGTATAGTAACCGGCTTCCTCTTCAACAGAAGGAACCCCCAGCGCCTTATCCCTTCCATAAATCTTAAACACTTCCTCGGACCAATATATGCTGTTTGCTGCGGAATCAAATTCCCAACTTCCGGACTTGCCGATTTCTTCGGCCTTTTTCAGCCGGGTTTCGCTCTTTAATAATTCCTCCTCCGCACGCTTTCTGGTCAGCCAGACGCCAAGAACTTTGCAAAGATTCTCCAAATCCTTAATGACATCTATCATGAAACGATTGTTTCTCCGGTCAAGGAGCTGGAGCAAGCCGATAGTTTTATTCCTATCCCGTATCGGCAGCAGCGCGAAAGACATGTATATTTCAGGCTCCTCCCCCGGCCCCGGTTTAAACTCGGGGAGATCCGGGGTGGTTAATCTGTTCTCGGTCCAGGCTGTCCCGTTCTTAGTAAACAGACTGTTTGAGGGATCTGTATCTCCTGAGATTACGCGGCCGCAAAGCGCCTCCATCCTTGCGCTCAGGTTCTCCTTGACAGGATGAACCTCGGCAATGCCTTTTCTGGCGTAATACGGAAAACTGCCGTCTTTTTCAATGCGAATGCTTATTGAGTGCATATCAAGAGCCCGGTCTATGCAGTCCAGCATGCTTCTGGCCGCGTCATCCACAGAAACCGGTTTGTTTATTATGCTGAATATTTCCGCCAGCAGCCTCTGGCGGAGCGCCGCATCGTAACGCTTGTTTATGTCAATGATGGTTCCTGTCATCCGGGCAGGTTTTCCGTCAGCAGTCCAGCTGTTGACCTTCCCGCTCACCAGCAGCCACACCCAGTATTCATTCTTGTGCTTCGCCCTTATTTCGCATTCATAGGAATCAGTCTCTTTTGCGAAACATTTCCGCATCAGCTCGTCCGATCTCTTTACATCATCCGGATTGCATAATCCAAGGAATTTTTCGAAACTGCCGAACGCGGGCTCATCACCGGAATACCCAAGAAAACCGGAGACCTTCGCATTGAAGATTACCGCGCCTGATTGAATTCTCCAATCCCAGAGCCCTATCCCTGATCCGGATACCGCAAGCTCAAGCTGCTCCCGCGTTTCAAGAAGCATTCTTTCTTTTTCTTTTAATTCGGAAACATCGCGCACGATTGCCAGTAAATGTTTCTTTCCCTGGAAATCCATGAAACGGGCTGACATCTGGGTTGTTATTGTTTTCCCGTTTTTCGCCAGTATCTCTACTTCGGTTCCGGTTATCTCCCCTTTTTCTTTCAACAGGGACAGGAGTCGGCCGCGGTCAGCCGGGTTTTTCCAAAGATTGAGTTCTTTCTCCGCCGATTTACCGATTGCCTCCTCTGCCGTGTACCCCGTGAGAGAGGTAAAACCTTGGTTTACTTCCAGGTAGACGCCGTCATCCACGCTGCTTATCGCCACCGCGTCAGGACTTTCCATAAATGCTTTCGCGAATTTTTCCTCGGCCAGCTTGCGCCCCTTTGATTCTTTTTCCAGGTCCCGTTTCTGAAGCAGATTCGCGGCCTTGACTTTTGCCATTGCCTTGATTTGGGCCACCAGTTCCTGCTCGTCAAAAGGTTTTGAAATAAAACCATCGGCCCCGGAATCTAGCGCCTTGATTCTGTGGTTTATGTCACTGAAAGAAGTTATTATCAATACCGGAATAATCTTCAGCTCGTCGTCCCGTTTAATTTCCAGGCAAACAGAAAATCCGTCAGTTTCAGGCATGACCACATCAAGGATTATTGCATCAGGGGATTCTTTCATGGCAAGCCTTAAACCTTCTCTGCCGCTTCGGGCAGGAATAAACGCCGCGTTAGGAAGCCTGTCGGCAATTATGGCTTTCAAAACGGTTAGGTCGTCTGTGTCGTCATCTATCGCAAGTATTTTGAGTTGGTCCGACATCTTGCGCTCCGCGAAAAGTTTACCGAAACGGAATCATCCATGAATTATAAGCCCAAATCGGTATAAAAACAAACATATTTTCTCGGCATGCGCTTATCCGCGCAGCTTTATAAAGGTCCTGGCGGCTTCGTACTCCGGGCTCGTCTTCGGTATTCCCTTTAGTATGTATAAAGCCTTTTCTTTCATGCCTTTTCTGTAGTATTCCAGGGCGGCTTTGAACGGTGAGGGAGAGTCAAACTTGAACCCTATGGAAAGCCTCTGGGTGTAATCGAGCTCGCCTGTCGGACAATAGGCGTAATCTATTCTGGCCTGAAATATCTCAAACCCCGCTCCGAAAGTAAAGACATCCGGATTATTGTTGAATTTATAACCCGCCCGAAGCGAAAGCATCTTAAACAGCACAGCCTCTACGCCGAGGTCGTACCGCAGGCTGCTGTCCAGATACACGAGGTCCCCTGCCACAAGCCACGACTCTATGCCGTTCTCCCGCACCAAAAAGGACGCCCCCCCGCGGACCGTAAAGGGCAGGGCGTCTCCCTGGCTGATGTAAACCAGCCTGGTCCCGATGTTTTGAAACGCGAGACCTGCCGTGAATTTTCCGTCGAATTGCTTGTAGAGCAGGCCAAGGTCAACCGCAGCCGCTAGAGCGTGGTAATCCTGAGCCAGGGTGCTTGTGATAAATTTAACCGCGACGCCGCAGCCCAGCGTGTCAATAATATTAATGCCGTACCCGAAAGAAAGAGCCATATCTGTTTCCGCGTTTATAGTTGAAGTTCCAGAGGAGCCGGTTATGTCTATGCTCCCCCCGTTATAGAGCAGAAAGGAAGCGCTGAAAGTTCCGAGTTTCCCGTACGGCTGGACATAGGCGAGATAGCTGTAGTAGCTGTCCAGCATGCCTTTCGTATACATCGCGGAAGCTTCCGGGGAAACAAAGAAATTCAGACCTCCCGGATTGGCGGAAAGGCTGTTGATGTCGTCGGCAAGCGCGGTGGCCGCGGAACCGAGCGCAAGCACCCGCGCCCCCTGCTCTTCCTTCAGAAAACTCGCCCCGCTCATTTCAGCCGAAAGTCCTGCCGCCAAAAGCAGCAGGAGGGCAAAGAGGGCTATGAGGGTTTTGTTCTGCATTACTCCCCTATCTGACTATGACAACTTTTTTTCTATCCTTATAACTGCCGGCATTGATAAAGACAATATACATTCCGCTCGGCGCGGATTCCCCGCTGTCCGTCTTTGCGTCCCAGGATACATTCGAATAAGCCCCCGCGGTTTTATACTCCGAGAGCAGGGTCCGAATCTGGCGCCCGTTTGAATCATGAACGGTTATCTTTACCATTGTGTCCTGCGTGAGAGTGTACTGGATGCTGGCCTGCGAGTTTGAAGGGCCGATGAGGTTGTTTGTAACTTTTATTCCTGACTGAATCGCGACCGCGGCGCCCGCGCTCGGCTCGGAATAGGCGCTGTAATAACCCGCGCTGTTTTTGGCTCTTACCCTGGCAAAATAGTTCACGCCGTTTCCGCAGCCCGTAATGCCGTAACTTAACGCGGTCCCCACATCCCCGTCAAACTTATCGTTCCCGCCGGGAACCGTTCCAACCTGCAAATAGCAACCCGTAAGACTGTTTACCGGATCATTGACTGTCCCGAGGGTCCATGTGAAAGTGATGGATGCCGAGCTGTTCAAGCAGGTAAAATCGGGCTTTGACGGGGCGCCGTTTGGGCCGGCGGTGGTAACCACGAATTTTTGGACTATAGTATCTGTCGTTCCACCCGCGGTTGTCGCGGTTATATCATAGGTTCCCGGAGGCATGCACGCGGGAACGACTGCTATTATATAAGCATCCGAGGGCACAGATAGCACTGCGGCAGAAGTTGTCCCGGCTTTCACATTTGATACGCCGGAACTTCCCGTCCCCGCAAAAAAGTACTGCCCGCTGATAGTGACAGTAACCGGAAAAAAATTCATGCCGGTCACCGGAGAAAATGTTGTCACCCTGGGTTTTGCCGGGGACACGGCTATAGTCAGTACCGCCGTGCTCGTACCGTCAGAATTTGTGGCGCTTATGGTCGCGTCGGTTGTTCCGGAACCGGACGGTATTCCGGTAATCAGACCTGTTCCATTGTTAACGGTTAGCCCTGACGGAAGGTTTGTAGCGCCGTAGATGGTCTGGTTATTGGTCGCCGTTATCTGATAGTTGAAATTTCCGTCCTGGACCACGGTCGCGGTGGTAGGACCGCTAATAACAGGGAAAGAATTTGAAACCTGGACCCTGCTGTTGTTGTAGTCAACAACATACGCATTGCCAACGGAATCAAGAGCAATCCCGCGCAGACACTCGTACTGGCCGTCTCCCGCGCCGAAGCTTCCCCACTGCTTTAAATAGGTCCCATCGGACGCGAATTTTTGGATGCGGTTGTTGTTTGAATCGGTCACATATACATTGCCGGAAGAGTCCACAGCCGTAAATTCCGGATCATCGAATTGTCCATTAGCCTGACCTTGGATTCCCCAGCAGGTTAGATAGTTGCCGTTGGAATCAAATTTTTGGATACGGTGATGGCCGGAGTCGGCTACATAGACATTGCCGGAGTTGTCCGCGGACACTCCGACAGGCCAGTAAAATTGACCGGGTAATGTTCCATAACTTCCCCAAGAGGTGAGATAAGTACCGTTGGAGTCAAATTTCTGCACGCGGTAGTTGGAATATTCGGCTACATAGACATTGCCTGTGCTGTCGCAGCAGATACCCTTAGGCTGGTTGAACTGCCCGGTTGCGTTGCCGGTGCTGCCCCAGGCCGTAATGTACGTGCCGCCGGAATCGAATTTCTGAACGCGGTTATTTCCGAAATCGGACACATACACATTGCCGGCTCCGTTAACAGCTATTCCCGAAGGATTATTGAACTGTCCTGCTCCGCTTCCCGGCGTACCCCATGCGGCAATAAAAGTACCGTTTCTGTTGAATTTTTGTACCCTGTGGTTTCCGGAGTCGGAGATATAAATATAGCCGGAGGAATCTATTGCTATTCCGACAGGCATTCTGAAACAGCCGTTGTCATTGCCGAAACTGCCCCATTGCGCGACATAATTATAACTCTGCGCGAGCAGCGCCGGATTAGCGCAGGCAAGCATTGAAACCGCCAGCGCCATTAGTATTTTCTTCGTCTTTGCCTCCTGGTTGTTTCCGGAGCAGAAACCTGTGTTTTACGCCATTTTCCTTAGAATACACCCTTTGTTTCCATAATTTTTAACAAAGATACAGGGTATTGTCAATGATTTAACTCATATGAGCGAAAACCAGGCAAAAGGACGGAAATACTTTAATTATTGCTTCGCTTCAGGGATTCCTGCCGCTTCGTGTGCAAGTTCCTGCATTTGCTTTATCTTTTCCGGTTCGATAGAAGGTACATAAGTATTCCCAACACAGCTTTGATTGAAAAGCGCCTCAAAAAGCACGCAGCCTGCAAGGTATTCCCCGTAAGTACCGGCGTGTTTTCCGTCAGTGTAGAGCTTGGACTTCAATCCGGGAACGTTTCCGGCAGACATAAAGGCTTTCCCGCAAGGAATTACACGGCAGTTCAGTTCCTTGGATATTATCCCGCAGGCCGAGACTATTTCTCTGTCCATCTCTTCCGAGCTCATATGAAGAACGCTTTCGGCAAGATCTTCGCGATACGCCCATGTGCGAAGCAGGCATACTTCAGCCCCCGGAGAATATTTTTTTATATACGCGTAAAGTTCCCCTGCATACGGACGGTAGCTTTGCGCAATATGGCTGCTCCAGCTGACCTGCTGAAAGAAAACTAAGTCCCACTTCTCCCGCCGCAGAATGTCCTTTAGCCCGGCCTTTCCGCCGTAAACATTGTAAGGTTTTCCGCGGCCGTTGCCCGGCTCCGCTTCGTTTATGCTCGCGGTTGAATAATGATCCTTTAAAGAAGCGCCCATTATTACCGCCCCGGTATAGCGCAGCTTGTTCCCTGAAGCAGAAGCAAGGCCTTCAATATATTTACCCGCGTTTACCGTGAGGCTGTTGCCGATGCCGAGGACATTGAGGGTTTTCGAGGAAAGGACAGAAACCGAGAACAAAACAGCCGAGACCATGAAACCTGCCGTTGCCCGTTTGAACATAGGTCTCCTTGACCGGACTGCCGCCGCGCTATTTTTTTCCGCCCGCCTGTTTTTCCGTTTTTCCGCTTATAAGAGATGAAACCTTTGCGAACATTTCGCGTATTTCATATGGCTTGGGCAGGAAAACATAACCTTCTTTTTCCGCTTCTTCAACGCTCGATTTATCATCCATGTAGCCGCTGCTGATAATGACTTTTATTGACGGATTTATTGCTTTGAGTTTTTGGGCAAGCTCCATGCCTTTAAGCCCGGGCATGACCGAATCGGTGAAGAGCAGGTCAATTTTTCCGTCCTGCTTTTTAAACATCCTCAGCGCTTCCAGCCCGTCCTTCGCGCAGAACACGGTATACATTTTCTCTTCGAGCTGGCGGCAGACCATATCCCTGATGACTTTTTCGTCCTCGGCTATCAGTATTGTCTGGCCGTTCCCGATCTCGAACTCCCCTTTGAATTTTTCGCTCTTCAAGTCAAGTTCCCTTTCCAAGGCGACTGAAGGCAGAAAGACCTTAAATTCCGAACCCTTTCCCGCGGCGCTGTAAACATTTATCCAGCCTTCCATCTGTTTGACTATGCCGTATATCACCGAAAGACCGAGCCCGGTCCCTTTGCCAAGAGGCTTTGTTGTAAAATATGGTTCAAAAAGATGGTCGAGCACTTCTTTGTTCATCCCTATGCCGCTGTCCTTTACGGTTACACAGACAAATTCGCCCGGCCTTGATTCCGGCAGCTTTCCGCAGGCAGGCTGGTCAAGTTTCACATTTTCCGTCCGGATGGTCAGCTTTCCTCCGTTCGGCATTGCGCTATGAGAGTTTGTGACAAGGTTAATAATAATCTGGTCTATCTGGCCTCGGTCTGCAAAGATATTTTTAAGAGAGGGCTCCAGGACCAGTTTGAAATCAATATCCTCGCCTATGATTCTCCCGAGTATTTTGTTAAGATCCGAGATAGATTCGTTAAGATTTATCACCGCCCGGGAGATAGGCTGCTTGCGGCTAAAGGCCAGCAGCTGGGAGGTGAGCGCGGCGGCTTTTTCAGCTGACTTTTTTATCTCGGTCACGCTCTCGCCGATGGCGCTGCCTTTGGTGGTAAACTTCAAGGCGACATCAGAATAGCCAATTATAACGGCAAGCAGGTTATTGAAATCGTGCGCGATGCCTCCGGTCAGGCTTCCTATAGCTTCCATTTTCTTGGTCTGCAGAATGTATTTCTCAAATTCCTTGCTCCTGGTGACATCCTGAACAATACCCTTAAGCGAAAGAATCTTTTCGCCGCCGTCTTTTTCAGGGGAAACAATCACCCGCAGGACTTTGCTCTTGCCTCCGTGGGGATTAAGGACCACCTCGCCCTCGCACCCCTTTCCGGTTTTTAGGACAGCAGATACCAGGCCGCTTAAAGCTTTGTCGTCTTCGGCAGACAGCCGTTTTCTTAATTCCTCCATTTTGATTGGCCCTTCTCTCTTTTCCCGTCCGAATATCCGGTAAACTTCGTCAGACCATTCAACCTTCCCGGATGCAATCTCGAATTCCCAGTTACCGAGATTTGCGATTTTCTGGGCTTCATTCAGGTTGGCTTCGTTCTTTTTCAGTTTTCCCTGCGCCGCCTTGCGTTCAGCCAGTTCTTTCTGCAGGGAAAGAGTCCTCTCCGCGACCAAAAGCTCAAGGTGTTCTTTCCTCGACTGCTCGTAGTTATTTGCGTACCTTATCTTTGTCATCGCCCGCACCTGGGCGGTAAGCTCAGCGGCGTCAACCGGTTTTGAAAGAAATCCTTCGGCTCCGGTTTCAAGCGCCCTTATGCGGTCTTCCCTGCTGGTCCGAAGAGCCGTCAGGAACACGACGGGTATCCTGCGGAGCCGCGCATCTTCCTTGAGTTTCGCGCATACAGAAAAACCGTCCATCCCCGGCATAATAATATCCAGAAGGATAATATCCGGCTCGGTTGTTTTTACCAGTTCCAGGCATTCAGCCCCGCTCATCGCGGTCAAAAGCACGGTTTCAGGCATCGCGTCAAAAAGAACGGCTTTTAGCGACGTCAGGTTATCCTTGTTATCGTCTACGGCCAGTATCTGAAGTTTTTTATCCGGCATTCAGGGTATCCTCAACTGTTTTTTTAAGCAGCATCTCGTCAATGGGCTTTGAAACATAACCGTTAAATCCGTAGCCAAGTATTTTCTCCCTGTGTCCCTTCATTGCGCTTGCGGTGAGAGCTACCACAGGTATGCGGCACAGGCTTTCATTCTCCCTGATCCTTCTGAACGCTTCAATGCCGTCCAGCACCGGAAGCGAGATATCCATAAGAATCAGGTCGGGTTTGTGCGCTATAGCCTTTTCCACGCCCTGGGCGCCGTCACCGGCCTCTATAACCAGGAAGGTATCCTGAAGCAGGGCCTTCGCTGTCAACATGTTGTCCGGGTTGTCTTCTACAATAAGGACTACAGGCTTTTCCCCCGGTTTCTTGCCGGAGGCCTTTTTCCGGGCAAGCCCGGAAGGCCTTGATTTAGAAGAAGTTGCCATTTTGGCAACGGCCGACAAAAGTTCTTTCCGGTTTACATCACCTTTCTGGATAAGTTGATGGATGTGGTTGCTTTTCAGGAAACTCAGCTCTTCCTTGGTTACATGTTTCGCAGTAAGTATCAGCACAGGTATCTCGGAAGTGTTCTTCATTTCCCGGATTGCCTTAAGCAGCTGGAAGCCGTCCATATCCGGCATCATAAGATCAAGGGTTATCGCATCGGGGAGGCTGGTTTTGAGCATTTCAAGAGCCTCTCTGCCGTTTCTCGCCACGCTGATTAAATAGCCTTGCTCAACAAGAATATCCTTCATTTGAATGATGACCTCTTCGGTATCCTCAACAACCAGTATTTTCTTCCCGGCAACAGCGTTAAGGCGGCTCCGGTCCGGCTCAGGCCTTACAGGAGTTTTCCCGGACGCAGGTAAGTCAAGTTTCACCGGCAGTGTCAGGGAAAATACCGAACCTTTTCCCAATTCGCTTTTCACCGACAGATTGCCGGAAAGCAATTCTGCGTATTTCTTGGCTATTGCCAGTCCAAGACCGGTACCGCCGTATTTGCGTGAGGTGCCTTCATCAGCCTGGCGGAACTCGTCAAAGATGTGCGCGAGATGCCCGGGCGCTATGCCTATACCTGTATCGCTGACCGATATTACAAGGGAATCCCCATCTCTTTCCGCGGAGACTTTAACAGAACCTTTTTCCGTGAATTTGACGCCATTGCCCACAAGGTTCTGAATGATATGCCTGCATTTCACATAGTCACTCGTAATATCAGGCAGGGCAGCAGGGATTTCTGCCGTAAGGGTGAGTTTCTTCTCCCCGGCCTGAGGCTCTATCATCGCGAGGACTTCATCCGCAACCGACTTCACAGGAAAACTCTCAAGGTTAAACTCTTCTTTCCCTGATTCTATCCTGGAAAGGTCAAGGATGTCATTTATCAGGGAGAGGAGATGCTTGCCGTTTCGCTCAATTATTCCTATGTAACTGTATTCTTCCTGCGGAACCTTTTTTTCCAGCCTGCGGTTCAATACCGCTGAGAGCGCTATCACGGAATTCAGCGGAGTCCGAAGCTCGTGGCTCATATTTGAAAGGAACGCGCTCTTTAAGCGGCTGGCCTCATCGAGCTGCTGCTTCTGAATTTCCAGTTCGGTATTTTGTTCATTAAGTTCGTCAGTCTGCACCATCAGCTCTTTCTGCTGTTCGGCCAGCTCGCGGTTCTGTTCTTCAAGGTCCCGGGTCAGGGCCTCTATGCGCCTGAAGGAGAGCATACTGTTCATCCAGACGGAAAGAGATTGTTTGATATCTTCAATCAGCCTGACTGCTTCCCGGCTGTACTCGCTAACGCTGGCCAGCGAAATGACTGCGGTAACCTCGGAACCGGCCAGCAGAGGCACAGTAATGATCTCGCGCGGCCTGAAGTTCCCGCTGGCCGCCGCGAAGGCAAAGCGGGTATCCGCCGGAATCTTTGTGATGCGCTGTATTTTCTTGGCGGCAATAGCAAGGCCGAGCTCGCCTTCCGTTGAGCCTGCCGGAAAAGACGACATGCCGGCAGGACCCAGCCCTGCCGAATCTATCCGCTCATACCAGGTTTTTTCATCGTTCAGCGCATAAATGGCGCCTACCTGGGAGCCCGTAAATTTCATTATCGGCTCCAGCACCTGAAGACGAAAGTCCCTGGCCTCAAGTTCCCTGAGCATTGCAGCGTTTATTTTTGCGGCGCGCTCTTTGAGTTCAATCTCGGATTTTATAGTATCGGCGAGCCTGTTAACAGACACTGAAAGCATTCCGAACTCATTGGCGGAGACATAGCTGCTTCTGGCGTTGAGATTCCCCTGCCGGTACTGCTCGCTAAATTCATTGAGATCCCGGAGCGGGTCTTTAATCCCCTTAAACAGGAGAAAACTTGTCAGCAGGCAGAGCAGAAATATGGCGCTTACCGCAAGCATAATCCGGTATTTTAACAGATTATAGAGACCCGCGGCATCAGCGTAGTATTTATCCGCTTTTGTTGCGGCAAACTGGTTTACATCGGTTACCTCTTTAAGAAGCTTTTCCACATGCAATCCGGCAGTTCCCGTAAACTTGATACTCTCAACAGCTTCGGACACCTTTCCGTCCCTAAGGAGCCGGAGGACATCTTCCCTTATGGATTTCCACTGAACAAAAAGCGTGTAGGCTTCGTCAATATCGCTTCTTGGACCGAGGTAAAGTTTATAAAGTATTTCAAACTGCCGGTAGGCGCTGACTTCGCTCGCATCAATACGCGTCTGCAAAGGCAGGCGCCCTTTTTCCCCGGAGGCCAGGCAAAGCTCTCTCGTGTCCCGGGATATCTCAAGTATTTGAGCCTTCAACTCTCCGACCGCGACCCGCACCATAAGAGGATGTTCATAGAGGCCTTTTGTGGTCTGCCAAAGCCGGTTAGTGTAATTCAGCGCCAGAAAACCCAGAGCCCCGACGACTATCAGGACAACCGCAAACCCGATGTTTAACTGGGTCCTAATCTTTAAATCTTTTAAAGTCTTCATTTCATACCTCCGTTATTGTCCAGGCTGAAAATAGCCGCCGGCGCCGAAAACTCGCGGAAGGCTCCGTACCGGTCAACGATAATACGGTCCGCTTCTCCCGTTACCAAATAGCCCCAGGTAGCAAGGCAGCTTGCAAGCTTGTTGAGAATAAAACGCCGCGCTCCGCCGTTATAATAGATGAGGACATTGTTGCAGAGTATAAGGTCAAAATCGCCGTAAACGCTTATCGCCGGGCTTGACAGGCCGCGGTCCAAAAGATCCTGAAGAGAAAAATTCACGCTTCCCCGGACGCTCTCCGAAATCAGGAATAATTCCCCCTGCCTGGCGAAGTATTTGTCCATGTACTGCTTCTTCACATTCTTGACCGCGGCAGCGGAATATAAACCGGCGCGCGCCAGTTCCAGGGCCGGTTCCGAGATATCAGTTGCAAAAACCGTATAGGGCACCGGGCGCCCGCGAGACACGGCTATCTCTTCAAGAAGCATCGCGACCGACCACGCCTCATGCCCGGCCGCGCAGCCCGCGCACCAGATCCGCAGGCCTTTTCTGACATCTTTCTCAACCAGAGCTGACAGCGACGGAAGTATGCGGGATTCGAGCAGGGCAAAAGTAACACCGTTTCTAAAAAATTCACTGTATACAACATGGAGGGCTTCGAAAAGCGCGGCTGCTTCCACACGGTTTTTTGAAAGAAGTTCAAGGTATTCTTTTTGTGTTTTACAGCCGGAGGCTTCAATCCGCCTTTCAAGGGTTTTCAGCAAAAAACCTGATTCAAAAGAGGATATATCAAGGCTATGAAAGGCTCTCATTATTTCAACCGCAGAACCGTACGGGAAATCCGCTTTGGGCAAATCCGCTTTTTCTTTCTTTCCCGGGCTAGCCATGGTATCCATTTGGCTCCAAGTTTTGGTGAATTTGTTCCGCTTAGAAATTAGCAATAGTCTACGAACTAATTATACACCAAAATTTTCAAAATAGAACTCCAATCGGCTGAAACACGGTTGTTTTGAAGGCAGGGAATGGACAGAACGGCTAAACTTTCCGGAAAGCACTTGGAGACTAGGCGGGCTTATCGTTTGCTTCCGCAAATTTCTTTATTTCTTCTATATTGGCAAGTATAAGCTTCGCTTTGGCCACGCCGAAAGTAAACGGAAACCTGTCATCCTCAGCCCTAACAAGCGAGATAACCGGCTTGCCCTGGTATTCTCCAAGTTTTATCATACTTTTCTCCTTTTCTGCAGGGGACTAATGACTTCTTTTGTTTGATGACACCGATTAGAGACGATTACACCGATAAACCATTTTGACCTATCGGTGGCATCAATTTGAAATCTGTGTCATCACGCTAATGTCTTACTTTAACGCGAATGCAGACCGGGCAGGCATCTCTGCCTGCCCGGATCCGGACTATTCGTTTATCTTATTCTTTTTTATGAAGTTCCAAATAAGTTTCGTCTGTTCCGCCATCCCGCAATCCTTGTTGTCGAATATCTCGCCAATCTTTACATCCTTTACTTTGCTCCACTTGATCATTTTGCCGCCGAATGCCGCCTTCTTTGCCGGTACCGCTGAAGCTGCTGCCATTTGTTGCCTCCTTTTGAACTGCCTTGAATTGCCGCGCCTTAAGCGCGGCACGTCAAGCATTCTAATACTTAGGAAGGGATAATACAATGATTTTCTGAAAAATCTGTCCGGCTATGAAAAGGTCAGGACCGGCTATTTGTCATAGAAAGTTGTTTTGCCGTGAAATTGCCTGTTGCTGCGGTCTCTGATTACCGCGTTAAAAATAGTTTTAACCCTGTCAACCATGTTTGAAATGTTAAATTTGCTCAAAGCCGTCCTTCTCGCCTCTAATCCCATACGGGAGCAGCGTTCTTCATTGGAAAGAGTCTCATCAAGAATGCCCGCAAGCCCCTCCGTGTCGCCATAACGAAACATCCGGCCGTTTACGCCGTCGTTGATTATTTCCGGGACCGCGCCTGTGTCAGGCCCGACCACGGCCTTGCCCATTGCCATACCTTCTATTAAAGTCATACCCAGAGATTCAAAGACCGAACATCCGGCCACAACGTCGCTTGATTCAATTATAGAGGGAATATCAAACCTGTATCCCAGAAACCTGAAGGTTTGAAGGAGGCCCAGGCTTTTTATCCGTTTCTTTAATGCTGCCTCGTAATATCTTTCGGCCGCGCCTTCGGCTTTCCCGGCAAAAACCACCCTGAGCCCGGGATATTTTCCGGCAATCCGCGCCACTGCCTCAACCAGCAAATGCTGGCCTTTGCCTTCGTTTATCCTGCCTATCATGCTGATTATTTTTCTCTCCGGAGTTTCTCCGAGCTCCTGCCGTAGAGTTTTCTTATACCTGCCCGGAGACCATTCTATGGCTGCGTCAATGCCGTTGTAAATAGTTGTTATATCACGCGCGTTTATCGGAACAGTTTCGAGGAGGTTATATTTTACAAGATCCGAGATTGCGATGACATGAGCCACATTCCTGAAAGCCCAGGAGTGAAACGGGTCTTTCTTTACGATGGTTGAGAACACATGTTTCGTGAGAACCACCGGTATACCGCCGGCAAGTCTTGAAGCCGGGATAATATTAAACATATCTCTGGTCCAATGCGCGTGAATAACATCAATCTTGCGCCTTCTTAGAAGCGCCGCCAGCCTGATAATATCCGGAATGTCCACGTACCCGCTCATTTCCAGGTACTCTATCGGCAGTTTCTCCTGCAGGGCTTTTTTGTCAAGGTAGGAGCCTTTTCTGCATACAATAATAGAATTATGGCCTTTATCAAGAAATCCTTTCACGAGCGGGACTGCGTCCAGTTCCCTTCCCCCGCCAGCCATAGAAGAAATTATTTGCGCTATATTCATTTTCTGAGCCCCCTCCCAAACGCTCGCTTTAACCGCTTATCTTAAGAGTTAGACCCAAAGGGGGACTTGAAGTTTCATTAATTTACTTTCATGATTTCGAAACTGAGGTTTTTTTGGAAGGAACAAGCAGCTTGCCGATTTTGGGCGCTATTCTGCGGGTATCGCTGACAAATATTACACAGCGTCTCTTTGCGCCGGGGCAGTTTACCCGGGGATTACCGCATCGAGCTCTATTTCAAAAAGAAGTTCTTCTCTGCAGACTGAAGTCGTTGCATTTATGCAGTTCAGCGGGGGAAGGCCGTTTTTTCCGCAGTATGCGTTGAATAAAGGAACATGCTCTGGAGATTTAAAATACGCGATAGACCGAACGGTGTTCTCCCAGTCCATCTTTTCCGCAAGAAGAATCTCGCGGACCACTTTCATGGTCAGTTCTATCTGTTTCTCCGGGTTGTCAATGTTTGCCGATCTCCCGTCAGGGCTTATGCTTGCCGTGCCTGACACCATGAGTTTCTTTATTCCGCCGTAAGTCAACTCAACTGCCCGGCTGAAAGCGCTTCTATAATTCAGGGCCTCGCACTGAAGCGGAGAACCGACCTTAACTATCCCGGCTCCTTCCCTTTTTGGTTTGAAAGCGTAGACGCTCTGCGAGATGGCGCAGCCGCGCAGATTTGACGCGCCGATTCCCGTGCTGGCCGGAACAAGGCGCTGGAATATCCCGTTCTCCGTAAAAAAACCGGTCCTCGCCGCATTGAACTTGCCGTACCAAGAAAGCAGGCTGTCAAGATAGAACCAGGTTCTCGCTACCTCAGGGTAAGTAAAACCTGAAGACGATAGCGCCTTTTTGATAAGGTTATAAGTGCTTCTCACCTGTTCTTCCGGAGACAGCCCCGGGTCTTCCGGAGATATTCCTCCGAGCATCAGATGCCTAGCGTCGGCGGTCTCCCAGGAATGCCCTGCAATTTTTCCTCCAAGCAATATCTCTTCTACCGGAACACCGGACACGGCAAAAATCTGTATCCCGCTCAAAGGATATCTGCTCCCGTTATCGTGCTCAAGCAATGAAACCGGCAGGCCGGCAAACCCTGAATCTTTAAGCAAACCCGCGGCGGACGCCGTATCCCCGAAAGAGAGCGCCATCAGCGGCTTCGCGCTTCTTGTTTGAAGGTAAGCCGCGGCGGCTTTTAACGCATCCACAGGAGAACCTTCAAAATCCCTTACGGAAACATAGTGTTCCGTCATCTCCCCGGCTGCGGTCAAGCACGCGGTGAAATTGCGTTTCTGGTTCGCAACGTCGTCATTTCTTGCTGTTGTCAAGTTGTTCTCCTTTCGCTTTGGCGTCAGGCGCTGCCGCCTTTTTTTCGGATGTTGATTCAGCCGACGGATTGGCCTGTTTTTTCTCACCCGTAACTTCTGCCGCCGGGGGAAGAACTTTTTTCTCAGGGGTGACTTCCGGCGACGGAGCGGCTTTCTGCTCCGGCGTAACAACTCTCGCGGGCAAAAGAGGAACACTTGACTTGGGCGGCTCGGGTTTTTTTACCGGAGGTTCTTTTCCCTTTAGAATATTTATCTTCAGCACGGGCGCGTTCACATACATCTTTTCACGCCTTCCCTTCTCTGCTGCTTGTCTTTCTTCGACCGGAACGGCAGCCGTGCCCTGCAGCAATAAAGTCTCAGGCCCAAGTTTTGCCTTAAAGTCCGCGCGGAGCGCAGCTTCGAAACTATCCTTCCTGCCGCCGATAAAACTGCCGCGAAGCGATACTCCGTCAGGCGGAGAGATAAGAGCGAGGTTTATGGGTTCTACAAAATCGCCTTTCCTGCCGACATTTATCACAAACTTGGTCTCCTTCCCCTGAGTCAATTCAATGCCCGCTTCCGGCACCGAATCAAAATAGAGAGTGAAAGGCATCTCTTTCCCTGCCGCTACCTGCAGGGAATTAACCGGCACAATATGCTTCCAGGCGAAAGCCTGCATCAGCTCCTCCGCCGCTACAACATGGTGGATTACTATCGCATTTCCGTTAGTGGACCCTGCCATCAGTTCAAGCGGGCGCGTGCTTCCCTCCGCTCCGCCAGCGCACGAGAAACTGGTTTTTATCTCGTTCTTGCCGTCAGGAATCACCGCGGCGCTTAGCCTGATGTCCTGGCTTTCAGAGGAAGGGAATACCCTTATATCCCCTTTAAACCCTTCCTTTCTGACGGCCCGAAGAGTTATCCAGCCGCTTCCGCCTTTCGGAACCAACACCCCCGCAGGCAGGGCAAAGACCTCAAAATCAGGCATCGGACTGCTGATCCGGAGCCTGTAAGCATAATTTTCTCCGCCTTTGCCCTGAATATCACGGATTCCGGCGAAATATGTCCCTGACTTTGGCGCCTTAAAACTTATGAATGAATCCGAATGGTGTGTGATAGTTCCCAGCCACTTATATGTCGCATCGTCATCGTTGAACGCAAGTTTCTCCCCCGCGGCATTGAGGACTTCAAGGTATGTGTCCATGGGTGATCCGAGCCGCCTGGCGGCCGCATCCAATGAGAACGTCTCCCCTTCAGCAGCTTCGAATGAGTAAAGGTCAGGAACGCCCGGTGTAAGAATCCTGCCGTTTATGACGCAAGGTAGAGTTACCGGCCTGGCTTTAGCCAAAGTTTCATTTCCGCCTTCATTTATTATTTCCGGCAGGTCGGAGAACGCGAACGGCAGGCTGTTGCTTGCCGCGCCGTCTTTGGAACGGCCGTTAATATACTGGACGGGCAGGTCTCTTCTCCCGCTAAAAGCCTCTATAGTATCCTCTGCGAGATTTGAACCGTACAACCTGACTTTCGCCGGAACACCGTACTTCGCGCCAAGAGGAAATACCCCGGATACAAAAGGCAGTTCTCCGATGCTGACCCTGTAAACGAAATCCTCCCGCCCGCGGTATATTGAATCCCGAAGTTCAAGGTAGTAATCTCCGTCCGCGGCGTCGTAAAGTATCACGGGATCCTGCCCGGTATAAAAATTGTCCGCGTGAGCCAGCTCTTTCCAGTTTGAATCATAAAGAGCCATTGAACCCTGAAACCACCCGGGGACCGCGTCAGCCATGAAAGGTTTGAGCGCCCTGATGTCTGCTTTAAAAACCAGGCGGCTGCTCTTAACGGCGGAAAACTTGAAAACATCGGTGTCTCCCGGCATGATAGTGCCGTTAAGGACGGCAGGCAGGGATTTTACCTCGGTCGCAGTATCTTTCCTGTCGTTAGGCTCCGTTTCAAGGACTTCCTTGAGCGTCCCGACCTGAAACGTGAGTTTGTTTGAGAGTCCTCCGGGGGTAAGCACCCGGATATCCCTGCTGCCAGGTTCCGCGTCGTCAAAAATCGCGACGCGAAGAATCAGCGTATCAGGGAAAAGGTCGTTCTTTCTGGCCTTCGGTTTTACCGGCGGCTTCGCCTGTGGTTTGGCCGGGTTTACCGGGAGCAGAACGGGTTTTGCTCCGGCTTCCCTCGTTACAGGAACCGACGGCGAAAGCGTCTTTTTTTCTTCCGTTACCTGCGCGAAAGGCGCCGCGGGACGCTGCTCCGGAGTGGTCACAGAAAGCGGAACAGCCGGTTTCTGTTCAGCCGTTACCGGTTGGGCAGCAGCAACAGCCTTCGGCGCGGGTTCTGCATCAGGATCAGGAAGTATGACCGCGAAAACTCCGCTTCCGTTTACAGTCACCCTTGAAGCGTCCTTGATATATTTTCCGCCGATTACAACCTCAATGACGCTTCCCTGCTTTCCCCCTGCCGGATAAATATACCCCGCATGCGGAGGCTCGACCGCGTAAAGCGCCGCCGAAAAAGCGGTTATGACCAGCAATATTTTTTTCAAGAAGTCATTATCTCCGAAAGTATTCCGCCGGTCTCCTTGCTGTTTATGACTCCCGCGGTGAAAGGGTTTGCGTAAACAGAAGGCCCGGACACATTAGGAAGCTTAGCGTCTTTTTCTATTCCAAGCAGCTCGTAGAAACTGGCTATCAGGTCCCAGGGATAAACAGGCCTTTCGGCAACGTTCTCACCCGTATCATCCGTCCTTCCGACTACGGTGCCGCCTTTAAAACCGCCGCCTGCCACCACTGCCGAGAAAGCTTTACCGTAATGATGCCGCCCTCCGTACCAGGGGTCTTCCCAGGCTACCTTAGGCGATCTTCCGAACTCCCCGCTCCACCAGACTATTGTCGAATCGAGCAGCCCGAAAGAGGCAAGTTCCGATATCAAAGCGGCCATGCCGCGGTCCAGCTCGGGAAGCTTCTGGTTCATCGTTTCAAAATGTTTTTTGTGCGTGTCCCAGCCCCTGTAATTTATCGTGATGTAAGGCACTCCCTGCTGGACCAGTTTTCTGGCAAGAAGGCAGGATTGCCCAAAGGTGTTCCTGCCGTAAAGGTCTCTTGTCTCTTTTGATTCAACGCTTAAAAGAAACGCTTTCCTGGCTTCCCCCAGTATCACCGAGTAAGCTTCCTGCTGCCCGGCGTCAAACACTTTAACGAGCGGGTCGTTCATCATAGACCTGGCAAAGGAATCAATCTCTTTCAGAAAATCCTTGCGGCTCTTCTGCCGGTCATCATTCACGGTCTCGGATACAATTCCTTCCACCGCGAAAGGCTCCCTGTTCGGATCTCCTCCTGTGGAAAACGGCTTATATTTGCTTCCCATGAAACCGCATTCCGAAAACCTGCCCTGCGGGGTCGTCAAAGTTATATATGGAGGGAGCGGGCTCTTATACAGTGGGGGCTGCCCCTTAAAATAAGAAACAACGGCTCCTATCCCCGGATATACCAGCCCTTCACCGGGTTTTCTTCCTGTCTGCACCATATACGCGGCAGTCTCGTGCCCGTTATTATTATGGGTCATGCCGCGCAGTATCGCGTACTTATCTGCTTGTTTCGCAAGCAGCGGCAGCGCTGCGTTAAGCCTAATGCCCGGCACATTTGTATCTACTGTCTTATTCAAGTTTCCCGTGTAATCTCTTCCCGCCGCCGGTTTGGGATCAAAAGTGTCCAGGTGCGAAGGCCCGCCCCACATCCAGAGCTGGATCATGGATTTGGCCTTGGGTTTCTTCTCAATTATATCGGCAAAAGCTTTGGAATCAATGAACCCTGAAAACAGGACCCCTGCCCCGAAAACAGCTGAGCGCAGGAATCTCTTTCTTGAAATTCTTTCGCTGAGTATCGGACTTCCTTTTTTTTTCATTTTCGCCTCAATGCCTCAGGAGAAACTCCGAGGAATTCATCAGAGACCAGACTATATCAAAAAAGGCCTCGTTGTACTTCTTCTTCGGGTCGGTAAGGTAATCCAGCGCGAGTTTTCTTTCCTGTTCCGACGGAAACCTTGTCAGCACCCGAAGGAAGATCTCGTTGATTACAACCTTGTCGTCCTTCCCGATACTAAAGAGCTGCTGGAGCGGGCGGCTCTGCTCTATCTTCTTTTCTATCTGCCCGGAATTCAGGAAATGCTGCATCTGGGCCGCTGTAGGAACGGAGTTTCTCTCGGAAAGGTAGGAAGTATTGCGGGGCGGCTTTCCGAAAAGCTCCAAAAACGGCGAAGTAATGCTCCCGTCCTGAATAGCCACGGCCCGCTGGCTGTAGGGCAGGAAAGTGAAGGGCTCCGGGATCATGCTCTGGTAACTCTCACCGACCCCGGTTATCTGGCAGACAATATCTATCAGCGGCTCCGCCTCAAGCCTTCTGGTCCTGTAATGCGAAAATCCGTCCGAGTCCTCTTCGTTCCATTTTGTTGCGGCGGCGGAAAGCTGGTAGGTATTGGAGGAAAGGATCTGCCGGCAGAGGTATTTTACGTCATACTTGTGGGCGATGAATTCTTTTTCCAGATAAGAGAGCAGTTCATCGCTCCAGGCATCGTGGGTTCCGGTCAGGTCATCGGGCTCGTTAATTATTCCGTAGCCGAAGAACCAATACCACAGCCTGTTTGCCATGCATTTCGCGAACCAGGGATTCTCTTTTGAAATAAGCCAGTCCGCGAAAACCGGTCTTGGGTCAATGTCCGCCCCGAGGGAAAGCGGCTCTTTGCCGGGGAGGCGCGGCAGGACTTCTTTGCCGTCCGGGCCAAAAAATGGTTTCGCGTCCGGATCAAAATATACAATCTCTTCCTTCCACTCTTCCGTTCCCTTAAAGCCGAGTCTTGCAAAAAAGGCGGCGAGGCCGAGCCTCTCTTCCGCGCTGAATACGCTGTTCTCCGGCCTTATGCCAAGAAACACCAGCGCCGCATTCTCAGCGATAAGCCCCGGCGTCCTCTCCTGGAAAGCCCTGAAGAAGTTTACCTGAGGGTCGCGGAAATTGCTGCCGGAAGTCGTGAGCAGTTTTCTCGCGAACACATCATAAGGCACATTATCCCTGACACAGTCGTGAACCCATCTTGAGTATGCCTGTGAAGCGTTGGGCCAGAGATTGCTCGGGAACTCGGCTTTGATGCGCAGCAAATCCCCCCATTTCATGCCAAGGTAGTCGGCAAACTCCGGGCGTTCCATAAGCCTCGATACAAGCCTCTCTCTTTTATCAGCACTTTTATCCGCAAGGAAGTTCCTGGCCTCCTGGGACGACGGCAGCAAACCGAGCGTGTCAAGGAAGACGCGGCGAAGAAAAACCTCGTCATTGCAGGTTTCAGAAGGGGGATACATCCTGTCTTTTAGTTCTAAGATAACAATATCGTCAATATGATTCTTTATTTTGAAATGCGTGAATAGCTCGGCAGGCGGTTCCTGTTCTAAAGCGTCTTCAGAGCGCGGGGCGCCGGTGAAGACAAATACCAATAGGATGAAAAACAGAGCTGCGATTCTCATTGAAAGGCCTCTTTTCACTTATGAATTAGACTCTTTCAAAGCTGTTCAGGTTTCATTTTTTCCGGCTTCCGGGTCAATTATCTGCCGGAAGAGGTGAAAAGTCAATGAAAAGCAGGCTGTTGAGACGTGAAAACCTTGAGAACAAAAGAAAACCGCCTAATAGCTTAGCTTATATCTGGAGGCGGACCGGAATTAGTACCATAGGAATACCCTGATAGTAGAACTTCCTCTGCACGGCAAAGACCGTGTAGTTATGCAGCCACCTGGAAAGGAAGATCTCTTCCGGGAAGACCAATTGGCCGCCGAAGAATATCGCATTCGGGTATTTCTTAAGTATCTCGGGAGCGGCGTTCGTAATCCCATCAACCACATCAACATCCGAAACGGTAAATCCGTCAGCAAAATATCCCTGCGATTTCAGGTAATTGACATAGCGGTCCACGTCCTCGGTCAGTTTTGCCTTCAGGTTGTCCATCTCACCAATCCCTTTAAAAGAACCGCTGTCGATGACGCCGACCTCAAGGATGACGAAATTCTTAAAGACTCCTTTCCACATCCTGAATACATTCAAAAGAGTGTGCAGGCCCAGCCCGTTAAAACCGTTAACCAGCACCACCGCGGTCTTTCCTTCAGGATCATACTGCGTCTCGCCGCGCTCTTTAATCTTTTTTTCCACAACTTCCTTGGTGGTTTCGGCTATTATCGGAACCACCAGCTCGTCAAGCCGGCGCAACAGATTTTTGGTCTTATTGTAATGGCGCTTAACCACGGAAACAACGGCTATCAGCGCGCCGGTGATAAAGATGGTAAGCCAGCCTCCTTCGTAGAATTTAAATACCACTACGCTCACCAGGATTATTGAAGCCAGAACAAACCCCACCGCATTTATCGCCAGCTTGCGCCGCCATTTTTTTTCCGTCTTCCTGCACTCCCACCAGTGTTTGACCATTCCCAGCTGGGAGAGCACGAAAGTTATGAACACATTAATGGAATATAGGACCACAAGAAAGACAACGCTCCCGTGAGTGAACACCAGCAGCACCAGAGAGGCAATACCCATCATAAGCACGCCGTTCTGGGTTACCAGCCTGTCCGAGAGCGAAGTGAACCTGCTCGGAAACCATTTGTCGGCAGCCATGTTCGCAATAACCCTGGGGCCGTCTATGAATCCGGTTTGGGAGGCGACAAAAAGTATTGCCGCTTCGGAAACAAGCAGTACCATAAGCAGCGCAGTGCCAAATCCGGTATTTCCAAAAATCTTGCCAAAGAGCACGGCGTTGAGGGTTTTAGCCGGTTCAAAGGAAACACCGTAGAGCAGGTACGCGGTCATAAAACCGAGTACGAGCACGGAGAGTGAAATTGACATGTACAGCATAACTTTTCTCGCGGTCTTAACGCGGGGCTCCCTGAGGATACCGACTCCGTTGCTGACCGCTTCAATCCCGGTATAGGTGCCGGCGCCCATGGAATAAGCGCGGATCAGCAGGGCAAGAACCCCGATTGCCCCTATCTGCCCGACAGAAGACCTGATATCAGATACCGTATTTACCGCGATGGAACCCAGTTGGCTTGAGTGGGAAAAGAAAGCTATTGTCAAACCCGTTATGTGGGTCAGTACAAACACCAGAAATATAGGCATCAGTACGAGGACCGATTCTTTGACGCCTCTCAGATTAATTATAATTAGTCCTATCAAAACCGCGACAGCTACCGCGACCTTGTAAGTGTAGAAGGCGGCGGGCAGCAGCGAGAAGATAGCGTCCGTGCCTGCGGCAACAGAGAGAGTGATTGTGAGAACATAGTCAATCAGCAGCGCGCACCCGGAAACCATGCCTACCGTTGGGCTCAAAAGCTTGCTTGCCACGAGATAGCCACCTCCTCCCGAAGGGAAGAGTTCGACAATCTGGTTGTAGCTTGAGCTGATAACGAAGATAGTGATTACCGCGGCAAGGCCTACAAGTATCGAAAGGTAGGAGTGGCCGCTTAACGCTCTGAAAGCTTCTTCAGGGCCGTAGCAGGAAGAAGAAATCGCATCAGAACCCAGGCCAATCCAGGCAAAGAATGCGATAAGAGCGAGGCGGTGGAAAATCCCGCTCTCTGTGGGATCTTTGGCCTTGCCAATGACTATGTCTTTGACCTTGTTCAGCAGTGTCTGGTTCTCGCCGTTTTCGGTCGGTTGAATAAGGTGTTTTGCCACTTTTCCTCTTTTTCCCTAAAAAATATGCCAGATCACTCTGGCATCAGGTCAGAATTCTGTATACCTAATTCTATATGCGTTTAAGCGGCTTGTCAATTGATAAAACCATTGAGGCACCAATGATTCCCGGGGTTTATGGCAGGCATGAGGAATATTGCTTTAAAATACAAAGAGGCATGTTCTTTTTGAGAACATGCCTCTGTTATATCAGCTAACAAAAGCCTTATTTTTCGCTATTTTCCAGATAGAGTTTTGATATGTAGACGGTAACCGCCTGATCGGGCGTGAGATTCCAGAAACCATAGATAAAGATGCTGCTTAAATCAAGTATAGATTTTTCGTCATTGCAGGTCACACCTGCTATCTTAATGTCTATGTCATTTTTCCCGGGTTTCAGCGTAAGCGGCCAGTCTTTCCTGTTCTCCGGCGTGTTGGTATTTTTCCCGCCTTTTATCATCCAGCCAATCTTTACTTCTTTGTCTGACGGATTGTAAATAATCATCTTGGCGTTCGTATAGGCGCCCCAGGCGCCCTTTTTCGGTTTAAAAACCGCAATGTAGGAGCCCGCGGTGGCGGTCTTCGGCCCGAAATCCACCTTCATGCTGAAATCCCCGGTCTTCTCCACATTCTCTTCCGACAAAGATACTTGCGCGTTGCTGTTATCGTCAGCCATTTCCCCTTTGTTGAAGCTTAATAGTGTCAATTTCTTCGCGACACCAACCCCGCAAAACATTGCAAGTACGGCAGCCAGCACAATCAGTTTTCTAATCATTTTAAACCTCCTCTAGAATCTTTTGTTTAAACAAATCTGCAGGTAGAAACTTCATCGTATTTATTTTAACTGCCCCCGGCATTTGCTAGTCGGGATCAAGAGTTTTTGCCTTTTTCTCTGCAGCCCTATAGACTTTGCTGACAACTTCTTTCACTCCAAGACCGGCAGGAATAGTTACAGTTGAATGAGAGTACTTCTTATACAGCGGAAGCCTCTCGGCGTAAAGAGATCTTAAGCTGGTATGCGAGAACCTGATAAGCCCTCTTTCCTCTATATCGGGAACCCGCTTTGCTATGACACTGAAAGGCACTTTGAGAAATATTACGGGGCCTAGCTTCAGAAGAAGCTTCATGGCCTGTCCGGAATAGATGATGCTCCCGCCCGGGGAAATAACGGCGCCTCCGGGTTTTTTCAGCGCGAGAACGGTTTTCTGCTCAAGCCTTATAAATTTACGGTCGCCAAGCTCGGAGACAATATTTTTTAGTTTTTTACCTGAGTTTTGCTCGATAACCCTGTCAATGTCTATAAAACGGAATCCGTATTTCTTAGCCAGGGCTTTCCCGATAAAGCTTTTTCCTGCTCCGGCCATGCCTATAAGAGTTATATTCATAGGGTGAAATTATAGCAAGTTTAAGCTTGTTTTTCCACATTGCAAAACGAAAGGCAGAAGGACGATTTCAGGGGTGCCCGGCCAGATTTTTTAAGCTGCTTTTTGCGCGCTCCATATAATCCCGTGAGAGTTTGTCTGATTTTTCGTTTACGCCTTCTTCCAGAAGCTTCTTGAAGATAAACTCGGCCTGCTCGTAAAATCCGCTTTTCGCGAAACTTTCCCCGACCAGGAAGATCCCTTCTATCCACCCGCCCTCATAAATGTCGTTATAAAACCGCTTTATACCGCCCTGAGGGAAAAGATAGTCTATGTAATCGGAATAGACATAAATGGTTCTGATGAGGTGCTTATCAAAGGCATTATCTTCTATAATACTGGCAAGATGGGGCAGGGCGTCATTAACAAGCTCATTTACACCCTGAAGCTTCAGAGGCAGGCCGAGTTTGGCTTCACCGACCGTTTCGCGGCTGTGGCGCAGGAAATCCCTGTTTGCCGGGTCAAGATTTTTCTTGTCGCCGAGTTTCTTCTCGAAAACCATATACCGAGGCTCGTATTTCTCAAGAACATATATGTATTCTTTCAGGTGCAGAACTTCGTGGAAGATGGAACTGACAATCAGGTCAAAGATATCCGTCTCTTCAAGTTTCTTCCTGCTGGGGTTATATTCCCTGAAATACTGATGCGTCTCGTTCTTCAGGTCGAAAAAATCACGCCCCATCGTGTCAACTTTCTCAAAACTCAGTTTCTTGCTCTTCTTGTAGCTTTCAAATTCTTTTTTGAAACCGCTGAATATCTTCAGGGAATTAAGGACTATATCCGCCGTTTCCATATACTTTTGGTTCTCTTTTTTCCCCATATTCCCGCCTTTTCCCGGTTGCGGAGAAAACTACTTTGCTTTCTTTACTTCTTTCGCTTCTTTTGTTTCTTTTGCCGGGGCTGCCTGCGCAGCCGCAGCTGCCGGCTTAACCTCAGCAGGTTTGTCGGAGAGGCCTGCGTGCTGCTTCACCTTCTCTTCTATTGAAGCAAAAGTCTTGGAGTTCTCTTTCAGATAGGCCTTAACGCTATCCTTGCCCTGTCCTATCCTTTCGCCTCCGTAGCTGAACCACGAGCCGCTCTTTTCTATAATATTGAGGTTTACGGCAGCGTCAATCATGCTGCTTTCCTTGGAAATGCCCTCGCCGAAAAAGATTTCCACTTCTGCTTCACGGAACGGCGGAGCGACCTTGTTCTTGACTATCTTGACCCTGACGCGGTTGCCGATATTGGCCTGCCCGTCCTTGATAGATTCTATCCTTCTCATATCTATCCTGAGAGAAGAAAAGAATTTAAGCGCGCGCCCGCCCGGCGTGGTTTCGGGACTCCCGAACATAACGCCTATTTTCTCTCGGATCTGGTTGATGAAGATCGCGCAGGTCTTTGTCTTTGAAATGGTGGAAGTAAGTTTTCTTAGAGCCTGAGACATAAGCCTTGCCTGGAGCCCCATGTGAGAATCACCCATCTCTCCTTCAAGCTCTGCTCTGGGCGCAAGCGCAGCAACGGAATCAAGCACGACCACATCACAGGCGCCGGAACGGACAAGCGTATCAACTATTTCAAGCGCCTGCTCGGCGCTGTCCGGCTGGGAGACCAGGAGCAGGTCAAGGTTTACTCCGAGTTTCTTGGCGTAGACAGGATCTAAAGCGTGCTCCACGTCGACGAAAGCAGCGGTGCCGCCCGTCTTCTGAGCCTCCGCTATAACATGAAGGGCCAGCGTGGTCTTGCCGCAGGATTCGGGGCCAAATATTTCCACCACCCTGCCGCGCGGAACCCCGCCGATACCTATTGCAATATCAACCGCAATGGAACCTGTAGGTATCACCTTAAATTCTTTTACGGTCGGCATTTCGCCGAGACGCATTATCGCGCCTTTCCCGAATTGCTTTTCTATATGCTGTAACGCCAGTTCTATTGCTTTATCTTTCTCGCTTGACATACTTGCCTCCGTTTAAACTATATGATTACGAAGATTAGGAAAGAGATTGCGCGGATTAGCCATCGATTTAATCTGCGTAATCGTTTTTAGTAATCTGTCTAATCATATATACGTTTTTATTGGCAGAAAGTTGCAATATTTCTTTTCTTTCCTGCCGTCTGGTTTAGTATATAACATGCTTCGGTTTTTTACCAGACCAAATTGGGACAGGACGTAACTTTCTTTTCAAATATGAATTCGCTATGCCTTCATCAACAAAAACACAAATTCGTTCGGAAAAAGAACATCCGCCGAGTAACCAGTCCAGCCCTCATCGCTGCGTTTTACCATCCCCGGATTGTTAAGCGGGAGCAGGAGGTATTTGCCCTTTATCACATATCCCAGCGCGTCTTCGGCGTTTAGCTTAAGAAGCGTTGCGTCAAGTTTATTGGCGCGCGTGAATTTGTTGATGCAGTCGCGGATAAGCTGTTTAGAGGACTGTCCTTCGAAATCAACCATGCCTTTTGGCCCCGGGAAAAACCGGATCTTTACATTATGCTGCTCGGAGCCGTAGAACTTCTCGCGGAAGACCCAGAAGGCCTCTTTCTTGTTGAAATAGATCTGGCGCCTGTGCGTTATTGACGGAGTTATCTCGTACTGCGCGTCAAGAATATCAAAATCCCTTCCCGCGGCCCAGAGGTTGGTCCTTTCGTGTTTATCGTAAACTATCATGGAGTCGTCCAGAGTGACCGTCCTGCCCTTGCCGGAGGAAAGCAGCAGCTCTCCCGCCAGAATCTCGGCGGACCTGACTCCGGTAAAGGTATACCCCGTTGCGCTCTTCATTATATATATCCCGGAAGCGGAGAAGCCCGCCGACAGGTGCCCAACCCTGTATTTTTGCGGTTTTAGTTCTTTTTCTTCAGGGGAGAACCTGCCTCCGAAGAAAAGGTAAGCGGCCGCGAACGGACCGTCCGAAACATTATCCCAGCCGTTCTCCGCCAGAAACTTCAGGAAGAGCAGGTAAGAGAGGTCCGCCTTTTTTGAAGGGAGAAGAAAAACGCGCGGCTCCGAAGGAAAAATCCCGTCCGGTCTGGCGTAAGCAAGACAGAAGTCAAAGAGTTTCCCGGCTTTCAGGAAAAATTCCTTTTCCTCAACCTTCCGACGCAGGCGCAGCAGAAGAAGAAAAACAGTCATAGCCTCAAGCAGTTCAAAACTCTTCTCCGGAGCGGATGCGTCAACAACCCCTCCCGCGGGAGCCAAAGCAGTAAGTTTTTCAAAATAATCATTGTACTGGAATTTCAGGATGAAAGGGTGCGCCAAGGATAGCATAAATAATGCGGTTTTATTCGCCGCGGGAGCTTCATCCGAGGCAAAAGCCGCATCATTTGAAATCAGGCGAAGCCTTGAGACGTATTTCTTTTTCAGCTCGCGCGGAAGCCCGGCTGATTTCACAAAATAGTAGCCGTAAACCAGGTAAAAGAGGCCCCGGGCGTCAAGGACCGGTTCGTCCATAAACCTGTTCAGTTCCCTTATGTAAAAGTTCAGGTACTTCTTGTCGCCAAAAAGCCAGAAAGCCTTCGCTGCCGCGGCAAGCTCGGCCGGGAACCCTGCTTTGGCTTTATCCGTGACAGCTTCCGCCTCCTCTTTGACCGCGGCGGAAAAACCGGAAGCGTTGAGAAATGTCTTCAGGGACTTTTCGTTTTCGGATGAAAGGAAGAAGTCGTTAAAAGAATTAGTAGAAAGTTTATCTATCTGGGTTTCAATTTCATTATCCGCGGCCTTTGTGGACCCGCTAACCGTTGAAAGCTCTATCCCGCCTGCGTATAACTTCTCAAGCTTCCGGGAATCGCGCTTAGCCCTGAGGAAAACCCCCGCTTTCCCCTTGAGCAAGTGCCTGAAGAAAGAGTAGACATTATAGATTGCATGGATAAAGCGGGTCTTCTTTGAGGCGTGCTTTTGAAGGACCAGCTCCTGATTGCGCTGGGTGTAATAAATATGAGTATCGCTGTTAACCTTTGCCGTGCCGCCAAGCTTGTGGTAAACAACTGCCTTCGGCACAAAGAGACATTTATACCCGGCCTTTCTCAACCGGAAGTTTAAATCAACATCCTCGCAGTAGGCGAAGAACTTTTCGTCAAAACCGCCGGCATCCAGGAAAGCCCGCCTTGAATACATTGCGGCGCCGCCGCAGGCTCCGAAGATCTCTTCCTCGCGGTCAAACTGCCCGGTATCCTTCTGCCCGTGGCCGCGTTTTACGCCGTGCCCGAGCGCGGAAAAGACATCCCCGGCCGAATCTATTACATCCCTTCTGTCAAAGAAGAGCATCTTTGAGGCAAAGAAAGCAAAATCTTTGTGTTCTTCCGCCGCGCGTTTAAGTTCCGACAGCCAGTCAGGACGGGCTTCGGTGTCGTTATTCAGGAAAACCGCCAGTTCTCCGAGCGAAGCCTTAAACCCCGTGTTAGACGCCCCCGCAAAACCGGTGTTTTCGCCGAGGCCGACAACTCTTACCGCGGGAAAATTCTTTTCGAGATATTCAACGGACCCGTCGGTTGAACCGTTATCTACCAGTATTATCTCAAACTCATCCTGGCCGAGGGTTTGGGCGGCAAGCGACTTAAGGCAGACCTCAAGGTGCTCTTTCCCGTTGTGATTTATGATTATTACGCTTAACATTTCACCCGCCCCTTACTGACTGATGTACAACCGGGTCAATTATATCAGTAAACACCTGTTAATTAAAGGTTTTAAGATGTCTATGAAAAGAAAAGCCGCGCCGGCAACAGCCGGCGCGGCAACTACCAGACTTTAATGTTATTTGCTTATTTCAAAGCTTTCGCTGAAAAATCTTGCCGCTTTCGAGGAGTCGACTTGTTCCCCCGCGTTATAAATATATCCCGCAAGCCTGAATTTCCCAGGAAGCGCAAGCTTGCTCTCTTTTACCGTGTTCTCTATCATCCACGTCTCGCAGAGGCTGCTTCCTGGTTTTATATTCCGGTCAACATTCTTCTTATCCTTAGCGTCAACGGCCTGAAGATCCCCGGTGACCTCGCGCCACGCGCCATCCGCGGCAGCGGTTTCAAGGCGGACATGGCAAACAATATCCCTCGACGAACTGTTCTTCAAGCAGAAATTACCCGTTTCTTTCTGCCTGTAGGATTTCTTTACTCCGGTGAACGCTGCCTTCGGAGCGCTGTCAGCACAGCCGGCAAGAAGCGCGAGCATCAGCGGAAGCATCCAATATATCTTTTTCACAATCCCCCCTTTTGCTAATAAGTGGCGTTCGCGGAAAAGTCAGTTTTTTTCCGTATGTTCCGTTTCTTGCTGCCCGCTTTCCCAGAAAGCGCGTCAAGGCTTGTCAGCTGGTGCCAGTTTTCATCCATCTTGCCCTTCATGGCAAACCAGACTTTCGGTTTATCCTTCTCGCCGACAATTGCCAGGCCGATCTTGACTTCTCCATTCTTGAATCCCTTTGGCATCCGGATTGCTTCCGAGAACCAGTTGTTCCCCGGCAGAAGAGTTCTTATATCTTTCTTGAATTTTACAACCGCAACCTTCTTCCCCTGTTTGAAACGGAATGCCATGCTGTACGGGCGGTAGATAGGAGCGCAGCCGACATTGTCGATATAGGCCTCTATCTTGAGCTTGTCCCCGGCTTTCGCTTCAAGCGGCATCTTTATCTGGCGCACGGCGAACCTGTAGCCTATTTTTTTATCAAACTCAAGAAGCCTCTCCCTCAGTTCAATCGGATAAAATACATTCTTGGGCATGAAGATGGACATGTGGTAGCGGTAGCCCTCATACATTATCTTGTCCAGATCAAAGCCCATATATGACCAGGCTGCCGCATTCCAGCAGGTTTCCATGGTAATCGGCTGCGACTTCCACGCATCCCTCTTTTTTTCCATTTCTTTCGGATAGGCGTCAAAGGTATGATTGAAGGAAGAGGCGGACGGAACATCCGGATGATTCCCCTGCTTAAGGTCTCCTATGCAGTCAGACCTGAAACCAATGGCTTTTCCTTTCTTTTTCATTACGGCGGCGCCATGGTCGCAACCTGCCGTGCCGGACATGAAGAGCAGCTGTGTTTTCTTGAAGCTCTTCATATATACATCAACCAGTTTCGCGGCTGTCTTATTATTGGTGTTGCCTCCCGCTTCCCCCCAGAAACCGCCGTACGCAACATCAATGCTCTCAATATCAGGGTGCCCGTCGTATCTTTTGCCAAAGGCCCTTATGAAATCTCCGAAATGTTTCAGGTATCTCGGGTCGTTATGGTCGGGTTCATAGGCCCCGTATCCCGGCTTAGCCGTCCAGCCGGCGCCGGTATCCCAGTACCACCTCGGCATATTTACAAAAGGGCGGGGCGGCATGCGCTTTGAATCGCTGTCGGGCAGTTCGTCGTGCCTTGTAAAGGGCTGAAACCTAAGCTGCGCGGTCTGCCCAGCGGCTTTTGCCGCTTTAAGAGTTTCATCAATGAGCCGCCAGTTGTACTTCCCCTTTTTTGGTTCAAACCAGGCCCAGGGCCAGCGGCAATAGGCGACGGTAGACCTGGGGATATAATTGACGTTGTTTAGTATTTTTCCAGGCTTCGGGAATGTTACAGGGCCAAAGGTATCAGCTGAAACAATAGAAGGATAAATCGGCTCGCCCTGAAATCTTTGAAAAGTTGCCGTTCCGCGGTGGGGATTGGGAATATACTCGTTTGATTCTTCGGGGCGGACCCTCTGAACCACTTCGCCGGAGCCGTAAGCATCCCTCCAGTATTTTATCTTCTTTCTCTTTATAGGCTTGAAGGACGCATTTGTGTAGGTCTCCTTCAGCATAAGCCCTATCTGCTCAAGACCGATATGTTTCTCGAACACTTTTGCCCAGGCCGCGCGGGAAGATTTTTTTGGCGTCATATAAGTGAAAGCCGGCAGCTGCTGCAGGACATTCAGCATGCGCTTTCCGGGTTCACCGTTCTTGAATACCTTCACCCAGGTTGACCGTTCTTTGTAATTCTCAGGATACTTCTCCAATACTTCAGGGAAGAATTTCACCAGCTGCATTATATAGTTTATTACCTGTTCCGGAGTTGCCTTCTTCGTCCTTACTTCGTATGACATATACAAGTTCTCCTTTGGAACATTAAGTAGGAACTATTATATAATCGGAAACCTAAACACGCAATCATTAAAAAAGTTTATAAGGTTTTAAGGTTCCTAAGGTTTATAAAGTAAAATCAATGTCACGCAAAAGAAAACTGGCTGCAGGCCTTAACTTTATGCGCTTGTGCCAAAGAACACCCCGCCATTTATGGCGATACGGGATGTCCGCCAAAGGCGGATCCGCCTCCGGCGGAAATTTGGCACGAATAATGTTTACACTACAGCAGAGACACCCCGGACTATAGGCAGGGGAGTCTCATAACCTTGCGAACCCTATTCTGTTCTGCCGGACAGAGTACGAGATGAACAATATCTTACCTTACAGAACAAGACACAGCGGAGCTGTGACCAATAAACCTTACAAACCTTATAAACTTTTATCCCTTTATCGCTTTTCTTAAATACCTCAAATATTCGTTTAACCCTTCCTTATACGGCCCCTTCGTCATCCAGATTCGCGGCCTGTCTTTTTCCAGCACAACCCGGAGAAGCTCCGTCATAATCAGAAAAAGGTTCAAGCCGCCGTTCCACTGACCCTTTATCCCGCGGGCCTTAAGGTAAGTTTCCCACATCTTCACGCGCATTTCCTGGAAATTTTTCCTAAAGAGCCACATTCTGTCCGGGAACCACTTGGTTGTGTTGAAATCAATAAGCGGGCTGCCATGGCAAAAGTTATCCCAATCAATTATTCCTTTAATCTTTGTGGAGCCAGGGGAAAGCAGGAACTGTCCGTCGTGCATATCCCCGTGCAGGACTACCGGGACAAGTTTTGAAAGCGTTCCAAGTTTCGCGGCGATATCTTCTGCGGCGCCGGTTTCATTTACCAAAGAGGGGTCAACCTGCGCTGCTTCTGCCGCTTCCCTGATAAATTCAACAAACCAACCGGTTATTGCTTCAGGCTCTTTGGGCTTTAGCCACCACGAGAGCCAGTGATTCATCAGAGGCACTCCGGAAAGCGGCGAGAAACTGCCGCCGTATTCCGCAAACAACTTGTGGTCAGGCTCAACTTTATGATTTTCGGCGAATGTTTCCGCAAGGCTTAAGAAAACTTTCCTGGTTCGCGGCCAGTCCATAGACTCCATTACCGGATAGGCGTCGCCGCTGAGGCGGGAAACGACGCAAATCTCGTAATCAGAAAACTCCTTGTCACTGAAGGCCCTGATGAAACGCGGCGTCTCGGCTCCCAGCCTTCCAAAATAGGCGCGGTGAAAGGCGCATTCGCGCTGTATGAACACATTGCTGCGTTCCGAGTAGGGCAGGTAATAGACTTCTTCCTGAAAAATGAGCACATCCTTGCGCCAGCCGCCGGCAATTTCCGCGGCGGACTCCTCAAGGCCGTACTTCCCGCAGAAACTTTTCAACTGGGAGGCCCTCAGCGCTTTACGTCCTTCCTTGCTCTCATCCATTTTTTGCCCCATATTGTTCTCTTGCTTTTGCCTTACGTTATAAACGTTAAAAACCTCTATCGAACCAATTCCCGCCGGGCTTTTTCAATCACCCCCAACAGCTTCTTCTCCGTCTCATCCGCTATCCCCTTCGGGTGATAAGTCTTCCAGACATCAAGAACTTTTTCGCCCGCTTTTTCAACGATGGTCTTCTTTCCGCTGTTAAGCCACGAAGCCATCATCTCGTGCGACATAAACTCGGGAAGCCAAATCTCTTCCCTAAAGTGGGTTACAGTGTGCTCGTGGTCCATAAAGAGTCCGCCCGGCCCGACCTCTTTCATCGCGTCGAATGCAAGGGTATCCTCGTTAATCTTAAACCCGTCAAGGAGGCGGTTTACATAATCAGCGTATTCGTTCGCCAGCACCATCTTTACCGGGGAGATGACCTCATCAACCGAGAGCAGATCCATATCCATTCCGGGCCCTCCTGAAGTCAGGAGTCCCAGCATCGCGCCACTCGCGAGATTTAACCCGCTCTCCATGTCATCTGCCTTGGCCGTAGTGCTGCCGGCCGGACCGGAACCAGCCGCCGACTTGTAGTATCTGAGTATCTGCGCGCCTGCGATCCCCATCAGCTGTGTTTCCGGACGGCCATAGGGCTGAGAGCCGTTCCTCATATCTATCGGCGCTCCGTAGAGCGTAAGCCAGAGCTGCTTCCTGCCGTAAAAGACGCGGTCAAGGATGCACTCAAAAAATGCTTCTGCCAAATGCTTTGCGAGGGCTCCTGCAATGGTTACCGGCGCGTTCGCGCCCATCGTGGTCATGTTGGTGAGGTGAATATAATGGCCGCGCTCCCAGAACCAGACAAACTGCTCCGCCTCTTCCCTTGCAAAATGAAGGGGCGAGATCAGAAAGACGGAAGCGTTAAGATATTTCTGCAGGAAAGGCTTCTTTGTGCGCACCGTGTCCTGCTTCATTATTTCCGACATTTCCACAATATAGGGGCAAAGATTTATATCCCAGATCAGCCCGTCGCCTGCCCATTTATTTTCGGAGTGGCGCCAGAGCAGATACCTGCCATATAACGGAATGAGGACCGCGGGAATATCCCCGGGGACCGCGCCGAGGCCGATGGAGCTTATATTAGGCAGATAATCGGCAAGCTTGATGATGTTTTCCGTGGATTTAAGCGTATTCTTCTTGACGGTGCCGCTCTCCGGATCAAAGTAATTCAACCCGTAGCCGCCTATCCCTCCGGTTGCCCTGACGTTAGGGTTTATCGCCTGTTCAACGCCCTCAACCCCGGAGAGGAAGTTCTCCATATATTTCCGGTCAAAGAAGACCTTCCCTGCCTTTGCGTCAACCTTTGCTCCGGACGACTCAAGGACTTCTATTATCTTGGCGTTGTCGACCTTAACTCCGACCTCGGCAAGCACTTTAAAGGCTGTGTTCTCTATCATCTTTATCTCTTCCATTGAAAGCATATCGAAATACTGCAGCAATTTCTTCATTTACTCCTCCCTATAATTAATAATTAATTATCTCGCGGTATAGTTTCTCGCCGGACTGTTTATCCGGGGCGGTTGCCTTAAGAAATAATTTTCTGGTCTTTAACATTGGCATAAGTTTCCGGTAATATTCCGGCGGTTCATGCATTATCATTCCCTTGCCGAGAGCGTCAATCTTCAAGTAGAGTTCCGTCCAGTCCGAAAGGGCCGCTTCGCCGGCGCCGGGCACCCACTGGACTATCCCGAGTTTCGGTAAAGAGCATATCCGTTTAAGGTGGACCAGCGCCCCGGGCCCGTCGAGGTGATACTCAGAATTGTCAAGATATCGCGTCTCTTTTTCAATAAAAGGGACAGCAAACATTTCAAACATTTCCGGAGAGATCATGCAGGAGAAATCACATTGCGGCACAGCTGTTTTTCCGGCCGAGTAAACACCGTGCCGGTTTATGCTCCCTGTCTTCTCGGAATTGAGTTCGAAAAATAGTCCGTCAGCAATCTCCTTGTAGGCAAGCCAGAGCGCTTCAAGAGCCCCAAGAACTTTCCCGGGACACTCAACGGTGTCCATCAAAAATTCCTGCGTTCCTCGCACCGCGGCAAGGCAGTCCATCCCGGCGGAAAGAGTGGGCGCCGCAATCAACAGCTTGCCGTCGAATTCCTTGCGCAGGGCCCGGATAAACCTGATAGTTCTTTCCCACCAAAAGGAATCTTTCCTGAATTTTATTTCCGCCTGGTCCCAGTCGGAAACGAAAGGAACGGCCCAGCTGGTTGTATTACTGTCCGCGGAGAATTTAAGGTCGGCCCCGAGAAAAGCCGAAAAATGGTCAGGGCCAAACTCCACCTGGTAAAAGGGAATGGCATCGCCGATAAACTCGTGCGTGGAGGCCCATTTGTAGATCTGCTCAATAACAGGTTCAAATTCGCCGTTATGCCCGGCCATGTAGGGCGGCTTATCTATTGGAGCAACTCCTTCTTTGGGGGTTACGACAGAAACCAGCGGGGATTTATTCTCCCTCTTCCAGAAAAGGCTGAAACGTGATCTGCATTCCTCGAAATCCGGCTTGAATTCCAGCTTCACTTTTATCCCCTGTTAAGAGAAATTAATGCAACCATTTCTGTCACATGCGGTCAAATATTACAGAAAGCCTTCAACTTGGAGCTAACATTTTGTTTAACAATATTGAGGCCATCAAATATTACATTAAAACCGTGAAATTCCTTTATTCCGGGCTGATTGTCATTTTACGAAGAATATTCTTCAAGCAGTGAAGCTACAAATTGGCGGCAATCTCCCCGAGTATCGCTGCGTATCTTGAAAATATGCCGACCAGCACCTCTTTAGCCAGCCTGAAAACTGAAATCCGCTTCGCATAAGGCGACTTTATTATCCTGATTGATTCGTTTGCGGAGTAGAAGATTTGCGCGGCAAGCCGGAACAGGAGAAAGGATACCTTCTTTCCGGAGCCGAGAATCTTATTGAAAGACCTCTCGCTGTTGCGGTTATACCTGTAAAATTCGCAAATGCCATAGTTATGAGAGTGATAAACAACTGACTCAGGCTCATAGACGATTGAACGGCCTTTCAACAGCATGCGCCTTGACCATTCCTGGTCCTCGGCCATATTGATATCCTCGCGGAACTTGTTCTTCTCCCAGAAACTTTTCCGGACGGCGCAGCTTACCGTGGAGAACCACATCAGCCTTCTTATGCCGGCCGCCATTTCTTCAGGCGCGAGAAACCTCAACGAGGCGATGCCTTTTACCGGCGGCATTCCGGTAGCGATATCTTGCGCCATGTAAATATTGCAGTCTGCTTTTGCTATGTGCCTGCTGAAAACCCCTGCAGTTTCCTTGTCATTTTCCAACTGGCGTATAAGCGGCGCCAGCCAGTTCTTATCCCTCGGAACCGCGTCTCCGTTAAAAAATACCAGGTATTTTGAGGCGCGCGCCAGCCCTCCTCCGAAATTCCTGGTCCCGCCGTGGCTGAAGGTTTCCGGATTTCTCTTAACCAGCCTGACGGATTTGAAACTTTTTATTACCCCTACCGTCCCGTCCGTTGAACCTGAATCAATAACTATGACTTCATAGGGCTTTGAGAACTTCTGGGAGAGAATAAGCGAGAGCGTCCCGCGTATATTGCTTTCCGCGTTCTTCGTAAGGACAATTATTGAAACCTCCGGCCTATTTGCCACTTCTTACCGCCTTCTTCACAATTTCCACCAATTTCCTTCCCGGCGCGGTCTTCTTGAGAGATGCCGCCGTACCGTAAACCGCGAATTTTTTAAAACGGCTAAACGCGCTGTGTGTCACAGGGTCCATTGAATCCGCGAGAGCCCGTTTCAGGAACTCGTAATCAATACCTTTGATCTTTTGCCCGAGCGGCGAGCGCCTGTACTCTTCGTGCGACTTTATAAGAGAGAGCCCGTTGTTTTCACAATAGGTAAAAAGATCGCTTCCCGGATGCGGCGTGAAAAACGCCGGGCTGTAATGATCGGGTTTAATCTTCTTTATCATTCTCACCGTATCCATGGTCTCGCGTTTCTTCTCGCCGGGAATGCCGAGCATGTAATTTGCCCAGACCTTTATTCCGTATCTCCTGCAAATCTCGGCGGCCTTAATATTGTGTTCCACCTTGGTTCCTTTGCGCAGGAAGTTAAGTATCCTCTGGTTCCCGCTCTCAAAGCCGATGATAAACATGTGAAGACCCGCGTCGCGCATCATCTTAATTGTTTCTTCGTTGCGGCAGATGATATCAGCCCTTGACTGGCAGACAAACGGCATCTTAAACCCGCGGGCAGCGTAACCGCGGCAAAACTCTTTAACATATTCAACATCCTCGGTGAAACAATCATCGTGAATCATCAGGCTTTTGAGCCCGTACTTTTCTCTTAGAATTTCAAGCTCGGCGAGCAGGCTCACAACGCTCCTTCTCCTTAAACCTTTCCCGAATATTATCTTTTCTGCCGGCTGGCAGAAACTGCAGTTATATATACAGCCGCGCGCGGCAATAACCGTCATAAAGGGCACCGGAAGTTCCGCAAGTATCGGGGCTTCGTGGCCTCCGTAGAGCTCACGATCGGCAAAGGGAAGTTTATCAAGATCCGCGGGCGTTCCATGTATTACCCGCTCTATTTTATTTCCGGTTTCAAGCGAATGCAGTATATCCGAAAAGGTTATTTCGCCTTCCCCGATCACAATATGGTCAAACTGCAGGTTCGCGCTTACTTCTTCCGGCATGATGGAAGGATGCGGCCCGCCCACTATCACCTTGATAGAGCTGTCAACCTGCTTGATTATAGCAGCGCATTTGGTGACCGCGTCAAAATCAACGCTCATCATACTAAGACCGACCGCCCCTGGCCTGCTTTTCTCAATTTCATCCTTGAACTCTTCGTACCCTGCGAGCGTGCGAAGGTCAATGAGAGAAATCGAGTGCCCTGCCTGTTTTGCGTAAGCGCTTATTGAACAGAGACCGTGGTGTATCCAGCTGGACTCCATTAATTCCCCTGTGTTGTAACTCTTAAACCCGCAGGAACTTATGCTTGCGTCTACAAGGATTGCCTTCATTATTAATTTTTCCTCCGGATCAGCCTCGATTTAATGGTGGAAAGGAAAAATTTGAACGGATGCGAGTCCGCAAGAATGACCGTTTTTCTGAGCGCGTCCGCTTCTTCTCTCAGGCTGCTTTGTTTTGACACTTCCGAATTTTCAAGAAGAGAAACAAGCTCCTTCCTTTCCCGGTCCGGCAGCGAAAGGAGTCCCTCTTTAAAACCGGAAAGATACTCGTGGCGCAGCAGCAACGCGTAGCATTCAAAAAGGACCTCTTTGACAACGCCAAAGTTGTAAAACCCGGCCAGCGCCGCCCGGCCGCTTTCTATGGAACCTGCAAAATCACGCGCGGCTTTCAAAGCTGCGCTCTCCCCGAGATCAAGACCTTCAATCTCTTTTATGTTGTACCTGAAAAGCCCTTTATCCGCGTCGTAGTTAAGAATGTTCACGCGTCTTGAAAGCTCCGGATGCAGACCGGCGAATCTTACCGCCGACCTTCCCATCAGTTTCATTTTATTCAAGTATGACGCAAGATTGCTTTCGACATGGTGCGCCGCAAGCGATTTCCCCGAGAAGAGAGAGCGAATCCCATTTGCGGAAAGACGGCTGCCGAACTCTACATCCTCCCAGCCGTAACAGTCAAAACCTTCATTAAAACCGCCCGCGCGGGAATAATTTTCTCTGCTGATCATAAAGTTTGAGGAGTTAAAATGCTCGCAGGACAACTCAGCGCCTTCCTTTATATCTTTATAGTCCGGTAGAAGGCCGTAAAAAATCAAGAACTCTCCGAAGAGCGAGGCCTTCACGCTCTCCGCCGGAAGCATCTTCCCCATACTAAGCCTGCCCGGCCCTGCTTTAACGCATTTAAGGTGCTCCTCTATGAGGCCCGGCATCGGGACAACATCGTCGTCTAGAAAGAGCAGGAATTCTCCTTCTGCATCACGCGCGCCAAGGTTTCGCGCCGAGGCAGCTCCTGATTTTTTGCAGTCTAGCACCCTGACAAAACCTCCGAAGGACTCTTTTCCCGAACCGGAAAGCAACCCCTCCGGAGAATTATCAACGATGAGAACCTCTAGCTCTCCGGCATAAGGAGACTTTTCAAGCGTTCCCAGCACAACCGGAAGCATTCCCCTTTGCCCGAGTGTCGGGATTATGACCGAGATTTCCGGCTTCATTTGCCTGTTTTCCTCTTTTTCCAGACAGCAGTGACAGGATTCTTCATACAGGACAACCCCTTTGAATCACAGTTCTGCCAGGTGTCAAAACACTGCCACCAACCGCATTTATCACATATAGCAGGTTTATTAAAGACAAGTTTATTGTGTAATTCCCTGATTCTGTTAAGTTTTCCTCCGTTCCAAATATCTAAAAGTTTCTCGCGCTTGAGATCGCCCAGCTTATTCTTTGCGAACGCATCCATATTACAGAGCACAACTGTTCCGTCCCAGTAAATTTCCATGAGGAGGCGGAGCGCAGGGCAGGGGAAACGGCCGAGCGCGCCGCGCTTTACAGAACCTTCATCATGCCGTTCATCCACCGTAACCGTGTCCGCAGCCTCAGTCCAATATTTTATGAACTTGCCGAGGCTCTTGACATTCCCGCCCTGCTTCACGATCCTGATATTCAGAGCCGGTTTTTCCTTATTTCCTCTGAGGCGCAGAAACTCAAAGATATTTTCTTTGACCGCCTTAAAGTCCGCACCGATCCGGATACTCTCATATTCTTTCCGTAAGTATCCGTCAAGGCTCACGTCGAGCCGGTCAAGACCCGAATCGATTAACCCTTTAGATTTTTCCCGCGTCAAGAGCAACCCGTTAGTCGCGAATTGAACATCGTTGATTCCGGATTTTTTCGCGAAAGAAACCATATCCGCAATTTTCGGGTGAAGCAGCGGCTCGCCGTAACCGTGCAGCACCAGATTGACCTTGCTGCGCTCCGGCAGCTGCCTTATTATATTTTTATATAATCCGAAATCCATGAAACCCGGGCGGCGCCTGCTTTTTCCCTCCGGCGAAGAGTGCACCGGGCACATTGAGCATTTCAGGTTGCAGAGATTGGTCGGCTCAATGGCGACAAGGCGGGGCGACTTCGAGCTGCGTTTCGCAACCTCTCCAAAGAGCCATCTCTTGTCATCTATTCCAAGTTCATACGGAAGCCCCTTGGCCCTGTCCAACCGGCGAAGGCCGTATTTTTCAAGAAAAGCCGGGGTTGCGGCATGCGCTTCACCCGCGTTGTAAGGCACGACCCCATCGGGCTTGAAATAAACATGCGCCGCGCCGCCAAGAGCAAGCCTTCCCGCCATTCTGTCGATCATGCTTCCCGAGACAAACTCATTCCGCTGTGAAACGACCGCGGCGCAGGCGTAACCTCCGGCCCTAAGCGCTTCCGGAAGCGAAGCACCGCTTAATATTTCGGCTCCGAACTTGCGGGAAGTCCGTTTTAAATACGGAGGGATTCTCTCCCCGCCGGAAATAACAATATATTTTTTCCTTCCCTTTTCGAGCTTTGAGAACAGCCTGAACAACTCTGCTTCCTTTCTTTGCCCTTTGGCAAACCCTGCGGCATAACCTAAAAAACCCGGCCTCTGTTCCGCGAGCACGGCCACGGGAGTCATTATCTTCATATCTTCTCTCCCGTAAAGTACTTTCCGATAAGTTCTGTGCCGCCGAAGGAGAGATACAATTCCCTGCCCGGGCCAAAAGCTATTCCGCAGGGAAGCATTGAGCGCTCAAGCCCAAAAGCCCCTGTAAACGAAGGCTTTCCCGGAACTTCGGACAAATCATACCTTTTTACGCGCGAATTCAGGTGGTCCGCGACAAAAAGAACATTTTCTCTTATAACAAGATCGTGCGGCCCGTTGAACTCCTCCGGGCCCGAGCCGAAGCTGCCGAAAGAACCTGCAAAATTCCGCTCCGCGTCAAAGACCTGCACGCGGTGATTATTCAGATCGCTTACATACAGGAAACCTTTTCCGTCCAAAACAGCGGCAATGGGAAAATTGAACTCCCCGCTTCCGGAACCCTTTCCGCCGAAAGACCGGATAACTCTCCCGTCCGTAGAAAGTTCAAAGACCCTGTGGAGTTTCCGGTCTGTAACAATCAGCCCTCCCTTTCCGGAGAGGCAAAGCCCGAAGGGCTCGGCAAATTCTCCGCGAAAAGAACCAAGGTATGTTCCGTCCCGGTTGAATTTCTGGACAGAGGCCCCTGAAACGTCCGAGACAAAAAGCGCGCTGCCGCTCAACGCGACGCCCGCTGGAGAATAGAGTTTTCCTTCACCGATACCGGCGGCGCCTATGCTTCTTAATAATTTTCCCTCCGGCGAGAATACCGCAACGCAATGACCCTGCATCGAAGCCGCGTACACCTCGCCTTCAAAAGACACGGCAAGCCCGCGGGGTTCCTTCACAGCATTCCCCGGGTTATAGCCGGCGGACCACGCGTTGTCCCTGCTGAGCTTCAAAGAACCTTCCGCGGTTTTTTCGGAATACGCGATGTAAGCGTTCACGACCTTCTGCGGCTCGCCCGCTTCCATGATTTTTCCCTTGCTGAGCCAGACAACTTTCGAACAAAGGCTTAGCACGCTGCCGAGGTCGTGCGAAACGAAAACTATGGTCTTGCCGCTTTCCTTGAACCGGTCCAGCGCGTCGCGGCATTTTGCCTGAAAATTCAAATCTCCGACAGCCAGAACTTCGTCTATCAGCATTATGTCCGTGTCAAGGTGCATGGCAACGGAAAACCCCAGGCGGACGAACATGCCCATGGAATAGCGTTTAACCGGAGTGTCAAGAAACTCTTCTATGCCGGCAAAAGAAACAATGGAGGAGAAGGCCTCTTTTATCGCGGCAGTTTTCATTCCCATAATGGAGCCGCAAAGATATATATTCTCCCTGCCGGTCAGGTCAGGGTGAAATCCCGCGCCAAGTTCTATCAGCGAAGCAACTCTGCCGGAAACTTTTAATTCCCCTTCATTGGGCTTCATTATACCGGCAATCAACTTAAGCATAGTGGTCTTGCCGGCTCCGTTCTCCCCGATGATCCCGACTGCTTCCCCGGATTTTACCTCAAGGTTCAGGCCTTTTAACGCCCAAAAAGCGTCAGGGTTGACCAGCCTTCCCTTACCGAGAAGCCTGCCTATGTTTCCGGAAAGCAGGTCGCGCAGGCTTGTGGCTCGTTCGCCTTTTACAAGCCTCTTTGAAACCCCTATAAATTCAATGGCGTTTTGCATCATATCCTTTCCGCGAAGAGATATTCCAATTTATGAAAAAGGGCCAAACCGGCAAATAGAGTGATAAAAGCTATGGCCGAGGCCAGCAGAAAAGGGACCGGGTTTAGAATCCCCCCTTCAAAGACCGCTCCCCTGAAAGCGTCAATTATCGGTATCAGCGGATTTAGCGCCAGGAGGTTGTTTATGAAATGGTTTGAACTCTTTATCGGATAAATAACGGAAGTCGCGAACATCCAGATGGTGATTACCGAGTCAAAGATATATTTCACATCCCGGTAAAATAGATTTCCCATGGATAAAAGCAGGGCCAGTCCGGCAGTAAAGGCGAGCTGCACAATAAATATGACGGGGAGCCAGAGCAGCCCGAACGTAAATCTGACGCCAAAGAACGGAAGCAGGATAAAAAGCAGCGCGAGCGCCAGCGAGAAATCAAGGAGCTTTGAGAGGACTGCAGAGAGAGGAAAGACTTCCCTTGGAAAATAGACTTTGGTCACAAGGCTTGAATTGTTTACCAGCACCGGAACCGAAGAAGAAAGGCTTCCGGAAAAAAGAGACCAGGCCGCAAGCCCGCTGTAAACAAAGAGAGGGTAGGGAATCGCGCCCGTTTTCACCACGGCAAACCGGCTGAAAACAAATGTGAATATTAAGGTCATGGTCAGCGGAGAAAAAACCGCCCAGGCAATACCGAGCAGTGTCTGCTTGTAGCGAAGCCCGATATCTCTATTTATAAGCCTGCCAAGGAGTTCCCTGTACTGCCATATTTCCTGCAGGCTTTTCTTCATCGTTTTACCTGAAGAACCTGTAGATAGCCTTCAAAATCCTTGCCGACGCTTTGCCGTCTCCGTACGGGTTTCCTGCGTGACTCATACGCCCGTAAACCCGTTTATCGTGGAGGAGCTTGCGGGACCAGCTTGCAATTTTTTTCCTGTCCGTTCCCACCAGCACTGCATTCCCTGCCGCCACTCCTTCCGGCCGTTCCGTCACATTTCTCATTACCAGCAGCGGCTTGCCGAGAGACGGCGCCTCTTCCTGAACACCGCCGGAATCGGTAATTATGAAAAAAGAATTATACATAAGGTGCAGAAAGTTATTGTAGTCCTGCGGAGGGATAAGCTTCACATTGCTGATTCCCCCGAGTATTTCTTTAACGGGCTGCTGGACATTCGGATTCAGATGGACGGGATAAACTATTAGGACATCTTCCTTTTTCGCGACATCCCTAAGAGCCAGACAGATCTCCTTCATGCCTGCCCCGAAATTTTCCCTGCGGTGCCCGGTGACAAGAATCATCCTCGGGTGGGAAACTATTCCGTAATTTTCACCAAAGTATTCCCAGTATTTCCTGCTGTCTTTTTTAATCTCTTTCAGGCGCATCATCAGCGCGTCTATTCCGGTATTGCCTGTCACCACAACACGTTTTCTTTCTATGCCTTCATCCAGCAGTATTTTTGCCGATTCTTTCGTGGGCGGGAAAAAGAGGTCGGCTGTTTGGGTTATAAGCCGCCTGTAGATTTCCTCCGGAAAGGGCTCATATTTATTCTCTGTCCGAAGCCCGGCCTCAACATGCGCCACAGGTATCTTCTGGTAAAACGCCGAAAGCGCTCCGGCAAAAGAACTGGTGGTATCTCCCTGGACAACGACAACATCCGGCTTCTCTTTTTTCATTACCGGCTCAAGTTTCGCGATAAGCGAAGCAGTGAGGAAACCCAGCGTCTGCCCTTTCTTCATGACCTTAAGGTCGTAGGATGGTTTAACCTTAAAAAGTTTAAGCGTCTGGTGAAGCATTTCGCGGTGCTGCCCGGTCACGCATACTACCGGATGTTTAGTCTTTTTTATTAGAGGAGTCAGTTTTACGGTTTCGGGCCTGGTGCCGAATACATACATTATCTTCATTGTCACCCCCTGTAATTATTAATTGTGATAATCATATGGTTAAGCTGTTCGGCTGAAAGTTCCGGGTGAATGGGAAGGCACAGGACTTCCCTGCAGGCCTTCTCGGCTTCCGGCAGGATATCCTTGTAGCCGGCCTTCATATACACTTCCTGCCTGTGAAGCGGCGCCGGATAATGCACGCCCGTCATTATGCCGTTCTCCTTCAAGAACCCGGCGAGCTTTTCCCGCTCCGGGTGCCGGATAGTGTACTGGTGGTATACGTGCGAGACATGTTCTTCCGTATAAGGCAAGCCGACTCCTTTGAGCATTGAATCAAGGAGCCTGGCGTTCTTCCTGCGTTTTACGTTCCAGGCTTCAAGATACTTGAGCTTTACCCGAAGCACCGTAGCCTGCACCTCATCAAGCCTGCTGCAGACTCCTATGCCCGTATGAACGTATTTTTTAACAGAACCGTGATCGCGAAGCATGGCTATCTCTGCGGCCAGTTCGTCGCTGTCCGTCACCACCATGCCGCCGTCGCCCGCCGCGCCGAGGTTCTTTGTCGGATAAAAACTTATACAGCCGGTATCTCCCAGCGAGCCGGTCTTCTTTCCCCTGTACTCGGCGCCCAGCGCCTGCGCGTTGTCCTCTATAACCTTAAGCCCGTTCTGTTTGGCAATGTTTAGGATACGGTCCATGTCGGCCGGCTGGCCGTAGAGATGGACCGGGATTATCGCTTTTGTCCGTTCAGTTACAAGTTTTTCAAGCATAGCAGGATCAATATTATAAGTATCCGGCCGAATATCGCAGAAGACCGGTTTTGCGCCGCACATCGAGACCGTCTCGGCCGTGGCAAAGAAAGTGAACGCAGGGACAATTACTTCGTCCCCCGGCTTTACCCCGCAGGCCCGGAGAGACAGGTAAAGCGCGTCAGTCCCGGAATTAAGGGCTAGGGCGTGTTTTGCGCCGAGGTATCTCGCGATCTCTTCCTCAAACTTTTTCACTTCAGGGCCGTTTATGTAATGCCCTTCGGATAGCGCCTTGATCACGGCCCGGTCAAGTTCCGCCTTAATATTATTGTATTGAGCTTTCAGATCTATTAACGGTACCTGCATAAATAGGGCTCCTGGAAACAACATTTTGTAACGTTTTTAACGTTACGAGTAAATAATTGATTTCTGTTCGGTGTTACTTGACGCCCTGGATATCGCTTTTTTCATTTATTTCCCTTATGTTTCCGTTATCTTTGCCGTAATCAAGTTCGTTCCTTCTCACTATGCTTCCCGGGACGTCCTTGTCGCCGGTCCTTATGCGGAAATCCTGAACCAAACTGACCTGAAAACCGTCAGGTATCGGAGCTGATTTTGAGACCTTCATCCCGAAAGTAAAGCGCCCGTCATAATCCGTGTTGAAGCCCTCCATCTTGAAATTGAAATCTTCGGGAGGGACTCTCATGGGATTTTTAACCATCTTGAGCCCTTCTTCAACATGGATGCCTTCTGCCGGAAGCGGTTTATTAAACTGGTCCATCACCTGGTAAACAATTGTGAGTGAGTACCCATAAACATCCGGTCCGAATTCCTGTTTAAGGTCGCGTTTTATTTCTTTCAGCGAGAACGGCTGGAGGGCCGTTATCTTTTTAACCGAGGAAACCGTTTTTGTCTCCGTGCCTGCCGTCAGGCTGTAAAACAGGACGACTTCATTCGTATTCTCGGCGCGGCTGCTTCTCCTTGCCTTTACCCTAACCTCGGGTTTGTTCAGATCTTCCGGATGAAACGCCAGATCGTCGCCTTTTGCCATAACCCACTTATAACGGGTTCCTTCCGGCTGGTTCGGAGCCGCCTTAAATAATTTCGCCGGGCCGGGGCCGTCGCAGCAATTAAGGATAATGTCAGACCTGAAATCTCCGCCGAGCACAAAGAACTTCCTTGCGCCCCAGCCGGTCGCTGCGCCTGCCGCGTCCCTGCAGGTTGCCGTTATTATCACCGGATTCTTGCCGCCCAAAATAGCGGGCGCGGTCCATTTTACTTTTGACGAAGCGCCGTCAAAAACCCCTCCGGCGCCGCCGTCATCCCAGGTGAACTTAAGTCCGTCTTTTCCTTCAACGTAAAGCTCCGCGGTTTCTCCGGCCGGAACGATCGCCGTTAAAGACTTTATCTCAAATGTTTCTGCGGCTATAAACGCCGGGAAAAGCAGCAGGAACAAGACAATGTTTTTCATTTGTGCTCCTTTGTCATTTCTTTCGCAGGCTCTTCAGCAAGCCGAAAAATCCCGGGAAAGAAGTGTCTACGCAGGCCGTGTGCTTTATTTTAGTTATCCCCGGGACTGCCTGCCCGAGAACTGCCGCCATCATGGCTATCCTGTGATCTCCGTGGCTTTCCGCCGAGGCTGCGGCCTTTAATCTCGCCCCTCCATATATTATCATGCTGTCCGGAAAAGCTTCTGTTTTAACGCCGAATTTCGCGAGTTCTGAGCAGATAGTCTTTATCCTGTCGCTCTCTTTTACCCTAAGCTCTCCGATGCCGCGGAAAACCGTCCTGCCTTTTGCAACGGCGGCAGCGGCCGCAAGAGCGGGTATTTCATCTATCAGCCTGGGTATAACCGGCCCCCCGACGGCAACGCCTTTAAGCGGGCTGTAGGTTACGGTAATATCCGCCGAAGGTTCTGCCTTGCCGCCCCGCAGGTTAAAAAGTTTTATCTTTGCGCCCATCCCGGAGAGCACTTCCAGCACTCCCGTCCTAGTGGGGTTGATTCCGACATTGAGAAGAGTTACTTTTGAACCCGGAACAATGCCCGCCGCAACGAGGATAAAAGCCGCCGAAGAGATATCCCCGGGAACCTCTATCCTTGTCCCCTTTAGAACCTGTCCTCCCTTAACGGACACCTTATTGCCTTTCACCGAAAGTTTCACTCCGAACTTTAAAAGCATCCGCTCGGTGTGGTCCCTTGACTTTTGCGGCTCGGAGACGGTTGTTGTCCCTTTCGCGTAAAGACCGGCAAGAAGCAGGCAGGATTTCACCTGCGCGCTCGCCACTTTTGACCGGAACTTAATAGGGAGTAAATCCCCGCCTGTTACGGTAAGCGGCGCGAAGTTCCCGTCATCCCGCCCGGTAATTTTTGCGCCCATCTCCCGCAGCGGCGCGGACACCCGCCTCATAGGACGGCTGCAAAGCGACCTGTCGCCGGTAATGACCGCGGTAAAAGGCTGGCCTGCGAGTATCCCGAGCATCAGCCGCGTGGTGGTGCCAGAGTTCCCCGCGTTAAGAACCCTGCGCGGAGCCTTAAGCCCCGGCAACCCCGCCCCGGTTATCTTTACTTTTTTCCCGGACCTTCTGATCTTTACTCCCATCGCCTTAAAACATCCGATCGTTGACAGGCAGTCGCCTGATTCAAGAAAGTTAGAAACGCTCGTGGCGCCTTCAGCGATAGAACCCAGCATAACTGACCGGTGTGAAATTGATTTGTCGCCCGGTATCTTTACGCGGCCGGAAAGCGCCCCGGAACCGCCGACAGTATTAGAATCTTTCATTATAGTTTAACCCCAGTGTATGCAGCGCAATCATATTTTGAGCAGTGTCATCCCGGATTTCTTATCAAGCTCTCTTACTGCCCCGGATTCAAGCTCCATAAGGATGCCTTCCAGGACAATGTAGGTTTTACTGTCCTTTCTGAGGCAGCCGACCATTGCCTTCTTACCGCGGCCCAGGCTCATATGCAGGTGTATTTTCGGGTTTCCTTTTTCAGAAAAAAGCGTTCCTATGCCTACAACTTCATGCGCTCCTTTCACCGGAACAAACCAGGGATCCGGAGGCAGAACCGTCTTTTTAGGCCCGGTCACTACATCGCATTTGTCTATCGCGCCGATTAAGTAAAGAATCCCGGACTTTATCTTTTCCTTCCGCGCCATGGAATAGAGAGATTCAAGGACATCGTCCCCGTTCTCTATTTTTACCACAAACACTCTTTTTATTTTTGCCGCGGAATATTTCATTTCAGTTTTCCTCTCATTTTGCAGGCCTTTTCCAGAAGAGGAAACAGTTTCCTGCTCCCCGCCGTCTTTTTGATCTTCCTGAGGGCGGAAATAACAGCCTCTATGCCGTCTCTGATATTTTTCCTGTTGGCGGAGGCAATCTCGCACCAGAGCTCAGGATTGCCCGCGGCAACACGCGTTGTATCCAGAAAACCTTTTCCAAGCACGCGCTCCCTCTGATTGTCGCCGTTAAGCACCGCGAGGCAGAGCGCCGAAGCCGTGAAATGCGGCACGTGGCTCGTAAGCGCAAGGGTCCGGTCGTGTTCCGCCGGGGACATAAGGAGCACCCTGCAGCCCAGCCGCTTCCAGAGAGTTATTACGGAATGCAGGGCTTTATGGTCAGTCTTCTTTTCCGTCGTCACGATGCACAACGTCCCTTTAAACATTTTCCCGTCGGCATTTTGCACTCCGCGCTTGTGAGATCCCGCTATCGGGTGAGAGCCTACGAAGAATACTCCGCGCGGAAGCATTCCGGAGCTTTTTACTATCCGTTCCTTTGTGCTTCCCGCGTCAGTTACAATACAACCAGGCTTGAGGTGCGTCCCGATTAGCTTAAATATGTTCTCGATATGCCCGACCGGCGTACAGATAATGACAAGGTCCGCCTCTTTCAGCGCCGAATAATCGGTGGACCAGGAGGATACCGCCTTTTCCTCTAAGGCAAGGCGAAGTTTCGCCCGGTTCCGGCCTATTCCGATAACTTTAGAATAGCTACGCCCGGCAAGAAGCGCTTTGCCTATGGAGCCTCCTATAAGGCCTGTTCCTATGACTGCGGCTGTCTTTTTCATAATCCCTTATTTTACTATATTCCGGGCCGGTAAACTACTGCGGAATTGCAGGAAAAACCTTTAAGAACAAACGCTCCCGCCGGATTTGAGCCCGGAATAATTTATATTGACCAAAGTTTTCAAGATAATCTTCTTAATGGACGGGTTATTCGCCGAAGCGCATTTTACGAAGACCGGTATCCTGTCTTTTCTGGCCTCAAACTCGCGGAATTCCGCCGGACCGGTAAACCTGCCGCCTGTCCAGATATCCATCCACTCCCCTTCCGGAAGATAGATGCTGCGCTTCTCCACGGGGCCAAGCACAGGAGCAACGAGCAAGTCCTCGCCGAACATATATTGGTCCTCTATCGTCCTTACCCTCTTGTCCTGAGGGAAGTCAAGGTAAAGGTGGCGCATCAGAGGAAGCCCGTTCTTTACGCACTTTCTGGCCTCCTCGTTTAGGTACGGAAGCATCGCGTAGCGCAGTTCCATATAAAACCTGTAAATTGCCCTGACTTCTTCGGGGAATTCATACGGCCAGGGAACGGTCCCGTGAATCTGAACGACGGGGGAGAAGACCGAAAGCTCTATGCCTCTTATAAACACCTCGGTCTCGTCATCTTCTATACCCTCGCGTTTGGGGATATAGCCGCCAAGATCGTGCGCCATAAACGGAATTCCTGAAAGCCCTGAACTGAGTGAAGCCGAGACGATCGCCCTAAGCCTCGTCCATTCCCTGCTCTGATCGCCCATCCAGATGAAGTGGTACCTGTTGGAACAGATACCGCCTCCGCGTGAAAAATGCACACCGCCTTCAGGGCGTTTGGAATTGAAATTCCTGTGCATAAGGATATTGTATTTGACCGGGTAGTACTGGTGAAGCCCCTTTGCGTCTTTTAGGCCTTTCAGCACTACGCCGTCTTCAGGCACTTCTTCGTTAAAGTCTATTTTAGCCCCGTCAAGCTGGATCTCTTTCAGAAGCTTTCCCCAGACTCCGTTCAGCCACCAGTCAACAGCTTTCTCATCGGTTATATCCAGGAAAACCGAAACTCTCCTGTCCGGCGCGTCGCCCGGGTTGTAATGCTTGGCTTCTTTGACCTCAACCCCGCCTTCAGCGTTCTTAATGAAAAACTCTTCCTTGGCCCCGTGCCATTGCCAGTTTTCTTTCTTAAGCCTGCCGCAAGCTTCATAGACCATCGCCTTCTTCCCGATCGAATGGAGTTCTGCAACAATCTCTTTCAATCCGGTGTGAGTGGAGCCGTCATAAGGCTCCCAACCCTCCATCAGCATGACACCCCAGGGGAAATTATGTTCCTTGAGCTTTGCAATAACCGCCCTTACTTTTTCCGGGGTGGAAAGCTCGCGCAGCCTTTCGTGCCTGCAGATCCAGGGCTCAAAACTCCATTTGGGGGGCAGCGGCGTCTTGCCGCAAAGAACCGAAAACATCTTAACGAGCATTTTCGGGTCCCTTTCAAGGAACACATAAACATCGAGCACCGGGCTTTCAGAGACAACCTGGATGCGGTTAGGCTCCGCCTTTCCTACATTGAAACACGCGGCCTCAAACCTGTTAAAGAAGAGACCGTAGCCGGAGGTGCTAAAGAAGAATGGTATGGGCACATAACTATTGTCTTCTATTATATTCCAGCGATCCTCTGCCCAAATCCGGAACTCTTTTCCGCGCTGAGAAACGCCGTTGAACCGCTGTCCCAGCCCGTAAATGAATTCTTTTCTGTCAAGCGTAACCGAAATATTTGAGCCGTTATTAAACGCGGAGGCTTTCTGGAGGGAACAAACGGTTTGCTCGGATTCATTTATAAATACGGCTTTGAAATTCTTCTTCGAGATCAAGACCGCGTACTTGCCCGTAATCGGCTTGACCGATATCACGTTCTGGGTCACTTCGCGGACAACTATCTCTTCTTTCGGCTCGCGCGTTCCGCCGTCAAATTCGGCGGCTATTGTCTGCACCGCCCCGCGCGTTTCCGCTGATTGAATACGGCATATATTTGTGGCGGGAAAAGTAAAAATCAGTCCGTGCGCGAGATATTGTTTCTGGCCTTTAGACATAAAACCTCCGCAAACACAAACCCGTATCAATTATAGCAGGATTTTTGACGTCCGCAAAAGCCTAATAACGCTTCCGGTACAAGCGCTTACGCGGGTTTGCCGGAGCTGTTTCTATTCAAGCGGTTTTGAGTGTCCACGCGTAAATTCCAGTATATCTTCCGCGTCCTTTCTGTCTTTGCAGGCTACCGTCAGAAAGACATTGCGCTCTTTTAGCTCTTCAATATGAGCGCGCACCTGCGAGCTGTTTGAATGAATCAGCAGGTTATGCCCGGCCGTCGCCGAAAAAATACGCCCCAGGTCTTCGATAGGGGGTTTTGTCTTCGGGTCCATTGATATCTCAAGGAGGGAAAGGCGCGGAAGAGAACAGAGACCCGGGAAATAATGCAGTTTTTCATTATGCAGGTGATACATTGCATGATCATATTTTTCCAGAATCAGTTTTTCGTAGGGATAGCCGAAGGTTTCGTATACTTCAGGCGAGCAGAGCATCGCGGCGTCATTTGAAAGATGCCCGATCGTGTTTTCCGGCATCCAGCCTCCGTCTGACAGGATGTGCGCTCTGCCTCCGTCAATATCGTCGGCCCAGGAAAGCTGGCGTCTGAAGTACCATTCAACCGCTTTGGTCAGGAATTCCATAAGCCGGTGGCAGAACTCCGGTTCCAGCAGGAAATCGGTATAAATTTCGTTCCCTCTAAGCGCGTCAGCCAGATCCATAGGCGTCATCATTCCGCGCGTTGAAAGATAGAAAGTCCCGTCTTTTCTGCTCCGAAGATAATCATACCCCTCTTTCATATACCGGAACCACTTTGTATTCTCGCTGAGCGTTAATTTTTCTATATCCCCGGGTTCTTTTAGCATCAGCACCGGGAGGCAGGTATCCCTCTGAAGGTGAACCTCCATTCCCAGCCAGGCAGAATGCTCGGCAATTCCGAAATGAGGGCAGACAACCGGCAGCGCGTCATCGTCAATCCCTTCTTTGAAACGGAAATACGGACGGTTCCGCTTAAGTTTCCATTCAAGCCATTCGTTCAACTGCCGGTCAAGGTCAAATTCATAGAGCGGCGGTATCTCCGGCCGTTCAACAGGCGCCGAAACGCTTACCAGAAAATGTCCCGGTTCCTTTTTTGCGTAAAATGCCCTTGCGCGCTTTACAACTTTGGCAGTATGCTCGTTAAGGTTCACAATTTCCTCCGGAAATCCTGCTATTGTCACATTTGTTTTTTTCTGCTACTATATATTATATTACATAAAAGCACCACAGGAGCCAAAATGAACCCGGAAACAGTAAAGGAATTCATAGCCAAACACCCTAAATGCGATTGCCCTCTGGTATCCTGCGAGCAGCACGGCAAGTGTTTTGAATGCGTAATGGTGCACAGGCACTATGGCAACCACGTCCCGCACTGCCTTCAATTTATGCTGAAGGATAAGATAAAGGAACTCGCGAAGTTAGCCGAAATCACTATACCGGAAAAGAAGTAATTTCATTCCTCCAGTCTCTTCTTAAATATGGGTAAGAGACCAGATAACAGCCTCTGCGCCGGTTCCGCCGGCCGCTGCTGCTCCGCGGATTGCTGATTGATGATTACTAATCACTAATTAGAAACTCGCGAATTGTGATTTTATCGGCCCCCTGTGTTCCGGCTACCGTCCTCAATTTCCACTATGCATCCGACCATCTAACCATCTGACCTTAGGTCTTATCGCTCCGAGCAACTCTTCCCCCCTATCGACCAATCTTCCTTCGGTATTTGCGTTACCACCACCTGCACGGCTTCAGGCGGGCATTTGATTGCCTCAGTTATACCTTCAGTAACATTTTTGACCATCTTCTTCCTAGTTTCAGCTGGCACTCCCGCCCACATCTTTATCTCTACGAAAGGCATATTCCCTCCCGGCCAAAGGCCTTTTTTGGATTATAGCATGTTTTTGCCGCAACAATACTATTGTTGACAGCAACATATGCTAAACAATTCGCAACTCAAACACTATGCTGGACTTGCCGGCAGGGTTATAATACAGAAGAATAAGGAGATATTATGGCTTACATCAAAGAACCGGCAAAAAAACTCCGGGTAGCGGGCAAATACGATGTTCTTGTTTGCGGCGGCGGCCCGGCAGGGATAGGGGCGGCTATTTCAGCGGCGCGAAACGGGGCTAAGACTTTGCTCGTCGAGCAGTCCGGTTTTCTGGGCGGCATGGGGACCGGGGCGCTGGTCCCGACTTTTGCCCCTTCTGCAATGAGCGGGGCTCCCCTGATAAAAGGCATACACGCCGAAATCCTGGCCCTGCTGAATATCGGTGACGGTTCCAACGACACCTGGCCTCCCATAGATCCTGAAAAAACAAAATACGCCTATGACCTGCTGATGGAAAAAGCAGGGGTTGAACTGCTCTTTTTCACAAGGATATCCGGGGTCATCAAATCCGGCAGAAAGCTGGACTGCATAATAATAGAAAATAAATCCGGAAGACAGGCCCTTAGGGCAAAATACTTTATAGACTGCACCGGCGACGCGGATGCTGCCGCCATGGCAGGCGTCAGTTTCAGAAAGGGCGGGAAAAACGGAGCGATGCAGCCGGCGAGCAACTGTTTCACCGTAGCCGGGATAGACGACAAAAAGTTCGAAGCAATCAGAAAGAAGAATAACGCGCATGACCTGAAACTTTCCGACAAGATGCGCGCGGACGAAGGCAAGGCTCTGCTCCCTGAAGTTCCGCTCGGAGAATACCGCTTCCTGCTTGAAACGAAATTTGAAAAAGGCTACTGGGGTTTCAATTTCGGGCACCTCTTTAATATGGACGGAACCGACGCGGGGGATCTTTCAAGCGCGGCGCAAAAAGGCAGAAGAATAGCGAATAATTTCATCGCTTACGCGAGGAAAAAGCTCCCCGGTTTTAAGAACGCCTATCTTGTCAGCGTCGGCCAGGCAGTCGGTATCAGGGAAACCCGTATCATCGAGGGCGAGTACACCATGACCGTCGAGGATTACCTCAACCGGACTAAATTTCACGATTCTGTCGCGGTATATGACTACCCTATAGACATGCATCAAACCGACAAGTCGCTAAAATCTTTCAAAATCAGCCACAAAGGCTTTACCAGGGATTATTTGCTTTCACCGGGGGAATACTATTCAATTCCTTTCCGCGCGTTAATCCCTAAAGGAAAAGACAATCTGCTCGTTGCCGGAAGATCCATGTCCTGCGACAGGCAAGTCCAGGCAGCCACAAGAGTGATGCCTCTTTGCGTCGCTACCGGAGAAGCCGCCGGGCTCGCGGCGTCGATGGCCGCAAAGCAGGGCAACAGGTTCAAGGACACTGACACGAAACTTTTACGGGAGAAACTGATAAAGCAGGGCGCGAGAGTTGATTAAATCCTGATGGAGGAAGCATGAAATATTTCACGGAACCTAAAAAGAAATTACCCGTTTACGGAAACTTTGACGTTGTCGTCTGCGGCGGCGGTCCCGCCGGGTGCGGCTCGGCGCTCTCAGCGGCAAGGAACGGCGCAAAAGTCCTGCTCATTGAACAGACAGGCTGCCTCGGCGGAATGGGAACTGCCGGGCTAATTCCCTGTTTTGCGCCTTTTACCTACGCGAAAGAACCCCTGGCAAAAGGCATCGCGCTGGAGGTTCTAAACAAACTTAAAGCGCTTGACGGAGTGGGAAACAGCCCGAAGAGCTCCACTTCCTGGATAGGAATTGACCCTGAAAAACTCAAACTCCTCTACGACAAGCTGATGGAAGAGGCAGGCGTAAAGGTCCTCTTCTTTACCGCGGTCTCGGATGTTATAAAGAACCGGGGAAAAATCACTGCCGTAATTATAGAAAATAAAAACGGGAGGCAGGCCGTCGCCGGAAAAACCTTCATAGATGCCACCGGCGACGCCGATATTGCCGCGAAAGCGGGCGTGCCTTTCGGAAAAGGCGACAACAAAGGAAAAATGCAGCCGGTTACCGTCTGCTTCTCAGCGGCAGGCATAAATTCAAATGAGTTCAAGACGCTGCGGAATGTGACTTTCAAGGGGAAGAACAGCGCGATGACCGAGAAGACCCTTACTTCGGCCGAAGGGAAGTCCCTCCCCCGGCTTAAATTCGGCGAATACAGGTTCATAGCCCAGAAAGACCTCGGCGGCGGCGTTTGGGGGTTTAATTTCGGGCATGTTTTCGACATTGACGGGACAGACACGGACCGGCTCTCCTTCGCTATCGCGTACGGAAGAAAGATTGCAAATAATTTTATCGCCTACGCGAGAAAACATATCCCGGGGTTTAAAAATGCCTCTCTTCTCCAGACTTCGCAGCTGCTTGGCGTGCGGGAAACAAGAAGAATAAAGGGGCTTTACACTTTCAATTACAAGGATTACGTATCCCGGCACAAGTTCAGCGATGCCATCGCCGTTTATGATTACCCCATAGATATACATGTTCCCAAAAAGTCCAGGTCAATCTTCAATAAAATGGAAAGGGAGTTCACCAAGGATTTCGTTCTGCCATACGGGAAGTATTACAGCGTGCCGTTTCGGTCTCTGGTCCCCTTAAAGATTGACAACTTGCTTGTGGCCGGAAGGTCCGTCTCGACAGACAGAATGACGCAGGGGGCGCTCAGGGTCATGCCTCTTTGCTCCTGCATGGGGCAAGCCGCGGGGCTCGCTGCCGCGATGGCCGCGAAGAAAGGCAACAGTTTCAAGGATACCGACATAAAACTTCTCAGGGAAACACTTAAAAAGCAGGGCGCGAAGATTGATTAGAATAGCGGAGGAAAAATGAAGTATATCACGGAACCAAAGAAGAAATTGCCGGTCTACGGAAACTTTGATGTTGTGGTCTGCGGCGGGGGCCCCGCCGGCTCCGCTTCAGCTCTTTCCGCGGCAAGGAACGGAGCAAAAGTCCTGCTCATTGAACAGACCGGCTGTCTCGGCGGAATGTCGACCGCAGGGCTTGGCCCGACAATGGCGCCTTTTACCAATACAAGAGAACCCTTTATCAGAGGGATTGCCCTCGAAGTTTTAACCAGGCTCAAAGAGATCGGCGGAACAGGCGACACCCCGAAAAGTTCAACCATGTGGCCGGTTATAGATTCCGAGAAGATCAAACTGCTTTATGACACCCTTATGGAAGAAGCCGGAGTTAAAGTCCTTTTCTTCACGGGAGTTTTCAATGTTCTCAAATCGGAAAACCTGATAAAAGCAATCGTTATTGAGAACAAGAACGGCAGGCAGGCGGTAACCGGAAAAACCTTCATTGACGCGACAGGCGACGCCGATCTTGCGGCAATGGCAGGGGTTCCGTTTGAAAAAGGCGACAACAAAGGGAGGATGCAGCCGGTGACCCTGTGCTTCACCGCGGCCGGCATAGACTCGGAGAAGTTCAAAACCCTCCGCAATGTGACCTTCAAAGGATCGAACGCCAAAATGACCGAGTCTACCATCCGCTCTTACCTCGGGAAATCGCTTCCCGATATGAAATCCGGCGAGTACAGGTACATAGTCAACAAGAACCTCGGGAACGGGGTCTGGGGCTTTAATTTCGGACATGTTTACAAAGTTGACGGAACAGACGCGGACAGCCTCTCTTTCGGAATGGCCTACGGGAGAAAACTCATAGACAACTTCATCAAACACGCCAGGAAACATGTCCCGGGATTTGAGAATGCGCAGCTGCTCCAGACAGGGCAACTGATGGGCGTGCGGGAAACCAGAAGAATCAGGGGCATTTATAAATACACCATCAAGGATTACACCTCCTTGAATAAATTCGACGATACTATTGCCGTTTATGACTATCCCGTGGATGTCCACGCTCCCACAAAATCAAAGAAACTCTATAAGAAACACGAGAAGCAATTCACCTCAGATTACGTGCTGCCTGGCGGGCAATACTACAGCATACCTTTCAGGACGATTGTGCCGGTGAAGATTTCCAACCTCCTGGTTCCGGGAAGGTCACTCTCAGCGGACCGGCTGACGCAGGGAGCCCTCCGTGTCATTCCGCTCTGCCTCGCATTCGGCGAAGCGGCAGGGCTCGCGGCGGCCATGGCCGCAAGGAAAGGAAACGCCATGAAGGACACGGATTTTGCCCTGCTCAGGAAGAAACTTAAGGCTCAGGGAGCAAAGGTAGACTGATCAGCTGAAATTAACTTTCCGGTAAACGCCCGGGTAAGAACCGGTTTTTCTAAAGAAAGCGCGGCTGAAGGAGCTTAAGTCGCGGTAGCCGCAGCGGTAAGCAATCTCAGAGAGGTTCAAGCCGGGGTCCTTCATAAGGGCTCCGGCTCTTTTTATTTTAAGCGTGTTCTGGTAATCCCTGAAACTCAGACCCTTGTGTGTTTTGAACATACGGGTGTAATAATACTTGCTTAGACCCGCGCTTTTTGCCGCAAATCCCAGGGTGACATTCTCCGGAGGCGACGCTTCCAGCCACTTCACGGACGCGTCAATGATATTCTTCATTCTCGCGTTCCTGAGGTTGGCGACTCCGGCCGCAAGAACGCCGGCTTTTCCGGATCTCATTCCGGCCCTTAACGAGGTCAGCTCTTTCTCCCAGGCCTCTTTGCTCTCCGCGTCAATTATGAAATGAACCAGAAGCTTCAGCATGTTTGACGCATTGGACAGCCCCTTTTTTGACACCACCCGAACTTTTTCAATATGTTTTGCCGCCTTCTTGCTGTCAAGCCCTAAAGATTTAAGTCGCGCCATTATCCTTCGCTTTCCTGCTTCCGAAGGAGCGCTGAAAAATACCTGGCCTGCCAGTATACAACCAAGGTATTTGCCTCGGGAAATGACGGGAAGCACTATTTCATCGAGTCCAGCGTGGCATTTCTTAACAAACGGTTTCCCGGATATTTCCGCGGCCCCGAGGCCATCATGGTCTGTCCTAAAACAGGCGGCGTACGAGGGTTTGGTGCTTTTTACGAAAGCGCAGTAGGGGCTTTTATGCAGGAAAGATGAACTGTCAACGGAAAGAGCCTTGCTGCCTTCCGACCGTTCTTTAAAATCATAAAGGCAGACAGCAAGGCCCGTGGTTTCTTCAAAGGTCTTTAGAAAGTCCCTGAGCGCTATGTTGCCTGCCGGAAAAATACGCCGCTGCATGGCGTATTGTAGCAACAAATGCTAAAGAAGGCAAGTCCGGCAAGACAAAAGGGACGGCTACTTCCCGGTCGACAGCAATTTCACAACCGTATCGGCTTCCAGGCCCGCAATTATATCAATGCCTTTGACGTTTGGATGCGGGTTGCTCCACCAGCTTTTATCGGTGTCCGTAAGATGGGCAGCATCCTTGCTGTCATCAAGCGTTACCTTGTCGGACCGAATCCTTAGATCCCAGTTACCTGCTTCCGTCGCTGTTTTCAGAGCTTCCTGGACATCATCTAACGCATAAGCTTCTTCTTTCGCAAACGCCCTTATAACATCGAATACAGCCCTGGTGCCTTCATTAGGCGTCTTGCTCGAGGTGTGGTTTGGATCGATGTACATTGCGGTCTCTACGGCGATCTTGACGCCGGGATAATCCTTCTTCAACCTTTCACAAAGGTTCTTCAACCTCTTCTTGAATTCTTCCGCGGAATAATTGTTCTTATCGTTTGAACCGTATCTTATGAATATAATGTCCATTCCTTTATTCGCCTTTATAACCTGATCATAGCGGCTGTAGAAGTGAAAACCGTCAATGTCTTTTTCAATAAAATTGGATTTCGCCCCTGGGCCTATGGATTCCCCTCCCTGTCCACCGTTTACCACTTCAAATGTACTGCCGGGAAGAAGCGTTTTCAGTCTTTCTTTAAGTTTCGACTGAACCTGATCCTTCTCCGGAAGATACGGAGTATTCACGGTTGAATCTCCGAGGAGAAGTATTTTATAGGCCAAAGCACTTGAAACAGAAAACACCAACAGCAGCACGGCAACAGCCAGTCTCTTAAGCATCTTTCCTCCGCGGTAAATTAGAGCAGAAATTTAATTGCGAGCGTAAAACCGTTTAACATATATACTATTCCTGTAAGCCCAAACGCGAGCCCTACATACCAAAGTGCCGGTTTTTTAAGCAAGGCCGCGATGGAAGAAAGCATTATCGCAACCTGGAGAAGCATCACAGCCTGTCCGAATTGCCCGCCATGCGCTTTAAAATCTTCCTGCTCGGCGGAGAACTTCTTAGCCCCTTCCATGATATCCTTTTCTTCGCCCTCATATTGCTTTATCTTTTCCTCGTAACTTTTCATTTTACCGGCAAGGAATTCTTTCTTTCCGGCGCTGCACTCCGTCATGTTCTGCGCCTTGAAGTTGTCATCCTGCAACTGCATCAGATATTTCTTGATACTTTTGGCCTGATAAAAGCTATACATATTGTTGGCCGCGATTGTGTTGGTCAACACTTTGCCACTATACCCACTGGCAATGTATGTGTTGACTGCTAACATCGCAGCAAGCACGGTTATTACCCATCCTGCTTTGTCTTTGATTCGTGCTTCACGTTCGCTGCGTGACAGTGGTTTTTGTTCTTGGGCCACGAGATACTCCTTGTTATGGAGTATTTACGCAAGACTAGCTAGACTTATAAGCCCTGTTATTGCACTGTTCAAATATTCCATGGTTTCCATGTTGTCCATGGTCCTGTGAATCATAGCAATTCTCTGCAGATCTGCCATGGTCTGCAAATATTCATCCCGGCTGATTTGTCCTGCCTTGAACATTTCAGTGTATTGATTGGCCTGTTGTGCACTAGTTTGCACATCTAGATCTTGTGATCCATTGTACGCTGACTGCAACTGTTGTTGATATTGTTCTACGCTCATCTTGGTCTAGCTCCTATCACTTTCTGCATGTAGTCTGCAGCAGTTTCTACATTGCCAAACTTGATACGACAAAATCCTGCACTAACAGTGGGCTTGGTATACTGATTGGCCAGTCCTTGTGCAATTGCATCAAGTTCGGTGCTTGCGGTGATTAAGTCTTTGTTTTTAGGCACATGTTCACTGTACAAGGTAAACATGTGAGTTTTTGATGCTAGATTTACAGCATTGACCCTGCTAGTATCTGTATCATCGCAATAAGTTTTTGCTTGCAGTGCATCATAGCGAATTTCAGTTATAATACGATATTCGTTGGGATCGTATTTGGTCATCATATAAGCATTGTACAACGCACAGCCGTTTAATGCAGTAACGGCCACGACTATCAAAAGTTTTTTCATCGTTGTAGGCTTTCAAATATTTTTTTCTGAGATGCGTACCACTCTTGCCAGCCGCGCAGTTTTTCTGCTACTTCGTAGTAGGTGCCGTAGTTGACAACAACGGTGTCAAGGAGTTCACTGGCTTTAACAGTGGAGGGGGTTCCATCAGTGCTGGGGGCACCTCTGGCCACTTCATTCCTACTGGCACTGTCGTGGAGCACGACTGTACTAACAGGCAAAGTACACTCACTGTCAAGCTGCCGACCAGCGACTTCTCGGATAATTTCTCTATTTTGATAGACATTTTGTTTGACAACCTTTATTCTAGTGATCACTCGTGTTTGGACTACTGTATTTACTTTTTGTGATTGTTCTTCGGCTACTTTAACACGATCTTCCATGTCTTTGACCCGTTCACGCCAGATCATTTCTGTCCCATAACTGCCAAACAAGTATGCACCTGCAACCAACATCACTACACCCAGCACCTCTATGGGGAATCTATATAG
>Ga0118677_10000343_pt1 | contig 101773 bp, 76 predicted proteins | sample AliMusrvi5mmetaG_FD_86154 | JGI IMG/M metagenome (GOLD analysis project Ga0118677, IMG submission 86154) | reverse complement strand
ATTGCGTCCTTTGTGTTTGCATAAGTCTTTGAGTTTTATTGGTGAATCCTAAAATCAAAAATAATACTCTTTTGGCTTATGCTTTTATTGCGAAGCATTTATTACAAACATAGGGACTAAGGTTGAATTAAAAAAAGTAAGATTTAAAAAAACACTTTACCGACTTTGCTTTCCCCGCAACAATGTCATGTGATCCTATAAAACTATTCAGATATGAAAAAATCAGTAGAAGCTATAGAGAACTTTAAAACTATGAATTGTGCTCAATCGGTGCTTTTAAGTTATGCCCGGGATCTAGACCTCAACCGGATCGTTGCCTTAAAGATGGCCAGTGGATTTGGCGGTGGAATGGCCAGGGCTGAAACCTGTGGTGCAGTTACGGGAGCTTATATGGTTCTCGGGCTCAAAACACAAACTGAAGGGAAATCCAATCAGGAAATTAAGGCTGAATCCAAAGCAGCAGTTCAGAAATTCAATGAGCTGTTTATAGCAAAACACGGTTCCCTCAACTGCAGAAAACTTTTGGGTGTCGATATTTCAACTCCTGAGGGTTCAACTTACGCTAATAATAAAAACCTGTTTGATTCAGTCTGTAAGGAACTTGTGGGTTCAGCAACTGAGATTCTGGAGAATAACTTTTAAATTCCCGGAAACAAAGTAATCCCATATAGATTAATCAATAGCTAATCCAGTACTTCATAGACAATCACCGGATCGGCTTTATGTTTCAGGCTTACTTCACCCACTTTCAGACAATTAAATGATTCTTTTACTTTGTTGAAAGAGATTTCATTGATCAGAATCTGTCCCGGACCGGCAACTGATTGGAGGCGTTGCGCAATGTTTACTGTATCGCCAATAACGGTGTAATCCAGTCTTCGCAAAGTGGCTGAACCGATATTGCCTGAAATCATCTCACCGCTGTTGATGCCTATGGAAACATTTGGAATAAATGATATCTGACCGGGCAAAATTGGTAAGTTGTCAATTTTAGTTCTGACTGCCAGGCATGAATCTATTGCCCTGTCGAGGTGATAATCGCCCCGAAAAACAGCCATAATCGCATCGCCAATGAATTTGTCAATATAACCCCCCTGAGCTATAATTTCCTTCACCATGACCTCAAAATAGCTATTCAGTAACTTCACCACAGCATCTGGTGATTCGTTTTCGCTGATTGAGGTGAAACTGCAAATGTCGATAAAAACGATAGTTGCTACAACCGATTCGTTGGCCATTAAAGAAGATTCAAACTCGCGGCTGCTCATGAAATTGAGAACCGTTTCATCGACATACATTTTCAGGATACTGTTTTCGCGAATGGCTTTGAGCGTCTCACGGATCTGAAGCACATGTTTGATGGTTTTTTCCATGGTTAACGACAGATCCTCAAAATTAATGGGCTTGGTAATGAAGTCGAATGCACCGCGGTTCATCGCTGTGCGTATGTTCTCCATATCGCCGTAGGCAGAGACTATGACGGATTTAATCAGCGGACTGGACTCGCTTAACCGGCTGAGTAAAGTGAGTCCGTCCATCTCCGGCATATTGATATCACTCAAAACAATGTCAATGTCCGGATGTAAAAGAATTTTATCGAGTGCGTCCTTCCCATTAACAGCAAATACAAATTCATACTCCTGCTCACGAATCTTTTGGCGGAATTTCTGCTTGATGAGCATTTCCAGATCGACCTCATCATCGGCTACTAAAATTTTTGCCATGTGCTTATTGTTTAAATTTTTCTTTCAACAAAGTAAAGTCAACCGGTTTGGTTAAAAAATCGTCAGCCCCCAATTGTTTGGCTGTATTGAAATTCTCGGCATCACCATAAGCAGTTATCATCATGACCACAGGTGGCGGATTCAGGTACTTTTGTTTGATGTGCCGGAGCAATTCAAGTCCGCTCATGCCGGGCATATTAATATCTGACAATATGATGACTATCTCATGTTGGTTTTGCTGAAGATAGGTCAGTGCTTCTTCGCCTGAAAAGGCAAATACAAATTCAAAGGATTTGTCCCTGATTTCTTTTCGGAACCGTTGTTCGAAAAGTGTCTGAATATCACGTTCATCGTCAACTACCAGAATTTTCATATCTTGATTATTAGTTTTTATACAGGTAAAATAATTGTGAACTCTGCACCTACACCTTCGTTCGTCTCCACTTTCAGCTCTCCGCCATGAGTTTTGGTGACAATTTCATAGCTCATACTCAATCCCAAACCTGTTCCCTGACCGCTGGGTTTAGTCGTAAAGAATGGCTGAAATATTTTATCCAAAACACTTTTTGGTACTCCGTTTCCATTGTCCTTAACTGAAATCAATACTTTGTTCCCAATCCTTTTTGTAATTACTGAAACTATAGGCTCATATCCTTCAGTACCCTGCTGCTTTTTCTCCGTAACGGCATAAAATGCATTGGTTATTAAGTTGAGAATTACCCGGCCAATGTCCTGGGGAATAATACTGATCTTTCCGATGGTTGGATCGAAATCAGTTTTCATACTCGCATTGAATGATTTGTCTTTTGCACGAAGACCATGATAGGCCAATCGCAAATATTCATCTGCCAGCGCATTGATGTCAGTTAATTCCCTGATGCCATTACTGATCCGGCTGTGCTGTAACATTCCTTTTACAATGGCATCGGCCCGTTTGCCATGGTGGTTTATCTTTTGTTCATTGTCAGCAATATCATGGACAAGGGCCTTTACTTCTTCCAGATTTCCTTTCTCAATTTCATCTTTCATTTCCTGAAGCAATTCTGTATTCACTTCCGAAAAATTATTGACAAAGTTTAATGGGTTTTGAATTTCGTGGGCAATACCTGCAGTGAGTTCGCCCAATGAAGCCATTTTTTCGGACTGAATAAGCTGAGCCTGGGTGGCTTTCAATTCGGTATAGGCCTTTTCAATTTCTCTGGCCTGGATTAATTCCCGATCTTTGGTCCGTTCTCTTTCAGACTGAAGCAATCGTTTCCGCTGGAACCGATCGATGCCTATTACAGCGACAATAAACAACAATCCGTAGATGCAATACGCTACCCAGGTTTTCCAGAAGGGAGGTGATATGATCAACTCAATTGATTTTTCGGTCCAGATACCATTATTGCTGTTTACTGTCCTAACTTCAAAAGTGTATTTCCCTGGAGGAATATCATAATAGGAAGCTTTCCCATCAGTACTAAGCGTATTCCAGTCACGGTCAAAGTTTTTCAACCGGTAATTGATTTTGCTGTCTTCCGGATTTCCGTAATCAATCGTCGAAAGACCAAAAGAAATCACATTCTGGTCATGATGAAGTGTAATTTCCTTTGCTTTTGAAACAGATTCCTGTAATGGTCCTCCTTCGGTTGCCTGAATTGGTTTGCCATTAATCCAGAAAGCATACAATGATATTGAAGGAGGTGTAGGATTGCATTTTAGCTGGTCGGGCAGAAAAGAAAAGTACCCTTCCGAATCTCCAAAAAACAGATGTCCGTCAGGACCCTTATACCCGGTCTGATAATACAGGTTGTTCCCATTGACCCCGCTTTTCTTTCCATAAACGACAATTTTATCGTGCGATGGATTAAGCCTGATTATTCCGATTGTAGAACTAAACCATAGATTGTCCTGATTATCACATACCAATCCCCAGGCATTTGGAATATGAAATCCGGTTGTATTTTCATCAAGTAGGGTGAAACGATCAGATTTTAAATCATACTGAAAAAGACCGTTGGTGGTGCCTGCCCATATCACGCCTTTGTTATCTTCAAAAATACCATTGATATTTTCATCAGCCAGGTAATGTTTAAACTTACCGGCAGGTCGGTCCAGTTGATTTATTCCGCCTCCATTCCAGGTTCCCACCCATAATACAGTTCGGGAATCTTCCAAAAAACTGGTTGTTGCATTTCTGCTTATACTACCCGGATCTTTCGGGTTATTCAAATAGTGCTTAAAATGTCCTGTTTTAGTGTCTAAAACATCACAACCATCAGTAGTACCAACCCAGAGATTCGATTCACGATCGAGATAAACGTCGACCACGTTATTTGAAATTATACTTTGATCGTTTTTCGGATCTTGCAGATAGCGTGTAAACTTTTTGGTCCGCTTATTCATTCGGTTGACACCACCGCCCCACATCCCTATCCAAAGATCGCCACCTGGATCTTTAACAATTTGATTTACTTTATTGAAACTCAGGCTCGTCTCGTCTTTTGGATCGTTTTTATAGTAATGCATGACTCCTGACCGTATGTCTTTACTAATAATTCCCTGGCCATCTGTGCCAAGCCAAAGAGTATTTATTGAATCAACCTGAAAACAATTGATAGCCGGAGCCTTAAAATGGGGGATGCTGTTTTGAAAGGGATCAATTCGATAAAGGTTTTTTTCCTGTGTACTGATCCAGATCACTCCATCTTTCGAAACATGAGCACACCAGCCGCTTTTATCTTTAAATCCGGAGGACTTAGTTCCTTCATCATAAAAACGGCTTAACATTTGGGGGATTGGTTCGTACTTCAGAATTCCTTCAGAAAAAGTTCCAATCCAGATTGCTCCAAGTCCATCTTCAGTAATAAAGGTAATATGGTCGAATTTATCGCCAGCTGCGACAGGTGGACGACTCAGTTGACCGGGTTTCTTCGGATCATAAGGATGCCTTATAAATGTCCCTTTTGCCCGGTCCATGGTGAGTAATCCATCCGTACCGGCAGCGCCTATCCAGAAAGTTCCCCTGCTATCCTCAAAAATGGCCCTTACTTTATTATTGGTGATACTTTGGGGTTCATTCGCATCATGCAGGAAACGGGTAAATTTCCCGGTTTTTCGATCGAAACGGTTAAGACCTCCATCTGTATTCTCAACAAAGGGGTTTCCTGTACCAATCCAAAGCGTTTTTTGATGATCTTCATAGATCGCCCTTATTTTATTGCTGCTGATACTGGCGGGATCAGCAGTTGAATGAGCATAGTGGGTGAATGTTCCTGATTTTTGGTTCAGCAGATCAAGTCCTTCATAGGTCCCAACCCAGACATTTCCTTCATGATCCATTACTACCGAGGCAACGGTATCGTTACTCAAACTGGATAAATCATCCTTATTATGCCGAAAATGTGTGAATATTCCCGTTTCAGGATTATACCGGTCAAGACCGGTACCGTAAAATCCGATCCATAAACTCCCTGTGGAATCTGCAAACAGGGTTTCCGGATAAATTCCACCCAATGAATTTTGATTTTTAGGATCGTTTTTATAACTCGTCATTCGCGAGCCATCATAACGGATAATACTGCCGTTATCCTGATCCGAAAGCCAGATGTAGTTTTGAGGATCTTGTGTGATGCTGTTGATTTTCCCCAGTGATATACCATCGTTCCCCAGGATGGGGTTAAAATAAACCGGTTGGGTCTGGGCAAAACCAGTGGAGGTCTGAACTAAAAGAAAAATAAACAGGGTTCCGGTACAAAGATTTTTCATAAGCAGTTCTGTTGCATAATCCTCTACTAACACTTAACCTTATCATTTGTTTTAGTGGCACTTAAAGTGTGATTTATTATCTATTCTCTATTTTTCGGCTCCAGGTCGAATGTATGAATAAGCATATAAAATATTTACCATTAGATTCTATCCGATTCAGCTGTTTTGAAATGTAAATGGTAAAACTTGAGAACTTAAACTTTATGCGTACCTGACTTTTACCCTTCATTTGAACGAAAAAAACCTTACCAATTTTGGCTGAAACCAGTTCACCAATGTTTCGTTTGATCTTTGCCCTGAGAACTTAATAAAGATAGGTCAACGCTATAGTTTGAGTACTGTTTGAATACTATATAAATACTAAAATCACAGACTTTTGTACTTATAGTCAATTTATAAAGTATTTATTATAGAGCTTTGGTATAGCTTTTAAGACAAGAATATAAAGCACTCCATTATCATCTAAATATTTTTTACGTCATGAAATAGGGATTTTGATAATAAACTCAGCCCCTTCGCCCTCAGTTGTCTCTACCTTCAATACTCCGCCGTGTGCTTTCACAATATCATAACTCAAACTCAAACCCAATCCTGTTCCTTCGCCTGTTGGTTTGGTAGTAAAAAAAGGTTGAAATATTTTATCCAGTACTTTTTGCGGTATACCGTTGCCGTTGTCTTTTACAGAAATCAGACAAGCACCCCTTTGTCCCTCCAGAAATGAATTCGGGACAAGTTCTGAAGAGGCGAGGATGGAAGTTTTTAAGGTCACCGAAGGTTCGTATTCGTTTGGAGCATTTTCACTATGCTTTTCATGGAAACTGTATCCGTTTCTTTTTTTCTCAGCTACGGCATAGAATGCGTTGGTCACTAAATTCTTAATGACTCTTCCAATTTCCTGAGGTTCAATATTTATTTTCCCGATACTGTTATCAAAATCAGTTTTTAGAAGGACATCGAATGAATTTTCCTTTGCTTTGTATCCGTGATAACTCAGTCTAAAATATTCATCTGCCAAAGCATTAATATCAATTGGCTCTTTCTTTCCTGAACTGACTTGTGAATGCTGGAGCATTCCTTTTACGATTGCATCTGCACGCTTGCCATGATGGTTTATCTTTTTTTCGTTCTCCGAGATATCATTTGCGATCGAAAGTGCATCCATTGAATGGCCAGTATCTATTTCAGTTTTCAGCTCGCTAATCAATTCAGTGTTTAATTCAGAAAAGTTATTTACAAAGTTCAACGGATTTTGGATTTCATGAGCAATGCCAGCCGTGAGTTCTCCAAGCGAAGCCATTTTCTCAGATTGGATCAATTGAGTCTGTCGGATTTTAAGTTCTGAAAGGGTAGACTGCAATTCGTCTTTTTGCCGCATGACTTCATTGAAGGCAGCTATTCGAAAGTTTTCGAAGATTAACGAGATCAGGAAAATGATCAGAACCAGACCAGTATTACAGGTTAGAAAGAAAAAAGTGTCACTCGATTTGTTATAACCGTATGGAAATGAAAATCCGGAATAACTCAATACCCCAAATACGACAGCCATCGCAAGAGAAATGATCACCCAGCCATATCCATTCCTTTTGCCTGCTATCAACAATAATACTATGGGCGTTTCAACCAGCCAGGGAAATACAGGGGAATAAACACCTCCTGAAAACCAGGTGCATCCAAAAATGCAAAGAGAACCAATCAATCCGAAAAAATTGGCTACGACATACGCATTTACTCCAAAACGCAATAAAAACAGGGCGACAAGGTCGCCAATGAAACAGAGGGTCATTATTTTCATTCCCATCGGGAATCCTGCAATCCAGCTCACCCCAACATAAAAAACAGCAAAAACTGAGGTAATGATTACGGCAAATTCAACCAATCGTTTTCTCCGTTGATATTCCTTATCGGGTTTAGGATTTTCAGGAATAAATTGTGTTTTACTATTAATTATCATGATTAAACAGTCTTCATTTTATTCTTTAAATAATATCACAATAAACTTAATGAACTGTCCAATAAACCTTAATAAATAAGGCAGGTGGAACTGATAAGGTAAACCTTTGTCATAGTTTTTCTGGTCGTTGTTACGCATGGGTTTTAAAAGTTCAGGTTCGTGCAGGTTCCATAACTGACATTTTTCAGCCTTGACTCCGGAAGCGTCGATAATAAAATTAACCGCACGACGGGCAGCTTCATTTGCTCCTTCCATGGTTGCCAGATCAGTGTAGGTGCGTACATAATCGGAAGCCAGGAACAGGTTCGGGATTTTGGTATTTACTTCAGGTCTAAGCCTCCAGGAGTCTACTGTGTTTACTAATAACGGCTCTTTATTCATGTCATCTCCCTGTTTCGAAACCGTAATATCATGATCAATATACCAATGGATCAGGTGTTCGTCTTTCAAAATGACCTTGCCATCAACATTTATGCTTGCTTTTAATTGTGCCCACACTTCATTTTTAATTTCTTCATAAGTACAATGTCTTGCCTGTTTTTTAACCTTTAAAGTACCGCCGGTGTTGCTATCGGTTACATCATATTCTAACAGGCCATCGTCTTCCCAATTTGAAATGTCGACCGATAATATGGACTTCACTTTACCATTGTACCGGTCATCCATATCATAGTCTTTCCAGAATTGTAATTGCGAAATAGAGGTTAAAGCCCAGGGGGAGTCAGCATACAGGCAATGGCCATGAACTACGTCAATAACATCTGAAAGGTAAAGCTGGATTCCATTCATCCAGGCAACACTTGGTGCGAGCTTGATTATATTTTCAAGCGACGGATCAGATTTTAAGATGTCTTCTGATATCAGTTCTGCTGCAACTTCAATCGGAACTGCCAGAATATAATAATCTGCAGTGGCAAATGTTTTCTCCGGCTTACCGTTAATATGAGTTTCAACCCAAACACCTGTAATACTTCCGTTGGCTATTTCCAGTTTTTTAACTGTATGATTAAATGTGTATTTTACACCCTTTTCCTGAAGATAAGTCAGCCATGGAGTTAGCCAAACATCGTTGGTGGGCCCGTTAAAAACCCTGTCAGTATGTTTTCCCGGATTCGTCATATTAAAGAGAAGTTGGAGCAAAATGTCACCGTCTGTCCGTGTGCTTGCTTTTTTTGCGTTGGCGGCCACCAAAGTTCGTGTAATACCTTGTACCAACAATGCCCGGTAAGTATCCGAAAAGCGGTCGGCTTCCATAAACTCCCACCAGCCTATTTTTTCATATTCACTGAGTCTTCTGTCGTAACAGGTAGTCATCAGTTGCCAGATTTTCTTTGCGAAGAATTGTTTTTCTTCGGAAGTCAGGCCTGTATCGGCATGCAGGGTATCAATGGTTGATTTGACATCGTCAAATGATTTCGGGAAATTTACGATTGCAAAAATACCCCTTTTACCTGCCTGGTAAATTCCTACATGATCAACCTCAACCAGATTGTCAAATACTCCCTGGGGCTGATTTCCAAAGGGTATTCGTTTCATGGTATCCACAATGTGAGTGTAAAATCCCGGAAAGAAGCGGAACCCGTGTTCTCCCGGAAGGTGCTTTTGGGCGTTGAGTAAATTGCTCGATGGGACATTTACACTTCTGGCTTTCCCTCCTACGTAAAGCCGGTGTTTGTCGAAAATTTCCACCTCAAAACCTCTTTCTACTAATTCGTGTGCAGCACTCATACCGGCAACTCCACCACCTATTACAATGACTTTTTTGGACATAGCTAAGAGATTAATTAATAATTGGTTATATTATAAATAATTAATAATCTTGTTCAAGGCTGGTATTATTCCAAATATTTTATTTCAGGAAAAACACCATTTTCACTATCCCCAATAATTGCTATTCACTCAGGGATTTCATTTTTCTAAAGCATTTCTTAGCTATTGTCCGTCCCCCAATTCCTATATCTGATCGCTATACTTTATCTACTTCTTAAAATGTATTTTATCATCTGTTTACAAACTATACTTTAACTTCTTAATCTTTCGAATAGATTTATTGACTTCACAAAATCAGTTTGCGTAAATGAATCTGCTTGATTGGCTCCCTGTTTTCAATACAAAACCTGGTGAAATAGTGATGTTTCTGTATAAACGAAATTTGCATTTGATTCCATTGTTCTTCTGTCAACAAAGGATTAATCGAATGAAGTTCGTGAAATAAACTAACTGACTTAACCTCAAATGATGATGTTCCAAGGTATTCAAGATCTGCATCCGCAAGTATTTCTTCCAATTTTGTCTTTGGTAATTGTGGTATTTTCGTTGCCATGATCATACCACAAATAAGATCAATATCAACGATTGAATATCCAAAATCAGGAAGATGATGTCTTGCAATCAAACAACTTTCTTCCTCATGATCCTTGTAGGTTTTAATGTACCCGGTATCGTGCCATAAGGCAGCTACACCTAGTAATTGTAGTTCCTGAATTGTACACTGCTCTTGAATGCCTATCTCCTGACCTTTTTCCCTGACATAAACAGTATGGGCGGAGTTATGGTAATAATAATTTTCAGGGAGATTGTTTCTCAATAAATCGAGAACGAAAACTTTCATTGCCTGCTTATTTTGCATGTCCTTTTGCTTTTAAAATTCCACCTGCTGCTTCTTTGATGCTTTGGATATAAATAAAGGCTTTGGAATCAATTTCCATGACCGAATCCTGTATCTGGTTAATCTCAAGCCGGGTTACAATGGTCACAATGATTTCACAATCTGTCCTGATATCGAAACTTCCGGGCAGATAACCTTTTTCGCCTTTATAAACAGTAATTCCTTTGCCCATTTCATTAACCAGAAAATCCTTTACTCTTTCGTGTTGTGATGAAATGATATTGATCGAAGTGTATTGCTCAATTCCATCCACTATATAATCAGTGGCCCTGGTAGCAGCAAAATAGGTGATGAGCGAATACATGGCAGTTTCCAAACCAAAATGAAAGGCTGCACCTGCAAAAATGAATGTATTGAAAAGCATGATGATTTCACTGTTCGAAAAGCCTGTTCTTCTTCGGGTAAATACTGCAATCACCTCTGCTCCGTCGATCACTCCACCACTACGGATAACCAGTCCAACACCGGTTCCAATAAGGATTCCTCCAAAAATGGCGATTAACAGTTTGTCTGTAGTAACAGGCTGAATGTCTATGAACTGTAAACCTAAAGACAGAAGGATGACTGCAAGTGTTGTTTGAACAGCAAAGGTTTTCCCTATTTTCTGAAAACCGAGGTAGATAAATGGCAGGTTAAAAAAAATCACCAAAAGACTGATGTTGATGTGAAAGGCTTCGTGAAGCAAAAGAGAAATTCCTGTAACACCTCCATCCATAAACCGGTTGGGTATCATGAATCCTTTCATGGCAAAAACAGCCATACCTGCACCGACCAAAATTTGGAGTAGACTCTTCGGATTCCAAACGTTTTCCCAGTTTATTAGATCGCTCTGATGTCTTTTCTTCATGAAATCACTGATTTAGAGTGAGTATAAGGCTACTACAAAAAAAAGACTTAAAGGTTCATAATTCCTTTAAGTCTTTTTAATCTTTAGCGACTCACCCAAAGTCAGACGCAAATTTAAAGAGCAGCAGATGTCTATTTAGGCATGGGGTAACCTACCAATTTGGCCAGATTTCGTTCAATTTCATGTTCAGGATATTCGTAATCAGACAACTGACCGGTCATGTATTTGTCGTAACCAACCAAATCCATCAGGCCATGTCCGCTGAAGTTGAACAGAATTACTTTTTCCTTGCCTTCTTCTTTTGCTTTCAATGCTTCACGGATAGTAGCAGCAATGGCATGTGTCGTTTCAGGGGCTGGAATAATTCCTTCGGTTCTCAGGAACAATAATCCGGCTTCGAAACATTCGCTTTGGTTGATCGCCTGTGCTTCCATCAAGCCATCACGAAGCGATGCACTTACAAGCGGCGACATGCCATGATAACGTAACCCTCCGGCATGAATTGGTGCAGGAATAAAGTTATGTCCAAGGCTATGCATGGCCATCAGTGGTGTCATTTTAGCCACATCACCATGGTCATAAATAAACGGAGCTTTGGTAAGGGTAGGGCAGGAGGCTGGTTCAGCACCAATGATCTGTATATTTGCTCCATGAATTTTATCGTACATAAACGGGAAGGATAGTCCGGCGAAATTACTACCTCCACCACAGCAGCCTATAACAATGTCAGGATTTTTTATACCTACTTTGGCAAGTTGTTTCTTTGCTTCCAAACCAATAATGGTTTGGTGAAGCATCACATGATTCAATACTGAACCCAGTGCGTAACGGGTTTTCCCTGTCGGATCACTCACTGCTTCTTCGATAGCTTCAGAAATAGCAATACCCAAACTTCCCGGGGTATCAGGATATTCTGCCAGGATATCACGTCCTGCCTGGGTATCCATACTTGGACTGGCTACACATTTGCCACCCCAGGTTTGCATCAGTATTTTGCGGAAAGGCTTCTGGTCGAAACTTACCCGAACCATATATACTTTACACTCAATTCCGCCAATCTGGGCACAGGCATAGGATAGAGCCGAACCCCACTGACCAGCACCGGTTTCGGTAACCAGCTTTTTGATCCCAAATTGCTTGTTATACCAGGCCTGTGGAACAGCAGTATTGGGTTTGTGGCTTCCGGCAGGTGAAACTCCTTCGTTCTTGTAATAAATCTTTGCGGGTGTTTTTAATGCTGCTTCCAGCTCGTATGCACGGATCAGGGGACTTGGTCTCCACTGAAACAAAATCTGACGGACTTCTTCAGGAATATCAATCCAACGTTGCTGCGAAACTTCCTGTTCGATGAGGTTCATCGGGAAAACTGGAGCCAGCATTTCGGGACGAACAGGGTTTCCGTCTGGCCCCAGTGGAGGGTTCAAGGGTGTTGGAAGATCTGGTGCAAGGTTATACCACTGTTTAGGCATTTCTGATTCGTCGAGATAGATTTTCTTTTGTCTGGCCATGATGTCTGATTTTTTGATTATTGGTTTATTTTATTTTTGATACTATTTTCCGTTTTAAACCGGAAAAGGGACTTCCTGCATAAACGCAGAAAATCCCTTTTCCCAGCCACTAAGGCCGCAAAACCATATGCAATTCTCCCCCGAGTACTCGGGGTTCCATTTTAATGTTACGCCAGTTCCATTCTTTTCCGTATAAAGGTGATTTGTACATATCTGTCTTAAAAAAGCGAGTAAAACTAATGATATTTTTCATGTTTTCAAGAAGAAAACTATCGATAGGTATAGTTTTTACACATTCTTAATTGCAATCAGGTATTTTTAACTGGCTTTGGGCAATACGGTTTCTGATTCAGGGTAATCTCTGATTATACGTTTAAACTTTTAACGGGAGCTTCTAAAGACATTGCTATCAATTGGGACTTGCAAACATTGCAGATACTTCGGAAGGCACCATAAAAAACAATGTTCTTCAAATTTCTGTGGCCTATATGTTTAGGAAATAGATTATTTTCAAGAGATTATTATACTCATTTCTGATTTAGAATTCTGATAATGAACAGACCCATTATTTTTAACGATAGTTTGCGAAAAAGCATCCGTTTATTCCTACTTCCTGAAAATTGATGGATCAGATTCCATCCTTTCCTTATATTGATTCTTAAAACCATTGTCTGTTCAAGGTTAAAGTGTTGATCGGTTCTCCCATATACCGGCCATCTAACGAGCCTTCAAATTATTAGAAAATTATTCATAAATTATTAGAAACCTATTCGATGATTATTAGAATAAAATTGAACTATCAATGAATAACCTTCGAATAACCTTCGAATAACCTTCTAATAACGTAAAGGGAGATAGTCTCTATTAACAAGACACAACAGGGCAGAAGCTCTTCCCATTTTGGTAAGAAGTATTTTGGCATAGCACTCAACACGAGGTCGGTGCATCCCGAGGCCTCGGGATTGAAGTTTCAATTCAAATTTCCTTGCACTTATTTCTAAGCCTAATGCGATCTTTTTATTGAAGCACTGAATATTATGAATTTTTCATCAGACCCTATATAGGTCGAAAGCATTCTGATTGAATTTTGGATGAATATTTCTACTGTGGAAAGATTCTGAAATGTTAAAAGCGAATGCTATGTGAAACTGTTGTTCTAATAGATTTTACTTATTCTCAATTGTAAACATGCATTTTCTGCAATGATCTGAGAGATAATTTTTTTTAATCATTTAAATCAGGTGTTGGGATTCGGATATCACGAGATTGTAAATAAATGCGCTCTTTCAATGGCAGCTTATCTGTAGACCCGGCGGATTATTCTATTTAAGGATATGCGAAGTCTAAAGTTATTTTCTATTTATTGCTATTTATTTTAGCATTTCCATTAACTTTCAGCATGCTCCGGGGTCAAAGAAAAACTAAATGGAAAAACAGATAACTGAAGATTACCTGCTTGAGCTCCTTAAAAACAAAATGACCAAAAAGGAAGGAGTTGCTGCCCTGATTGCAAAACATCAGGAACAGCTTTACTGGCACATCCGTAAGTTAGTTGTTAACCATGACGATAGTAAAGACATTTTGCAGGAAGTTTTTCTCCGGATTTGGCGCAATATTGACCAATTTAAAGGCAATTCAACCTTATATACCTGGATTTACCGAATTGCAACCAATGAGTCTCTCCGTTTTCTTGAAAAGAAAAACAGGCTACTGGCAAATAAAATGACAATGAAGGAAATGCTGGAACAGGAGATTGAAACTTCGCCGCTTATTTCAGGAGAAGAAATACAGATTGCCTTACAGAAAGCCATTTTAGGCTTAACGGATAAACAGCGTGTGGTTTTTAACATGCACTATTTTGATGAGCTCGATTACCAGGATATTGCAGATATCCTTGAAACGACGGCAAATAATGTTAAGGTATTATACCATTATGCAAAAACAAAAATTGAAGAAATCTTGAAAACTGATAGACTATGAATAAAGAGAAAGTCAATCATCCATATATTGTTCCCGATGGGTTTTTTGAAGAATTCAAACTCGAACTGGAAGATAAGCTGAATGATCTTCCTGAGCAGCCCCGATCCCGGGTACTCGAGGGAGTCAAGACCCACAGGATTATCCTGAATATCTTTAAATATGCCGCTATTATTATATTCTCATTTTTGCTGGGCCGAGAAAGCAGCTTGCTATTCAGGCACAGCAATTCTTCTTTTGGCACAGCTGAATCTTTATCGGTTGAAGCCGTCTATTCTCAGGTTTCGGCTGATGATATTACTGAATTCTACATCGAAAATTCTAAAGATGATTTGTTGAAATTAAACAATACGATTAAATGAAAAATCTGATCATATTAATTCCACTCGTTTTTCTTATTCTGACGGCAAATCCGGTGCTGGCGCAACGTAATGGTTACCGCGAAATTACTGAAAAGCGAATTGAGTACATTGCACCACGCTTAGACCTGACTGCTGCCGAGTCGGAAAGATTCTGGCCTTTGTTCCGCGAATTTTATGATGAGCGGGATAAAATATCAAAGAATTCGCGGGTAAAAAACCGTCAGGAGAACGATCGGATCCCTGAGACCAGAGAAGACTACCTTAATGCCATCAACTTCATGATCGAATCGAAAATGGATCAGGCCAATCTGATGAGGGTTTATACAAAAAGATATCTCGAAATATTGCCAGCCGAAAAAGTGTACAGGCTCTTTCAGCTCGACGATGAGTTTAATAAATTTTTGCTGAAACAATTAAAAGACTCAGGACCGGAACGAAGAAATAAATAGGTTCAGTCCGAATAAAAATCATTCAACTTTAAATGTATTTATAATACTTGAAACCAGGTATGAAGGTAATAGCTCTAACTTTATTTTTACGCTCGTTTACGTGCAAGTTTGCTGTTAGTCAGACTTATACAGAAATTATTTAAGGAGGTAAACTATGGAAAGAAAACTGATTATTATCGTTTTTTTGTTGTTCGGATTTCTACAGGTTGAAGCCCAGAAACTGCTTCCATTTAAGTTGCCCGATAGCGGACAAACCGAAAAATATACAACTATTTCGGGTGAAGATGCCGACTTCATTATCAATCCACCATCATTTACAGATAACTATGATGGCACCATTACCGACAACAATACCGGACTGATGTGGCAGAAAACCGATGGTGGCGAAATGACTTTTGAAGCAACTTCGGATTATTGCAAGAACCTGAATATAGGCGGATATACTGATTGGCGTCTTCCAACTGGAATTGAATTGTTCAGTCTGAATTATTTTGATCAGATTAATCCTGCCCTGAATACGACTTACTTTACAAAAACTGTAGCCGAATATTGGTGGACCAGCGAAGTCCGAGCCGACGATGCAACAAAAATATGGGTCGTCAATGCAGGAGGTGGAATTGGAGCACATCCAAAAACAGAAACAGTGAGTGCGGGTGGAATCAAACATTTTCATGTCAGGGCAGTGAGAGAAGCAATAAATCCCACTTTTTCGGTAGAACACTTTACAGACAATGCAAACGGAACGATTACCGACAATTTCACCGGATTGACCTGGCAGAAAATTCAATCTGCCAACACGATGACCTGGGAAGAAGCGCTCTCCTACAGCAAAACAGCAAGCCTGGCAGGCAAAACGGACTGGCGGCTGCCCAATGTCAAAGAACTTCAATCGTTGAACGATGTAAAGCTTTTAAAACCATCATTCAATAAAACTTACTTTCCAAATATTAATTCCGGAAACTATTGGTCATCTACTTCTTTATATATGACTCCTGTAAAAGCCTGGGATTTGAACGTGGATTACGGCATTGTTTCACAGAGTGATAAAACGCTTAGCGAAAATGTGCTATTGGTTCGTGGTGGTTTGGACAACAGCGACCTGAATCTGACTGAAGCGCTGATCCCAGGAGGTGAATTTGATATGGGTGACCATTTTGGCTTTGTTGATCCGAGTCATCCGAGCGATGAACTTCCAATTCACAAAGTAAAGGTTAATTCACTTTATTGTTCTGTAACCGAAACTACAAACCAGCAATTTCTGGCCTTCCTGAATGCTTCGTTGCTGGAAAGCGCTATCGAAGTAAAAAACAATACGGTTTACCTCACTGGAACAACTGACATCATTTGCTACACGCATCAATTTGCGGGTTATTACAGCATTTCATTCGATGGAAATGTGTTTTCAATGGCCGACTTCCGTGGAAATCACCCTATGGTTGGGGTAATGTGGGGCGGCGCCGCTGTTTTTTGTAATTGGTTGAGCTTACAGAACGGACTTCAGGAATGCTACAACCTCAAAACCTGGATATGTGATTTCACACAAAATGGCTTCCGCCTTCCTACCGAAGCTGAATGGGAATATGCAGCAAGAGGTGGTCAGTTAAATCCTTATCTCAATTATCCCAATGGGAACATTTTGGATCAAAAGGCTGCCAACTTACCCAATTCCGGCGATCCTTATGAAAGTACCAGCGAAAGTAATTTCCCATTTACAACACCTGTTGCCTTTTATGATGGGAAACTGCATTTGAAGACGGAATACAACTGGCCGGGAACTGCATCCAGCTACCAGACCAACAACGGAGCCAATGGTTTCGGCCTTTACGATATGCAGGGAAATGTATGGGAATTCATCAACGACTGGTATGGACAAAACTATTACAGTATCAGTCCATTTGATAATCCCAAAGGGCCTGATAGCGGATTTTTGATGCCCGACGGAAAACCTTACCGTGGAATGCGTGGAGGAAACTGGTACAATGGCTTGAATGTTAATGGAAACAGTGATGGCCATTCACGCGTTTCCAACCGTAATCCTTCCTACTACCGTGGACCACAAGACCCAAATCACCCTTTTTATCATCTTGGATTTCGGGTGGTAAGGAATTATACTGAAAATTCGACTGCAATTAACAGCATCAATAAAAATGTTCCGGAAAGAATCCAACTTTATCAAAACTATCCAAATCCTTTCAATCAAAGCACTGTCATTCGGTTTTCGCTTCCCTGGCCAGCATTAGTGATCTTGAACGTTCTCAATTTTCAGGGTCAAGCCGTTACCACCCTGATCAATTCAAAACTGGATCAGGGATTGTACAGCCGTACCTGGAGTGCCGGTCAATTACCCTCAGGAGTATTTTCAATAGTGCTCCAATCTGAAAATCAAACATTAACAAAAAAGATGATATTAACTAAATAAAAAACTGATCATGAAAAAACTACAGTTGCTAACCTGTTTATTATTTTATGTTTTTACATCCAATGCCCAGCAATGTTTTATGATTCCGACTGAAACACGTTACTGGGATGAGTCACGAGCTTATAATGGATATACCTTGTTTGGATCGGGCGGAACCAGTTACCTGATTGATATGGAAGGTCGTGTGGTGCATTCATGGAAAATAGGCACTAATCCGCGGTTTACCGAAGGAGGAACTTTACTCGATGCGGCAGGTGGAGATCCGAGCAATTCGAATTTATGGAAAGAACTTGACTGGAATGGGAACATCGTTTGGCAATACAGTGAATCGCGTTCAAACTATCATCCTCACCACGATTTTGCGAAAATATATAACCCAAAACTGGGAGATTCTACATTTATATACATTGCCAATAAAGACCTGACTGCACAACAATGCCTCGATGCCGGGTGTGACCCTAAGAACAACTATGCCGGGGCACAGATGGATGCGGTTGTAGAAGTGGACATGAAAGGAAATATCGTTTGGGAATGGTCGTTCTTCGATCATGTTGTTCAGGCAATTGACGCCTCGAAATCAACATACGGTGTAATCAAAGATACTCCTGGTAGAATTGACCTCAATCTACGGGGCAATCCGGTAAAGAGCGACTGGCTTCACTGCAATTCTCTGGATTACAACGAGACTCTTGATCAGATTGTCATCAATTCGGTGCACGGCGAGTTTTATGTAATTGATCATGGAAATACATTCCTGAAAGGAAATTCTGTCGGATCAATTGCCCTGGCTGCTTCCACCAAAGGAAATTTTATGTACCGCTTTGGTGATCCGGCCAAGTACGGACAAGGCGATCCACCTTCAGTTTTGGATAACTGGGAAAAAGCAACTTCAGGACATAAACAGATTGGCGGAGCACACAACATTCAATGGATCAAACCAGGACTGCCAGGAGAAGGAAATTTCCTGATTTTTAACAATGGTCAAAACCTCTTTGAAACAACTCTTCAATCCTATATTTTCGAGATCAATCCATATTTGAATTCCACAGGTATGAGTACAGGTAGTTTTGTGAATCCGCCACTAGCCGGATACACTGTAGTGAATTCGCCAGATCGCAACCTGATGAAGGAGAAGAAGAACATTTCGAAACAAGTGGTTTGGCGGTACTCCAGTAAAAATAACACAACATTTTTCAGCACAATCGGTTCCAGCGCGCAGCGACTGCCTAATGGAAATACATTTATCTGTGCCATGAATGATGGTAATTTTTTTGAAGTCTCTCCATCTGACACTTCAATTGTCTGGGAATACATCAATCCGGTGACCCGGTCAGGAATAAAGAAAATTAAAACAGATAGTTATCCTACTGAAAATGCTGCTTTCAGGGCATACCGTTATTCCAAAGATCATCCGGCTTTGAAAGGCAGGGATTTGACACCCGGAAAGGCACTCACAGGATTTGATCCGGACTTTCTAACTCCTGAGCAGGTAACGTCAACAGCTCAAAGCTATACCTTTATGAAACCTTCTGACCTCCTGAAACAGAATTATCCGAATCCATTCTCCAACAGCACAACCATCGGATTCGAACTGGAAGACAGCAAAATGGTGAACGTTACAGTTTTCGATTTGGCAGGGAAACAGGTTAAAACACTGGTTAACAAAAACTATCCGGCAGGAAAATATAGTCTGAACTGGGACGGTACAAATGATAGCGGTCAGCCTATTCGAACAGGAATGTATTTTTATGTACTAAAGTCTGACAATCAGCAAATCAGCAAAAAAATGATTTGTACCCAATAATTTAGGGAGGAAATTATCCATGTTTAAAAAGAATCAAATAATCCTGTTCAGCTTTCTGATGATTAGTATGGTTTCCAACGAGGGTTTTGCTCAAACCCGTACAGTTGGATTATTTCTCAACGACACCACGAATGTTTTCAAAGGTTATACCTTGTTCGCGCCAAAACAATATACATCAACGTATTTGATTAATAATGAGGGCAGAATCATTCATCAATGGACAGCCAGCAAGTATCCTCCCGGACAAACTGTTTACCTGCTTGAAAACGGGCATTTATTGCGTTCGTGTATGACCACGGGAAGTAAGTTAAGCTCAGGTGGAGGTGAAGGTGGGCGTATCGAAGAATACGATTGGGATGATAATCTGGTATGGCAACTTGATTTTGCTACTGATAATTACATGCAGCATCATGACTTCAAACAATTACCCAACGGAAATATTATCATGTTGGTTATTGAAAAGAAAACTTTAGCAGATTGCTTAGCGGCAGGATTTAATCCGGCAAAATATCAGGATGTTACAACAAAAGGTTATATGGTTCCCGATTATGTAGCAGAAGTGAAGCCAGCTTATCCCATAGGAGGAACTGTGGTTTGGGAGTGGCATACATGGGATCACCTCATCCAGGATTTTGATGCCACCAAATCCAATTACGGAGTGGTTAAATCGCATCCCGAATTGGTTGATTGTGATGGTGATGGACGAAACTTACCATCGTTTTGGAATCACATGAATTCGATTGATTACAACCCTGCACTCGATCAGATTGCACTAAGTGTTCGGGGAAACAGTGAAGTCTGGATCATTGATCACAGTACAACCTCCGCAGAAGCAAAAAGTCACACTGGCGGAACTCACGGTAAAGGTGGTGATTTGTTGTACCGTTGGGGAAATCCTGTTTGCTATGGAGCAGGTAATTCAAGCAATGAACGTTATTTTCAACAGCACGATGTTGAATGGATAAAACCCGGTAATCCCGGAGCAGGAAATATGACTTGTTTTAATAACGGCTTAGGCCGTGGCAATTATTCAACCGTTGATGAATTTACACCCGCCGTTGACGCCAATGGAAATTACAGTCTAGTTGCAGGAATGGCATTTGCACCGGTTAGTTTTGTTTGGACTTATAGAGGCAGCGATACCTATCCAATGTACGCCGAAGATATTTCCGGAGCCTATCGGTTGCCTAACGGGAATACAATTATTTGCATTGGAACAACCGGCGAATTCAGGGAAGTAACCGCAACCGGAGAAATTGTCTGGAGATATATCTGTCCTGTTCAAAAAACCGGAGTTATGACACAAGGTACGACACCAGATGCTGATGCAACCCATATCGGTGAAACCATGAATTCAGTTTTTCGGGTGTACAAATATCCGTTGGACTACCCGGCATTTACCAGCAGAAGTTTAATCCCCGGCGATCTGGTGGAAAAATATACCACAACTTCTGCTCAAACTGAAATGAATCAATCACAGGAAATACAGGCTTATCCCAATCCATTCACCAGTTATATATTTTTGAAGAATTCTTCAGGTAAGGAAGATTTTGATTTGATAAATTTGGACGGGCAATCACTTTGGAAAGGAGAACACATTGATCATCAGGATTTCTCCGGATTAGGTTCAGGAATTTATCTCCTGAAGGTGAATGATCAGCAAAAACAACAAACGATTAAGCTAATAAAAGTTGAGTCTCCTTTCTAAACGAATTTCCTTTATCTTTGCTCCCCTCAACAAATCGATTGCAATGACTGACTTTAAACGTACCCTGATTACCTCGGCTTTGCCGTATGCCAATGGTCCTGTACATATCGGACACCTGGCTGGTGTGTATATTCCCGCTGATATTTATGCCCGTTTCCTTCGCATGAACGGACAGGAAGTGGCTTTCATCGGTGGTTCCGACGAACATGGCGTGCCGATTACACTGAAGGCCAAGAATGAGGGAGTCACCCCGCAGGATATCGTGGACAAGTACCATGGAATGATCAAGGATTCGTTTAAACGTTTCGGGATTTCATTCGATATCTATGCCCGCACCAGTGATCCGATACATCATCAGACTGCCTCTGACTTTTTTACAAAGCTATATAACGACGGAAAGTTCATCGAGAAAACGACCGAACAATACTACGATGCCGAGAACAAACAGTTTCTGGCCGACCGTTACATTACAGGAACCTGTCCAAAATGCGGGTTCGAGAAAGCTTACGGTGATCAGTGCGAAAGCTGCGGAACATCGCTAAGCCCTAATGAACTGATCAATCCTAAATCGATGATCAGCGGAAACACTCCTGAACTGAAATTAACCAAACACTGGTATCTGCCTCTCGACCAATATGAAGGCTGGTTAAAGGAATGGCTTCTGGAAGGTCATAAAGAGTGGAAATCGAATGTTTACGGTCAGTGTAAATCATGGATTGATGGTGGATTACAGCCAAGAGCAGTAACCCGTGACCTCAACTGGGGTGTGCCTGTTCCGCTGAAAGAAGCAGAAGGAAAAGTGCTCTATGTTTGGTTCGATGCCCCGATCGGCTATATTTCTGCAACCAAAGAGCTGACTTCGGATTGGGCGAAATGGTGGAAAGATCCTGAAACCAAAATGGTTCATTTCATCGGAAAAGACAACATTGTCTTTCATTGTATTATCTTCCCGGTCATGCTAAAAGCCGAAGGTTCATTTATCCTTCCTGAAAATGTACCGGCCAACGAATTTTTGAACCTGGAAGGCGACAAGATTTCAACCTCACGCAATTGGGCCGTGTGGCTTCATGAATACCTTGAAGAATTTCCGGGCAAGGAAGATGTACTGAAATATGTATTGACAGCCAATGCTCCTGAAACAAAAGACAATGACTTTACCTGGAAGGATTTCCAGACCCGCAATAACAATGAACTGGTAGCTGTATTGGGTAATTTTGTCAACCGTTCACTGGTTCTGACTCAAAAGTATTACGACGGAAAGGTTCCTGTTTGTGGCAACCTAACCGAAACAGACCGGTTAGCTTTAGCCGAAATCTCAGCAATCAAGGCTGAGGTGGAAAAGAGTATCGGACAATACCGTTTCCGTGAAGCGCTTAAATATGCCATGGATCTGGCCCGCATGGGCAATAAATACCTGGCTGATGCTGAACCATGGATTGTAGTCAAAACTGATCCTGAACGCGTAAAAACCATCATGTACGTCAGTCTGCAGATCACTGCCAACCTGACCATCATCTTTGCTCCGTTTCTTCCGTTCAGTATGGATAAACTACGCATCTTCCTGAATATGGATGAACTGAACTGGAGTAATCTTGGACGCACCGATTTATTGTTAGCGGGTCACCAAACAAATACTCCCGAATTGTTGTTTGAAAAGATTGAAGATGAGGTGATCGAAAAGCAGGTTAACAAGCTGTTGGCTACTAAAAAAGCCAACGAAGTTGCCAATGCTGAAGTGGTCCCTGCAAAAGAGAATTGCACGTTTGACGATTTCAATAAGATGGATATCCGGACCGGCACCATTCTGGAAGCGGAGCGTGTTCCAAAGACCAAAAAGCTTTTAAAGCTTTTGATCGATACCGGCATTGATAAACGTATTGTGGTTTCAGGAATTGCGGAATATTATTCTCCTGAAGAAATCGTAGGACAACAGGTCAGCATTTTGGTCAATCTCGAGCCCAAGGAACTTAAAGGTATCCAATCGCAGGGTATGATCCTGATGGCACAGGATGCCGATGGTTTATTGAAATTTGTAACTCCCGTTCAGCCGATAAAGAACGGGTCAGAAATTAAATAACCGTATAACCCTGCCAACTACTGTTGGCGGTGTTTTTCGTAAGCCTCAGTACCCCGAGAACTCGGGGATCGGTTGCTTACACTCTATAAATCGAAACCACCTTTCCACGGAAGGGTGGTTTTTTTATATTTGATTTCAGAAATAAATACTAAATTTGTTAAAAACAGTTGGTTATGAGTACACTTGAATTAAAAGATCAAATCATAAGGAATATTGAAAGTCTCAATGAGGATGACTTTGAAGAAGTAGTTCAACAGTTACTTGAAGTTCTCAAATTGGGGAATATTTACAAGTTAACTGTGGAAGAGAATGAGGCTATCGATCAGGCATTACGGGTTAGTGAAGAGGAAGGAACATATTCGCATGATGAAGTCATGAAGGAAGCAAAAGAAAAGTTTCCCAACCTGAAGTTTAAATGAGAACCGTTAGCTGGAATAAGATTGCCCGGCAGGATTATTTCGAAATCATTGAATTTCTATCACTTAACTGGTCAGAAAAAGAAGTGCAGAACTTCATTGATAAAGTTTACGATATTAAATCCATTCTTGCGAAAGGGAATGTTGAATTTCAGAGTACCGATCGGATTGGTATTAAGCGCTGTGTAATCAACAAACAAATCACTTTGTTTTATAAGATTGTTAATGAAAGCCATATTGAGCTTTCTCGTTTTTGGACTAACAGCAAGAATCTGAAAAGCTTAAATCTTTAATTGCTTTTTTAAAAACATCTATTTTAATTGAGTTATAAGTATAGGTGGGTTTTTTATGGTATTTGTTTGGAAATATCAATAGACTACGTATATTTGTGTATTAATTAACTAATACACCGATACTGTGATAGAAATTAAAAACCTGGAGTTTCATTATTCCCGAAAACGACCAATCTATAATGATCTGGGTGTGAGTATTAAAGAAGGTTCAATTTGTGGTCTGCTCGGATTGAATGGTGCAGGCAAAACTACTTTATTAAACGTCATTGCAGGATTTTTGATTCCACAGAATGGAACTTGCAAAGTATTTGGCATGGAAGCTTCTGAACGTAAACCAGAGATGTTACAGGAAGTTTTTATAGTTTCTGACACTTCAGATCTGCCGTACATTAATCTTAACACTTTTTGCAAGACTTATGCAGATTTTTACCCTCGATTTGATCATGATTTCTTTAATCATTGTGTCTCTGAATTTAAGGTTTCAACAAAAAACCGCTTAATTTCTCTTTCGCTTGGAGATAAGCGTAAAGCCATGTTAAGTTTTGCACTGTCAACCCGATGCCGTCTTTTATTGCTAGATGAACCCACTAATGGACTTGATATTCCGTCAAAATCAGTTCTGAAGAAACTGATTGCAGAGAGTTTTAATGAAAAACAAACTATTCTTATTGCAACCCATCAACTTCGCGATTTGTCTAATCTCATGGATCGCATAATTATTGAGCATCATGGACGAATAGTTTTGAACGAGTCAATTGACTGTATTTCGGAGAAATTGCTATTTGGAGTAAATGAACACTTAATACCGAAAGAAGACCTGATTTACCTTTCAGAAGGTCTTACCAAATATGAAACAGTATCGGTTAATCGGACTAAGGAACAGGGACAAATCGATGTTGAGCTGCTTTTCGCTGCTGCAACTGCCAACCCTAATGAATTTAAAGCAATTTTCACCCTTGAAAACTAATCGCCATGAATTATCCATTTATTAAGATGTTAAAATTTGAATTAAGAACGAATCATATCTGGATTAGTTTGCTTTTTCTTTTAGTGCTCTTATTTGCCGAGGTTCTCGCTATTCTAATTCCAGGGCATGAGTTAAAAGCAGTATTTGTATATACGACGCTTTTTTTGCTGTATGTTTCACAAGTAATCCATTATTTAAATAATGAAACACAATTCACACATTCAATGCAAATGTACTTACTGATACCTGTGACACAGAATATTAAATTTATGTCCAAACTATGCGTTGCATTTGTAATTTTCCCCCTACTGTTTCTGTTGACTGGCAGTATTTCTGTATCTCTGGCATATTTCGTTACTAGAAATCCAATCAGTATCAGTAATTTTGGAATAACAGGACATGTTATTCTTATTTGTGCAGAAATCTTTTTACTGACAAGTTCTGTCGCTACATTAATTGTAATGATTGTGAAAAAGCATGCTTCACTTTTATTTATTATGGCTTTTATTATATTGTATATGGGAACCTTTGGGGTCTATTTGCTTCTAGGTTGGTGTAGTAGTTTCGAATCATTTTATGAACAGGTTCTCATTCAATTACAAAGTATATCCGGAGCTGCAGTTATGTTTTTTTCAGTTACATTCTTCAGCCTTTCGTATCACTTCTTTAAAAGGAGGCAATTGTAATGGAATTTCATTCGCAACAGGCTATTTTTCTACAGATTGCTAATTTATTAACCGATGGCATACTGGAGAAGAAATGGGATGCCGATGAGCGAATTCCTTCGGTCAGGGAACTGGCAACCTCCATCGAAGTAAATCCGAACACGGTGATGCGTGCCTATACTTTTCTTCAGGATCAGGGGATCATCTTAAACAAGCGGGGAATCGGTTTCTTTGTTGCCACTGATGCAACTGTAAGGGTTATTGAGTTGAAACGGCAAGAATTCATCACCCAGGAGATTCCCCGACTTGCCAGAACCTTGAAACTACTTAACTTATCGTTGGAAGACTTAAGAAAGTTGATTAATCGTGTTGAAGATTAGTTTAATACACATCACTTTCAGAATCGCATTCCAACGGGAAGGCGGTTTTTTTATTTGATTTCAAGATTAAATACTAAATTTGTTAAAACAGTTGGTTATGGATACGCTTGAATTGAAAAATCATATCATTAGGACCATTGAAAGTCTGAATGATGAAGACTTTGAAGAAGTAGTTCAACAGTTACTTGAAGTTCTCAAATTGGGAAATATATACAAGTTATCGTTGGAGAAAAATGAGGCAATTGATCAGCCATTAATCCTTAGGGAAGCAGAAGAATTAATGTATTCGCATGATGAGGTCATGGGTGATGACAAAGATAAATACCCCAATTTAGATTTCAATCCAATGAATCATTGATTGTAAAGACATATTAAGATAACCGTTTTTCTAAAGGGAAGGTAGTTTTGCTTTATGATACAATTCGAATACCCCTAACTTTGTGACTCAAGACAGTTAAAATTACCCTAACTCTATGACACGAATCGAATAAAATTACCCTTACTTTGTGCAAGTAGCCGACAATTATTCATTAATCACTATAGTTCATGGTTCAGGTCATTTGGGAATTAAAGGTGAAATTTAAGGAGCGCGAAAAGTTTGAAGCTTTTTACGGTCCTAAGGGGGAGTGGGTGAAGTTTTTCATCAAATCGCCCGATTACCAGGGAACTGATGTGCTCGAAAGTGGAGAGGGTGATGGTATTTTTCTGGTCATCGATGAATGGATTTCAGAAGAATCTTTTGCTGAATATGTGAAAGGTCGGAAAGTCGAATACGATCTTCTAGAAGAGAAAGCCAAATCAGCAAGCCGTAACAAAAAACGAATCTGGATTAGCATTTAAGTAATGATTACCGGCTCACCATTTATTAGCAGGAAGTAGCGGACCTGTCCAAACAATTACCTATGAATATTGTCAATCCCCTTAACATAGAGCAACTCATAAACAAGGATCAGATATTTGCTTTTATAAGGGATAAGTATGGAATCCCCCCGAATTGGTCTCGACCGCAGGGTTTCATTTCGCTGTCCAGGATGATATTGGAACAGCAGGTGAGTTTAGCTTCAGCCAATGCTCATTTTATCAAACTCAATAGCTATCTCGACGGGTTTACACCATCGAACATTCTCAGCCTTACTGATGAGGAGATGAGAACATGTCAGATCAGCCGGCAAAAAGCAAAATACCTTTGGGCTTTATCAACTGCAATTCTTACTGAGGAATTAAACCTGGAGGAATTACAAGAACTGAATGAGCACGAGATACGAAAACAACTCACAGCTATAAAGGGGATAGGCCACTGGACTACTGATGTATATCTAATGTTTTGCCTTCAGGCTCATGATATTTTCCCGATTGGTGACATCGCACTGGTTAATACAGTGAAGGAACTGACAACAGCAAAAACAACTGACGAGATTATGCTGCTGGCTGAAAGATGGAAACCTTTTCGTTCACTTGCAGTTTATTTCTTTTGGCATTATTATCTGAAAAAGAGGAACAGGCCATCGGAGTAAATTTTAATTCTATTATCCTTGCAGGAAAATTAAACGAAAGTATTTCTTATGCCCAATTATACACATATCCTTTTCGATCTCGACGGAACATTAACCGATTCACGTCCCGGAATAAGCAATTCACTGCAGTATGCCTTGCAGCAGATGAAGATTGACGGATACTGCGAAGAGATTATGGATCGGTTTATTGGTCCCCCGCTTCAGGATGGATTCAAGAACCTGTTTGGCCTGGATGAACTGAATGCCAATCAGGCTACTGCCCATTTCAGGACCTATTTTGGAGATAAAGGATGGTACGAAAACGAACCTTATCCGGGAATTCACGAATTACTGGAAGCATTGCACCGCTCTGGTAAGCATGTTTATGTGGTGACTTCGAAACTGGAAAAGTATGCACAAATGATTATCCGACATTTTGATTTTGATCGCTATATTGACGATCTGGTTGGAGCAGAGGCTTCAGGGAAACACTCCGGTAAAGGACAGCTGATTGCCCAACTGATGGAGCGCCAACATATTTCGGCTTCCCCTTCAGTGGTAATGGTCGGAGACACGCATTACGACATGATCGGCGCACAAGAGAATGCGATATCAGGCATTGCCGTAAGCTACGGTTATGGTTATGGGGATAAGGATGCCTTTAATACTTGCAGTCCCGATCATATGATTGACACTGTAGGGGAATTGGCTGGACTTTTGCTGGGATGATATTCAGCAACCTATGTTCACGGCATATCCCTGTTAATTTAATGAATCCCGGGGACCGTAAAATGAAATGTGGAAATAGGTTCCATTCTTCCTTTTTCCGGTCATCGGTCTCCTGTCTTCTTTCTCTGTTTCCCCATCTTTGTTCTGATTACTTTTTTCTATATCTTGATCACCTGATTTTATAGATCATCAGCTATGGGAAATCTGCAAATGGGAAAGTGGTTTGTTATCCTGAATCCTCATGCCGGATCGGGCAAGGGAAGGAAGGACAAGTCGGAGATACTCCGTACACTAAATCAGTCGGAAATACAGTATGAACTTGCCATTTCGGAATATCCCAAGCATACCATACAATTAACCGTTCAGGCTATTGAAGAAGGTTACAGAAAGCTTATTGTAGCAGGTGGCGACGGCACCCTTAATGAAGCAGTGAATGGTATTTTCATGCAAACAGCCTGCCATCCTGAAGAAATAATCATAGGTGTGATTCCTGTCGGGACTGGCAACGACTGGATTAAGACATTCGGTGTTCCAAACGAATATGATGCTGCAGTTAAAATAATCAAAAAGGGGGATACCATGCTACAGGATATTGGTCATATCACCTTCAAGGAAAACGATACAACCCGAATCTGTTATTTTGCAAACATGGCGGGTTTCGGATTTGATGCCATGGTGGCTGAAAGGACCAACCGGCTGAAAAATCAGGGAAAGAAAGGAATTTCGCTTTATCTGGAGGCACTTGGGTCTAGTTTCATGAACTACAAAACTGAAAAGGCACTGTTGATTCTTGACGATAAGGTGATTGATGAAATGATATTTTCAGTAAGCATCGGTATTGGTAAATTCAACGGAGGAGGAATGATGCAGGCTCCCGGTGCAGTACCCGACAATGGATTATTCCAGGTCACCATTATCCGTAAGATCGGCTTATTTGGAATTCTGCGCAACCTGGCCGGTTTATATTCCGGGGCATTTGTAAAAGATCCCCGCGTATCCACCCATCAGGCTAGTCGTGTTTCAATTAGTTCGGCACATAATATTGCAGGTGAAGCCGATGGGGAAATACTGGGTGATAATAAATTCGAAATCGGTTTGTTTTCTCAGAAATTAAATGTAATTTATAATCCCGTAAACTATTTAAAATAGGGAGGGAAAAGGAAAAAGTAATGAGGAATGTATCAATTTACCTGTTTTAAGCTGTAAATAGTAAATAATTAAATCGTAAATCAATAAATTTCACTTTTCTATTTCCTTATTTCTCATTCCTTAATAAAGGTTATTCAGAAAGTGTACTAAACTTAAAAAATAGCTAATATGAAATTAATCGATGAATTTAAGTCTTTTGCCATGCGCGGCAACGTGGTCGATATGGCGGTCGGTATCATTATTGGTGGTGCTTTCGGAAAAATTATAAGTTCTGTAGTCGCCGATGTAATTATGCCCCCTATTGGGCTGTTGATGGGCGGAGTATCGTTTACTGATCTGAAAATAATCCTGAAAGATCCAGTGATGGATGCTGCCGGTAAGATCACCAAACAGGCTGTTGCTATCAATTATGGAAATTTCATCCAGACTACAGTCGATTTTCTGATCATCGCATTTGCCATCTTCATGATGATAAAAGCCATGAATAGTTTGAAAAAGAAAGAGGTGGCTCCGATTGAAGAACCAGCACCACCGCCTCCAACCAATGAAGAATTGCTGTTGGCTGAAATCAGGGACTTGCTAAAGACCAAATAAATTGATTGTTATAATGGTATTGAATGCAAAACTAACTGCATCATGATTATTCCCCCTTATCTTTTACCGGGTGAACGTATCCGGATTGTTTCTCCTTCTGGCAAAGTACAGAAAGATAAAGTGCTTCCTGGCATTGAACTGCTTCAGGATGAGGGGTATGATGTGGTGATTGGTAATCATGTATTCAATAATCATTTCCAGTATGCAGGAACCGATCAGCAACGGGCAGCAGATTTACAGGAGGCCATCAGTGATCCAAACACCAAAGCCATTGTTTGTGCACGTGGTGGATATGGTACTGTGCGTATCATCGAAGGGATTGATTTTTCGCCTCTACTTGACAATCCCAAATGGCTGGTTGGATTCAGTGATATTACCGTATTGCATGCTGTTCTGAATAAGCTTAAGGTGGCTACGATTCATGGTGCCATGCCCACCTTTTTCCTTGAAGGCAAAAGGCCTACCGGGAGTTTCTTTAGCCTGATCGATATGCTATACTCTGGAAAATCACAGATCGAGGCTTCTTCATATTCCATGAACCGGGAGGGAAACTGCTCCGGAGAGCTGGTGGGAGGAAACCTTTCACTCATATATAGTCTTCAGGGAACTCCCTGGCAATTGGAGACCGACGGTAAAATCCTGCTGATTGAAGATCTATCGGAATACCTATACCACCTCGACCGGATGATGCTTAACCTGAAGCTGGCCGGTCAGTTAAAAAACCTGGCAGGGCTGGTTGTCGGAGGATTTACCGGAATGAAGGACAACGAGGACCCCTTTGGGAAAACGGCTGCTGAAATTATTCTCGAAGCTGTTCAGGAGTATAATTACCCGGTTTGTTTCGACTTTCCGGTTGGTCATCTTCCCAAAAACCTTGCCTTGATGTTCGGTGTTTCCTATCGGATGGAAGTTGGTGAAAAATGCAGGTTAGAACGCCTCCTGTCATGAGCAAGGCATCCGAACGAGGACAAAAGGGAGAGGAACTGGCCGTCGAATATCTGAAATCGCTCGGTTACGAAATACTTGCTCTTAATTGGTATACCGGTCACCTCGAAATAGATATTATTGCCCGGGATGGTTATGAACTGGTTATTGTAGAGGTCAAATCGCGTGGAAAAGATTCGTATGAACAGCCTGTTGAAGCAGTTTCAAACAAGAAGATTCGGTTCCTGGTGAATGCAGCCGAAGCCTATATTCAGGAAAACAACTGGGATCAGAATACCCGTTTTGATGTGATTTCGATTATATTTTATGGTGGGGGTTATGAAATCGAGCACTTCAAAGATGCCTTCTATCCACCAGTTGGGTAGGATTGGCAGAGTTGAAGATCTGATAAGCAAAGAGTATGGCCTGATTGGGAAATGTCTGATCAAAGGACGAATTCATCAATAAATTAGATGTTTCCGTAGAATGGAAAGTAAGGTTTCTACCCGGATAGGTTTGGTAATAAATTCATCACAACCACTCTTAAGCGCTTCATCACGCACCGATTCCAATGCATAAGCCGTTTGGATAACGACCGGTAATTCAGGATTCAATGTCTTAATTTTCGTTGTGGCTTCAATGCCATCCATATGGGGCAGACGAATATCCATGATGACCAAATCAATCTCAACATTTTCTTCGATCATTTTAAGGGCTTCCATCCCATCAGGAACAAAAAAAAGGTTGGCCCTTGTTTTTTTTAGTGCTTTTTCGAAAAAGTAACGGCTAAGTTCGTCATCTTCAGCAATTAAAATCGTTTTACCCAAAAAATTATAATCCATGTTGCAGCTGAATGTAGAGGAATGATTGCAAAACTATTAAAAAACTATTAAACGAAAAGTAAATGCAGATAAATATTTTGCATAATAGAATATTACAAATTAACAGTCAAACTGACACTCGTTTTCTGACTTAGCACATGGAAAGTTACAATTGTCACTTTATGGTTATTTGTAGCAAATAAGGAGAATATAGGGTGAAAGGAAGACGGTGAAATGCTTTGGAAGGAAAGATTGAAGCAGATTGTGTATTATTGTATAAAAAAGATATAACAGTTTAACTTCGGTTAAGTAATGAATGATCAAAATGGAATAATCATGGATAATGAGAAAGGACCTGTTCCTCTGAAAGAAATTGCACATCTGTTTTTAAAACTGGGGGTGATTGGTTTTGGAGGGCCGGCTGCTCACATAGCCCTGATGAGGGACGAGGTCGTGAAGAAAAGCAATTGGATCAGTGAGCAGCATTTTCTTGATCTGATCGGGGCAACCAATCTCATACCGGGGCCTAACAGTACGGAGATGGCCATTCATATCGGGCATGAAAAGGCAGGCTGGAAAGGCTTGATTGTTGCCGGATTGTGCTTTATACTTCCTGCGGTTTTCCTTACCGGTATTTTCGCCTGGCTCTATAAACAATACGGACAGCTTCCTGAAATACAGCCATTTATTTATGGGATAAACCCTGCGATCATAGCTATCATCCTTGCTGCCATATTCCCATTGGCTAAAAGATCCCTGAAGACCCTTGAGCTTGGAATGATAGGACTTGTGGCTTTGATATTCTCACTTATTGGTTTCAATGAAATCTATGTCATGTTTGGGGCAGGGTTTTTGGCCCTTGCCTTAACGGCGATAAGAAGCAAACGTTTCACGAAGGGAGTCAGCTCTGTTTTCCCACTCACTTTACTTAAAATGACCACAGGTACAGTCCTTTCGGCCGGTAACTGGAACTTATTCCTGATCTTTCTAAAAATCGGGGCTATTCTATATGGCAGCGGTTATGTATTGTTCGCATTTCTGGATGCTGATCTGGTAACGACCGGGATCTTATCGAGGCAGCAACTGATTGATGCGATAGCCGTGGGGCAATTCACTCCGGGGCCTGTCTTCTCGTCGGTAACCTTTATTGGTTATCAAATCAATGGCTGGGCCGGAGCATTGGTATCAACCATAGCCATATTCCTGCCTTCATTTGTATTTGTGGCCTTGCTCAATCCATTGGTTCGGAAAATGAGAAACTCCGTCCTGTTCTCCTCCTTCCTCGATGCGGTCAATGTGGCCTCTGTAGCAATTATTGTTGTAGTTTGTTACACCATGGGTAAAGAGAGCATTACCGACTGGAAAACGGTTTTGATAGGGGTACTGAGTCTTACAGTCACTTTCAGCTTTAAAAAGGTGAACAGTGCATTGGTTGTCATTGGAGGTGGAATACTGGGATATTTACTGATGATTATGTTCTGATAAAACAGTTTAATTAACTGTACCTTTGCCGGATGACAAGTCCGATTAAGAATCAAACGAATATACTTGAAAAGTTGAGCATTGAGAAACTCAATACCATGCAGGAAGAGGCTCAGGAGGTCATACTCTCCAGTCCTGAGATTGTATTGCTATCACCAACTGGAACCGGCAAAACACTGGCATTCCTTCTGCCTCTCATTTCAGAGCTGGATATCAACTGCCCTGAAGTTCAGTTACTGATAATTGTTCCTTCAAGGGAACTGGCCATTCAGATTGAGCAGGTGATCCGTGAAATGGGGACAGGCTATAAAACCAACGCAGTATATGGCGGAAGGGCCGGTTCAAAGGATAAGACTGAAATCAAACATCGTCCGGCCATATTGATTGGAACGCCAGGCAGAATTGCTGATCATTTGCGAAGAGAAAACTTTTCGTCGGAGTTTATCAACACTCTTGTGCTTGATGAATTTGACAAGTCACTGGAGATTGGATTTGAAACCGAAATGAAGGAAATACTGGCCTTATTGCCAAAGGTTCAGAAGAAGATACTCACTTCGGCCACTCAGGAAGTTGAAATTCCGAAGTTTGTAGGACTGAAGAATCCGGTGGTCATCGATTACCTTGATAAGGGGACTTCGCAACTTAAAATCAAAACCATACTATCCGCCTCACCCGACAAGCTGGACACGCTTGCTGAATTGCTCTGTCATCTGGGTAATCATCCGGGTATTATCTTTTGCAATTTCAAGGATACCATTCAGGATGTGAGTGATTTCCTGAATAGCAAATACATCGGGCATGGCTGTTTTTATGGAGGAATGGAACAAAAGGACAGGGAACGGGCGTTAATCAAATTCCGCAATGGTACTCATCAGTTGATTGTGGCCACCGACCTTGCTGCCCGGGGGATCGATATTCCGGAGATTAAATTCATCATTCATTTCCAGCTTCCGCAAAGGGCACATGAATTCACTCACCGCAACGGACGCACAGCCCGGATGTTCAATGATGGTACAGCCTATGTGATCAAGGGAAAGTATGAGAATCTTCCCGATTATGTAGAGGGTGCTGAAGTTGAAGAAATGCAGAAAGCACCGGTACCATCGGCTTCAGGCTGGAAAACACTGTACATATCCGGTGGAAGAAAGGATAAGATCTCGAAGGGGGATATTGCAGGCTTTTTCATGAAGCAAGGCAATCTCAGCAACGATCAGATCGGCATCATTGAGATCAAGACCGATTGTGCTTTTGTGGCCGTAAAGGCTTCAGAAGTAAATTCACTGATCCAACTGGTTGATAACAGCAGACTAAAGAATAAGAAGGTGAGGGTGACGGTAATTTAAAGCTTATATGTTTCTAAAGCATTTATTTCTTTGTATAAGAAATAAGTCTGATATCGGAATCTTTTGTTACTGTTTTTAATATTCTGTGATTTTGAAATTCCAATTTTGATCTATTAGATATTACCCGATTTTAATGTGATCCTTTATTATTTGTCAGTTGATTAAAATAAACTGCAAGTTTATCAAGGACATTGGCATCCACTTCAATTTGTTCCTGAACTTCTTTCCAGTTTCTTTGCTCAATAGCTTCACGAATGCCGGGCATAGTTTTTACCCCATAACCAGTGTAAGCTCCGGGCGCATACAAAGTATGTTTATACCATGACCTGCGTGGAAGTCCGGTTTCACTTAACAATTGTTGTTCGGATCTGTAGAGTGCCCGATTAAATTCAGTGCTCACTGTACCGGATTTAAGATTATTTTGATAGACCACATTTAAACTATCCACACTTGTCCCCAATTTTTTCAGGGCATTCTGTAAAGGGGAGAAATCCAGAAAGGGCACTTCTGGTTTTGGATCAGGAACAACAAATGGTTTGGTAGGATCTTTAGCAACGGCATAATCTCCTGACTTAATCAACTGATTTTCCATTTCTGTTGATTGCCTTGTTGTTTCCATCAGTTTGACCAAATCCTGCAAATAGTTGTCAACAGTTTCGGTTAAATGTGTATAATCAAAGGGCAATTCATCCGCTTGGGACATACGCAAAACGGCATGACCAGCTGTTTCTGCCAAAGCAATTCCATACTGAAATCCGGGATCTTTAAATCTTGCATATAAATCGTAGGAATCATAGATGGAATGGTATTCTCCTCCTTCATCTTCACCACCAAATCCAAGATTAAGCGAGGGAATTCCAACGTGTTGAATAAACGAAGAATAGTCAGATCCGGAACCCATGGCATCCAGTATTAAACCCTTTTCATTGTTTATTTTTTTTCTCTCATCAATGCTTTTTGCTTCGACTAAACGACTCGATTTTCTGCGATCGAAAACGCTGACTTTGGTCTGAGGGTCAATAACCTGTTTGGCAATTTCGTCCATAAATGGTTCGAGTGCATGAGAACCTTGAGCATAAAGAAAGCCTCGGCCGTTCCCATCGCTATTAATATAAACAACAGCTTTCTCCTTTAACTCCTTTTCGTGTTCTTCAACCCATTCAGTTGAGCCCAGCAAACCGGGTTCTTCGCCATCCCAGGCACAATATACAAGTGTGCGGTCTGGTTTCCATCCGGTTTTCAGCAACTTGCCAATCGATTTGGCTTCTTCAAGCAATGCTGCCTGCCCGCTTATTGGATCGGCTGCTCCATTCACCCAGGCATCATGATGATTTCCGCGAATTACCCATTCATCAGGAAATTTTGATCCCTGAATTTTGGCAATCACATCATAACACGGAACAATATCCCAATTAAAGTCAACTTTCAAATGTATCTGCGTTTTTCCAGCTCCGATATGATAGGCAAACGGCAATCCACCGTGCCACTCAAAGGGGGCTACCTGACCATCAAGAGATTCGAGCAAAGGTGTTGCATCATGGTAACTGATTGGCAAAACCGGAATTTTCAGGAGATTTGTTGCCTGCAGACGATTTAAACGCTGAGCATCTTTTGTGGCACCTGTACCTGGCGTGAGCGGATCACCAGAGTATAAAGACATATCCATAACTGAACCTCTTTGTACGCCATATTCATTCCTGAATGCACCTTTAGGATAAACATCTCCCTGAAAATATCCATCATTAGCTGGATCGCTATATATAATGCACCCAACGGCACCATGTTCCTGGGCAACTTTAGGTTTTATTCCACGCCAGCTGTGACCATACTTTGCAATTACAATTTTCCCTTTTACATCAATGCCCATTCGGTCCAAAACTTCATAATCCTCAGGAATTCCATAATTAACAAATACCAGTCCTGCTATTACATCACCATCAGCGCTATAGGCATTATAGGTTGGCAGTTGTCCTTTCTGTCCTGATGTGGCATCTTCCTTAAGTGCAGTTTCTTTTAGCAGAGTTTTGTATTTTGTTGGCGAAGTCATTTCGAGCAACCTTGTTTTTGGCGTTGGGAAAAGAACGTAGAATGTTTCAATACTTGCATCCCATCCCCATTGTTTGTAAAGACTCAAAATATATTCAGCATTTTCCTTATCTTTTGCTGAACTGAGGTGGTGCGGATCCTCCGACAACCTTTTAATAGTTTCTCCAATGTTTTCTTTGCTTAAATTTGTGTCAAAGGCAGACTCAAGACTTTGTTCTTTATCCTTATTCTTCTCAAAGAAACCTGTCATTTTTTTTGACTGGCCAATTACCGATTGCAAAATACAAATCATCAAAACAGCAGACAGGATTTTTTTCATCTTGAGAAATTTGAGGTTAATCTTTTAAAAAGGATTGAATTGATTGACATAGATTATAGCTTTAACTTATTAAATTCGAAGATGATAACACTCATCTCAACATCATTGTTTATTTGCTTGAAATCTGATTCCTGGAGAAGTTTAATAATAGTTTACTAATTAGTGTCTGTCTATAAAGTAGGTAAAATGTAAATCGAAGCGTCATTGCGAACGAAGTGAAGCAATCTCAAATTACTTATGTCCAATAGATTGCTTCAGTCGTTCCTCCTTCGCAATGACACTCTTATTTAAGAACTTCGACTGTATGGACAGACACTAATTAGAGACATAAATTCTGAATGTTGGATTTAATAGCCGTCAGAGCTCTTTTAATCAAGGATATATATGAGTCAAAACTTGAAAAGAAGGAAATGTTTTGCCGTTTTATGGAACAAATCAAGTCAATATGCCTTTTTAGGTTTCTAATCCATAATTTGGGTTAAATAATCCGGAACGAAAATAAAAAACCCGAAACAGACCACCTGCAACGGATTTTTTATATCATTGTTCATCGTCAATTATCCCATAATCACAATCACTGCATGTTCTTCACCATCTTCGAAAAGGGGGATCACATTTGAAGCTTGCGAAAGGCCATCAACGATGACTTCCTTTACTCCTTTGGAGACACAGTTCGGATTCTTCACTTCGATTTCGTAAAGTGCTCCCCTGAATTTACGGCTGATCTTGAAGCCTTTCCAGTCGTTAGGAATACATGGATCGACAATCAATCCTTCATAGTCCGGTTGAATGCCAAGGATGAACTGTGTAATGGCATAGAAATTCCAGGAAGCAGTTCCCGTAAGCCATGAGTTTTTGGCTTCACCTGGTTTAAAGGCATCTTTCCCTGCTACCATTTGCGCATAAACGTATGGTTCAGTCTTGTGCAATTCACTGATGTCTTCCAGATAGGACGGACAGATTTTTTGGTAATACTCCAATGCACGGTTCCCGTTACCTACCACTGTTTCGCCAATCATGATCCAGGGGTTGTTATGACAAAATACACCTGCATTTTCCTTGTATCCCGGAGGGTAGGAGGAGATTTCACCATACTCGATGTAGTATTTCGTAAAGGCCGGGTTATTCAGCACAATGCCGTATTTTGAATCAAGACGTTCTTTCACTGAGTCGAGGGCCTGAGTACAAAGACCTTCTTCCTTCCCGATGCCAGCCATGGTGCACAATCCATTGGATTCAATAAATATTTTCCCTTCTTCGTTTTCTTTACTTCCGATCTTGTTTCCGTAATAGTCGTAGGCACGGATAAACCATTCGCCATCCCAACCGTGTTTCTTAACGGCTTCAATCATGGCATCAATATGAGACTGTGCACGGGCAGCTTCTTCATCGTTCTGTAACTTTTTGCACAGAGTTACATAGTCACGGCCATAAATTACAAAGAGACCTGCAATCATCAATGATTCAGCCTTCGTTCCTTCCGACTTATTCTCTGTAGTCTGGAATGACTCATTAGGATCGTTCGAGAAACAGTTCAGGTTAAGGCAATCGTTCCAGTCTGCACGGCCAATGAGTGGCAATCCATGTGGTCCCAGGTTATTCACCACATGATCAAATGATACGGTTAAGTGATCGAACAGGCTGCGTGCAACTGACATATCGTTGTCGAAAGGCACCATTTCTTCAAGAATGCCGAAATCACCTGATTCTTTGATATAACTAATCGTTCCTAAGATTAACCACATCGGATCGTCATTGAATCCACCGCCAATGTCATTGTTCCCTTTTTTAGTCAGGGGTTGATACTGGTGATAACAGCCACCATCCTGAAATTGTGTTGAAGCAATATCGATAATGCGTTCACGGGCCCGCTCCGGAATCTGGTGTACAAAACCAATCAAATCCTGGTTAGAATCACGGAAGCCCATTCCACGACCGATTCCTGATTCAAAATAGGAGGCAGAACGTGAAAAACAGAAAGTGATCATGCATTGGTATTGGTTCCAGATGTTCACCATACGATCAAGCTTATCGTCACCCGAATCCACTGTATATACGCTTAGCAGGTTATCCCAGTATTCGCGCAGTTCTGCCAATGCGGCATTAACTTTTGCAACCGTATTGAATCGTGCAATGGTTTCTTTGGCTTTGGTCTTATTGATGATGTTTTTGGATTCCCATTTCTCGTCCTCTTTGTTTTCCACATAACCCAATACGAAAACAAATTCTTTGGTTTCCCCGGGCTGCAACTCCACTTCAAGGTAATGCGACGCAATAGGGGACCAGCCATGGGCTTCAGTATTGCGGGGTTTACCTTCAGCAACAACCTGTGGTTCGTCAAAACCATTATACAATCCAAAGAATGATTCCCGATCGGTATCGAAACCCTGAACAGGTACGTTTACGGAATAGTAAGCGTAATGGTCACGGCGTTCCTTGTATTCCGTCTTGTGGTAAATGACTGAATCTTCAATTTCCACTTCGCCGGTTGAGAAGTTACGCTGGAAGTTTTCCATGTCAGCGGCGGCATTCCATAGACACCATTCCACGAAAGAGAACACTTTAAGCTTCTTTACTTCCTTCGAATTATTGGTAAGGGTCAGTTTCTGAACTTCGGCCCAGGTCTTTAACGGAACAAAATATAGCGCAGTAGCACTAACTCCATTCTTCACTCCTTTGATGGAAGTGTAATTCATGCCATGGCGGCACTCGTAACTATCAAGTTCTGTTTTGCAAGGTTTCCAGCCCGGTGACCAGGTGGTATCCCCATCCTTGATGTAGAAATATTTCCCTCCATCATCCATTGGAACATTGTTGTAACGATAACGAGTCAGGCGACGAAACTTGGCATCCTTGTAAAAGGTATATCCACCTGCAGTATTAGATATCAAAGAGAAAAAGTCTTCGTTGCCCAGGTAATTAATCCAGGGCCATGGGGTACGGGGATTGTCAATAACGTATTCCCGGTTCTTATCGTCAAAATGTCCAAATTTCATAGATGTGAATTTTTAATTGATCTGTTTTTAATGAGTTGAATCAAATTTCTGGTTATACAGAAGTCAGTTTAAACAAAACTTCAGGTGCAAAAAGGGTAAATTATGCCTTTCATTTATACGCTGCATATTTTATTCAAATATCTGCAAAATTTTCCATTTATGATCCGATTTCGATTAAATTGTATTTTATACAGTATGATAGCATAATTCAACCGTTTCGATTGATTCAAAGCATAAAAAAAGAGTCTTAAAAAGCTATAATCTGATCGGATTTGACAACAAGCCAGCACTTGTGACGACAATTGAAAACAGATCTTTATGGCATAAACAAAAAAAGAGACCACCTAACATTCATGCTAATCAGTAGTAGATTCTGATTGGAAGAAGTGTCAGGCAATCTCTTTTGTAAAAACATATCATTTCATATGGCTGGCAATACTACAAGCCATTTTTATTCAACCTAATTTTCTGAAGTGAGTCTCAAGGCTTACCTGCGATGTCCACCGCCATGGAAACCTCCGCCGCCATGGAAGCCACCTCCATAACCATGATAGCCGCCGCCACCCCGAAAGATATATGCTGAACCCAAGCCCCAGCCCCAATAAGCCCAGGGCCAGCCATAACCTCCATACCAGTAAGCGCCATATCCGGGATAATAGTAGTATGAATCCTGCACTTGCTGTTCTCGTCTGGCCAGATCAATATGAGTTTGTTCCATAAAATTGATCACAGTATCGGCAACACCCGCCTTCTGAAGCTTCGCAAGCTCATCAGCCTTAAGAATATAGGCAGTATGTGATCGCTTTATTTCGTTGATAATATTTCCCGGCGGAACTTTATCCTGACTCATCTGAACAATATCAGGAATTGTAAGCGGTGTAAATGAACTCGGGCGATACACCACACAACTGTTTAAGAGAGCTACCACAGGAACCAAGATAAACAAGTAAATCGCTGGACTAAATTTCATCAGGTTTTTCATTTTTCTTCCCTCCTTTTACTATTTTATTACTATTAATATCGTTTTGACTGATGATCATTCCACAACTATTATGCCTAAATAGCATTTATTGCACTTGAATTTTAGTTAAATAATTTTAAAAAACAAAACGTCTAATCGAAGTTAGTATGTTGTAGATCAATACAATCGTAAAAATAGTAATTAGGGATTCTGATTGAAATGTTAAAATTGAGAATACCGACGGTGAGGACAGCTTCTTATTTCAATCCTACAAAATTGATGGTTCAGGATTTCATCCTGTCGTTGGATTGATTCTAAAAGCCGCTTTCTGTTCAAGGCTAATGTATGGATTGGTTCTTCCATTTACAGGGCATGGAACAGGCTTGGAAGTTATTTGAAACTTATTCGTTAATTATTAGAACCCTATTCGATGATAGTTCGAATGAAATTGAACTATCATCGAATAACATTTGAATAGTCTTCGAATAATCTTCGAATAACGTCCAAAGAAATCGGCTCAATGAATATGACACAACAGGGCAGAAGTACATGACTTTTGGGGGAAGAAGGCTTTTGGCTTAGCAGGCCCGGGTTCATTTTGCCCTCCGGAAATGAAGGCTGTCGGGTTAACAAGAGGAAATCTTTTGAGTTTTCAGCAGATACTGGGTATAATGCTGGTTTATTTGGCAATGGTCGGAACGGCCGTCTAAAATGCAGTCATATAAGGTTCCTGGTTCTTTGACAGGTTCCTGGGATTTGGGGATAACCTTAATGTACAAGGTGGTTACTTTTAGGTGAACGATGTGCTTTGACATCGTGGAATAAAGATCAGAAGAGGCGTGGGCAGATCATATATAGGCAATATTCCCTCCGGCCTGGCCGGAGGTGATTATTTGCATGAAGCGTTTTCTATAATGGATTAGAATGATTGTTTCTTTATTTCACCGGGTCACCGTATAATGTTCCGCGGCCATGGGTACCAACGTAAACACGTCCGTACTTTTTGGGATCACCTGTTATGTGCAGCAATAAGCCCCATTGATGCTGATCATCATTAATCCGAACCCAGTTTTGAGACTTATCATCAGATCGGTATATCCCACGGATTCCGTTTACGTTCCCGATCAAGTACAAGGCAGAATAATTGGCAGTTGGAGCCCCTTTACCGAATCCAAAAGCGTGTATTTCATCCACTCCGGTGGTTTTAATAAAAGTTTTCCCTGCATCGGATGAATGGTAAAGACCGTCGAATGCTGCGATCCAGAGATCCCCTTCCAAATCAGGAGTTGCATAAATACGGTCTTGCCCACCGCGGTTATCTCCACGGTTACCTTCCCGTTTTGGCAATCCACCGGGTAGTTCCAAGGCTTGTTCATTAAAGCTACTTCCTTTATCAGTACTGACATACAGTTTTCCTTCGAACAGTGAGATGGCGTAGAATTTGGATGGATTCACAGGATCGGCTATTACTCGGGTGTTGCCTGGAATGCCTTTACATTCGGTCCAGCTAACACCCTGATCGGATGTAGCAAAAACAGAAATCATTTTAGATCCCCGGCTGTTTGGTCCAAAGCCTCCGCGAACAGCAGCAGGTGCCCAGATCCAGGTTGATCCGTCTGAAGAGACCGCAATAGTCCCCAGGCTGCTTTCAGGAGTAGGCATGGTTAAAGTTGGCTGCCAGGTCTTGCCTCCATTGGTGGAGTAACCAATATTTTTATCTTTATTATTATTTGCTGCCCTTCCTACACGAACAATGATATCCGAATTAGCTGCAGCACAAGCCACCCCATTGGTGTTTCCAAAACGGGGGTTGTCACAGCTTCCTTCAGGAGAAGGCTTATCCAGATCCCAGTGCACGAAGCCACCGTAATCGCCAATGGCTGTAATCAAATTTGCACCTTTGGGAGGACTAAGCAATTCGAGCGCCACGGTTTCTTCGATTCCGGTACTCATGACACTCCATTTGGTGGGTTTGCCCTTATCCATATCCGTCAGGTTAAAGGTTTCATGACCACCGTAACCGGTTGTAAACATGGCATGATTGGGATTATTTGGGTCGATTTTAATATCGAACAACCAATGAATACCGGTTTTCCGGATATAAGGAGCTAAAGAATAATCGTAAGTTCCTCCTCCGGCAAATACCTTATTCCATGTTTTTCCGCCATCAAGACTCCTGAATATATCTTCGCCTTTCTCAATTCCATAGCGGTTAAACGAACTCACAATGAGAACCTTCGGGTTATGGGCATCGATCGAAATACCGGCGTAACCGAAAGCTCTTGTTTTTGGGTCAGGTTTATCGGGAGTGATTTCAGTCCACTCATCGGTTTTGGTATCCAGCTTCCATACGCCTCCGTTAGTCATTCGGGAAGGGCCCGGAGAATTACCATAGGTTATATATAAGGCTCCGTCAGAATTAAGTACCCCATGAATGGGTCGGTATTGCATGGGCTGTCCGGGAACTGCCTGCCAGGTTTTACCGGCATCCTGACTTCTGTAAAGATTCTCATGATTCATGAGTGAAACGCCGACATAAATTATTGAACTGCCTTTCCCCTTTGATCCGCTTCTTGGGTCAAAGAGGGTAAAGATAATCCCGCTGCCTGAGTTCATTCTTCGCCAGCGCATGATGCTGTCCTGATCATGCATGTTGGAGGGAGGATTCTCAGTAATATCGGGGAAGTTCTCTACTTTATTCCAGGTCACTGCCCGGTTTGTACTTTTCCATAGACCGGCATGACGAGTACCTACGTATAGAATATTCCCGTTGTTTGGATCGACTGCCATACGTTCCCCATTACCCCGGCCATCTTCGTTGCCACCCATCTTAAACGGTACATCGGTACGCTGAAAAGTTCTGCCACGATCATCGGAACGTAGAATTGCCCCATTGGGTGAGCGGTCGTTTGAATACGTGCCGCAAGACAGGAAAACGCGATCAGCGTCTGAAGGATCGAGTGCAATACTTTCAACCCCCATCAGATTGACATCCTTGATGGATAACCAATCCAGCAAGGGTTCCCATCGAAGTGTTTTGGGATTACGGCGATAAGCTCCTCCCATGTCGGTACGGCAATAGCACACGCCTTTGGCTGTCGGGTGAAATACGATTCCGTCAACAAAACCACCGCCAACCATCTGTACGCTTTTCCATTGGTACGGAACCGAGGAGGATTTCTGTCCAATTGATATTTGGGTTGCAGCAAGGATCAGTATAAGGTTGGAGATAAAACGAAGTAGATTTCTTCGGAAAATAGTATTCATGGGTCAAGTAGATTAGTTCTTCTGTATGGAATATTCGGATTGGCTTGTCATCTATAGGATCGACCAGGCTTCAACAAACATTGAATTGAGATTTTAGACTTAGGATCTTCAATACAGTTTAATTAAGTTGTAATTTAAATATCATCAATAAAAAACCCGACTATTGGCCGGGTTTTAATATATCTCTATTCATTGATTTAAATCGTAGGCAAAACCCATGGCGCACGGTATTGTGGCACCAGGAATTTGTTGGCATCTTCGTCATTAATGAACTTGCTGGTTTCAGCATCCCAATATAGACGACGACCTGTCCGCATGGCAATGTTTCCCAAATGAGCCACACGGGCTGTATTCGCAGCAATTTCGATGCTTGCATTAAGATTACGGTTGCGGCTTTTAACCCCTTCAATGAAATTTGCCATATGAAGTTCGAGTCCTTTACCATTTCCCTTCTGCAAGGTGACAGGTTCCATCAGATCTTTATTCTTTTTCTTTTCAGGAATGACTTCCCATCCGTTGCGATCTACAACCAATGTTCCGTTGTTACCCACGTAACCTACGCCATGATCACGTCCGTAATATCCTCCGTTAATGCCGGTCCCGTGATCCCAAAGAAGGGTGTGTCCGTCGAATTCGTACAAAGCCTGCAAGGTATCAGGTGTTTCAGCTGCATCGTCAGGGTAGGCAAATTTTCCTCCCATAGCCATCACTGACTTGGGTGCTTTATCTCCCATTCCGAATAATCCATAGTCGATGATGTGAACACCCCAGTCGGTCATCAGACCACCGGCATAATCATAGTACCATCGAAAGTTAAAATGGAAACGGTTGGGATTGAACGGACGTTTCTTAGCAGGTCCGAGCCAGAAGTCGTAATCTACTCCTGCCGGTGCTTCTCCATCTGGTTTTACCGGTACTGGTTCCATCCATCCCTGGTAGGCCCAGGTACGCACGGTACGGATTTTACCCAGTTTACCTGACTGAACAAAATCGACAGCAGCTCTCCAGTGGGGATCGCTACGTTGCCACATACCCACCTGAACAACGGTATTGTATTTATTGGCTGCACGTTCCATGATGTTGATTTCCTCAATGGAATTGCCAAGCGGTTTTTCGCAATAAACATCTTTTCCGGCCTGGCAGGCTTCAACCATTGGTAGACAGTGCCAGTGGTCGGGAGTTCCAATGAGTACCACATCCACATTTTTGTCTTCGAGCAGTTTGCGGTAATCGTTGTATAACTTAGGCTTAAATCCCTGCATCTTTTCGCAGGTGGCGGCTCGTGCTGCCAATACATTACTGTCAACGTCACACATAGCAACGCATTCGGTGTTTTTCTGGTGAAGGAAGGCGGTAAGATCGGCAAAACCCATTCCGTTAGTGCCTATTAAACCACAACGTAGTTTCTCGTTGGCACCCTTACAGGCACTCATCGGTATTGGCATAGCGGCAGCCATGGTTAATCCTACTGCTGCGGTGGTAGTACTTTTTAAAAATTGTCTTCTATTGGTCATTATTGTTGAATTAGATATTAAGTTGTGTTCAAGTATCAAGATACCAGGTCAAAGAATAAAAAATTTTGAACCTGGACACCTGATTTTCTATATGGTGCTATCCTTTGTTAAAATGGTTTATTCAGATTCAGTTTTATACCCTATTCGTTTACGCTGCTTTTGTATTGTTTCCTGATTATCCTTTTGCAGCAAGAAGTTTATGGCATCGTACACATCATTAAACCGTTTGTCATACTTACTTTCAAGTTCATTCAATTTCTCGGCCAGGTCTTTATAAGTTATAGCAAACTCCTTAAGAGCAATGAATGCTTCAACAATGGCAATGTTCATTCTGATTGCTTTTTCACTATGTAGAACACTGGCAAGCATGGTAACCCCATGTTCGGTAAAAGCAAAAGGTGTAGTGCCAATATTTCTCTTGGTCTGATCTGATGCGGTCACAATTTGTGACCGCATGTTTTCCCATTCCGTATCAGTAAGCCTAAACATGAAACGGGTCGGGAACCTTTCTGGGTTACGTTTGACTGCTTGATTCAACACTTTAGTCCCAACCTCATATAATTCAGCAAGGTCAAAATCAAGCATTATCTTTTGACGCCGTATCTCGTAAATCCTGGATTGTATTATTTCAATCTGCATAGCTATTAATAATTTCAGAATAATTATGCAAGTATCAAGACTAAATCAGTCTTTAAACCTGAAACTTTATACTTGAAACTCTACTTCTGCATGGCATCATCAAAGGCCACATCCGAAGGATCAAAGTCGCTGTAACGAACAAAATCACAGGCTTCGACAGCTCCGGCTTCACGGTTCATGCCGCTATCTTCCCATTCTACCGACAGTGGTCCATGGTATTTTATGTCGTTTAGTGCGCGAATGATGTTTTCGAAGTCAATCTTACCGCGGCCCAGACTCCGGAAGTTCCAATACCTGCGGTTATCTCCAAAATCGGTATGTCCGCCGAAAACGCCAATATCCATTGGATGATCGCTCCAATAGGCATCTTTCATATGTACATGGAAAATACGGTCAGAGAACTCATAGATGAATTTCACGTAATCAACACCCTGATAACCCAGGTGACTTGGATCGTAGTTAAATCCGAATGCAGGATGGTTGTTCACAGCTTTTAGCGCACGACGTGCAGTAGCAATATCGAATGCTATTTCTGTTGGATGTACCTCGAGGGCAAACTTAACTCCCATTTTCTGGTATTCGTCCAGAATAGGAATCCATCGTTTGGCAAAATCAGCATAGCCTTTGTCAATCATTTCCTGACTTACTGCCGGGAATGAATACAGCATATGCCAGATGGAACTTCCGGTGAACCCAATGACGGTATCCAGTCCCAGCATCTTGGCGACTTTCCCGGTTTTAATGATTTCAGCTGCAGCACGCTGGCGCACTCCTTCGGGATCGCCATCACCCCAGATGTATGCAGGTAAAATGCCCTGATGACGTTCGTCAATTCGATCGCATACACACTGACCTACCAGGTGAGTTGAAATGGCGAACAACTGAAGATCATATTTATCCAACGTTTCCTTGCGGGCGTCGCAATAGGCCTGATCGGCTTTGTCAATTTCCATATGATCGCCCCAGGTACAGAGTTCAAGACCATCATAGCCAAACTCTAATGCTTTTTCGCAAATGGTTTCAAAGGGAAGATCGGCCCATTGTCCCGTAAATAGTGTTACTGGTCTGCTCATGTTGTTAATATTTTAGGATTATAAGTTTAAAGTTTAAAGTTTAAAGTTTAAAGTTTCAGGGTTCAGGAGGCGCCAACAACCTGGAACTTGAAACCTGGAACTTGGAACTTTTTTCTATCCGAAAGGAATCCATTTCACATCATCATTGTAGCCTGATTCAACAACTGCATCGATGAATTGCATTCCCCGAATACCGTCGTTTACGCCTGGATAATCGAGCCATTCAGGTTTTGCCTGTTCGTTATTCAATTTGGCCCGAAGGGTTAACGAGAAATTGCGGTAAATATTGGCAAAGGCTTCTAAATAGCCTTCCGGATGACCTCCGGGAGTTCGGGTATTGGCCGCTGAAGCAGATCCCATGAAGCCTGTTCCTACGCGGTATATTTCAGTTGGCTTCGAAGCCCATTTCGCAATCAGGGTATTGGGTTCGTGCTGTGCCCATTCCAGTCCACCCTTGTCTCCGTAAACACGAATCTTCAATGCATTTTCTTCTCCTGCAGCAATCTGACTGGCCATCAATACACCCTTTGCTCCATTATCAAAACGAAGCAAAACAGCGCCGTCGTCATCGAGCAAGCGCCCAGGAACAAAGACATTCAATTCAGCACATAAGGAGGTAGTTTTTAAGCCGGTAATGTATTCAGCCAGATGATGTGCATGTGTACCAATATCGCCCATGGCACCTGCTTTCCCCGATCGTTTAGGGTCAGTGCGCCAAGAAGCCTGAGCGTTACCAGCATCCTCCAGTTTTTCGGAGAGCCATCCCTGAGGATATTCCACATATATTTTTCGGATCTTGCCCAAGAGACCCTCAGCCACCATTTGTCTGGCTTGTTTCACTGCTGGGTAGCCTGAATAAGTATGGGTAAGGGCAAGCAGTAATCCGGTTTCCTGCAACTTAGCCTGAAGTTGTAAGGCTTCGTCCAAAGTAAAAGTGATAGGTTTGTCAATTACCACATTAAACCCATTCTCGAGAGCCATCATAGCAGGACCAAAATGCGCAAAGTTTGGCGTTACGATGGTCACAAAGTCCATACGGTCACCTTCGGGCAACTTGATTTCATTTTCAAACATTTCCTGATAGGTTTTGTAAACCCGGTTATCAGGAAGGTAATATGATTTCCCGGAAGATAGTGAAATTTCAGGATTGATGCTGAAGCAGCCACAGACCAGTTCGATTTGTCCGTCCATAAAAGCTGCCAGACGATGTATGGCTCCGATGAAGGCATCACTACCCCCTCCGACCATTCCCATTCGTAATTTACGATTCATCATATTGGTGTAATTTAGTTGGTGTATAATTCAGTTTTACCTAAATATTAGGTTCGATAAAATTAGAAAACTTTTTTTGATTGAGATTGTGATTCTCGCTAAAAACCATTTGCAACAGTATGGTTTATTTAATCGGCGATTTTAAAGGAATATAGAAGAAGGAAATTTTCTGCAAGACTTCAGATCCCCAACTCCTTAAAAATTTCATAAACCTTATTCGATTCATAGCCTCTGCCTAATGCGAAACGCATCAGTTTGTTCCGTTTGTCATACTTATCTTTTGCTTTAATCGATTTCTCTTTGTCGGTCAGCAGTTTACGAAGTTCATCAGCGTAACCATCCTCCTCAATCTCTTCAAAGGCAAGTTGCAGAATTTCCTGACTAATCTTTTTTGCTTGCAGCATATGGGCAATCTTCTGCTTCCCCCAATGATTAAACCGGAACTTATCTTTTACAAAGGCACGTGCATACCGTTCGTCATCCAGATATTTTTCTGCAATTAACTGCTGAATAACCGGTTCCGACTCCTCAGATGAAAGTCCCCATAGTTTCAGCTTCTCCTGGATCTCGGAGGTACACTTCTCTGATTTGCTGCACAATAGTGCGGCTTTATCGTAGGCTATGTTTTGTTCCTGAGTATATTCCATCGGTTAATTTTTATTCAAAGATACAATTTCTGTTGCCTTGCCAGGAGATCAGGTCAATTATCTGTCAAGTGCAATATTAAGCCAGTTTTAATTTACAAGCAATAACGATTATTTATTCGACTACAATACCAAAATGTTCTATAAAGTTAGTTTCTTTGTATTTGTAATCAGATCAATCATGAAACAACATTCATTAATCTTTAATATTCTCTTTCTGGTATTACTCAATGTCAGTGTTTTTGCCCAGAAAGAAGCTGCTGTATCGCTTACATTTTCTGATGCCTACGGGCAAATGAATCAAAATAGTCATGTGCTAAAACAGGCGGGCTTCGAGATTCGCGAAAAAGAAGCCGATAAGAAAGCTGCCTTCGGATTGCATGCCCCACGGGTCTTTGTTACTGCCACTGCCGTTCAGATGGCCGACCCAATCACGCTTGACCTCACTCCTGTGCGGGATGCCATTAATCCGCTTTACGAGGTTCTGGGCAAATATGGCAACTTCTCCGGAGTACCGAATCCCGATCCGAAAACTTCGGGAGTGATGCCCACTCTGCCCGATAATGTCAGTACTCAGGTCTTACGTGAAAAAATTCAGGAAGGGCAGGCCGCTCTTAATGCTGCTGATTGGAACCAGATGATACAGGAAAAACAATTTGCGTCGGTAAATGCCAACTTCGTGTGGCCACTTTATACCGGGGGAAAAATTAATGCCGCAAACAAAGCCTCCCAAATTTATGAGGAAGAAGCCGGTCTTCGTCAAAAACAAAAAGAAGGCGAATTGCTGAGTGAGTTGGCAACCCGTTATTACGGTCTTGTCCTGGCAGAACAGGCTTGTAAAGTTCGTGCTCAGGTAGCAGAAGCCATGAAAAAACACCTTTTCGATTCACAGAAACTGAGCGAACAGGGTCAGATTGCCAAAGTTGAATTTCTACATGCACAGGTTGCCAATTCGGATGCCGAACGCGAACTGAAGAAGGCCAATCGGGAGGCTATCATTGTGAAACGAGCACTTCAGAATACCATGGCGATAAGTGACAGTATCGATCTTACTCCGGCGAGCCGCTTATTTATCCTGAAAAATGTTGAAGACGAGAACTTCTTTATCGGGTTGGCTTTAAAAAACAATCCGCAGTTGCTACAGGTTGACTCAAAAAGGGATCTGGCTGCTACTGGTATCAAGCTTGAAAAGAGCAATTTTCTTCCCACCGTCGCAATTACCGGGACTTACGATCTGGCCGATAAGGATTTATCACCCTATGTTCCTCAATGGATGGTCGGAGTGGGATTGAACTGGTCGCTTTTTGAAGGAAATGCCCGTCACCGTAAACTTCAGTCAGCACAGTTAAAAGAAGACCAGGTGGAGCAAGCCGGATTGAAAGCCGGGGAAGATATAAAAACCATGATCAGAAAAGTTTACCAGCAACTCGGCATGCAGGTGGAACAGTTGGAAGAACTCGATAAAACCCTCGAATTTGCAAAGATCTATGTGGATAGCCGCGATAAGGCTTTCCACGAAGGGTTATCCACTTCAACCGAGTTGGTTGATGCCAATCTGTTGTTGGCAAAAGTGAAGATCGATCGTTTGCAGGCCATGTATAACTACGATGTAGCGCTTGCAACCTTGCTTCAAATCTGTGGAAGTCCCGATCGGTTTATGGCCTACCAGTCAGGAAGTGATGTTATTACCGAATCAATCTAAAAACAGTATTATACCGAATACAATGAAGAAGACAAGAAATTTTATTATAGGCCTGTTTTTCACCGCCTTGCTGATTTTTGCTCTTTATACCTCCTGGCTGATAACCCGTCCGCTGCCCCTCGAAGTGCAGGGTGAGATTGAAGCGACTCAGTTCAGGGTAGCCTCCAAAATTCCAGGAAGGATTGACAGTATTGCCGTCAAGCGTGGTCAGCAAGTGGCCAAAGGCGATTTTCTGTTCTCCATCAGCAGCCCTGAGATTGACGCCAAGTTAATGCAGGTCACTGCGCTCCGTAATGCAGCGCAGGCTCAGAGTCTGAAGGCACAAAATGGCGCCCAGACCGAAGATATTTCAGCTGCATATAGTTTGTATGTCAAGGCTGAAGCCGCAGCCCGCCTTTATGAGAAGACCCTCCAGCGGGTTGATAATCTCTTTAAAGATGGAGTAGTGTCTGAACAGAAAAGAGATGAGGCTGAAACGCAAAGTAAGGCTGGCCGTGAAACTGCCAATGCTGCCAAATCACAATGGGAGAAAGCTGTAAAAGGTGCCCGTTTCGAAGATAAACGCTCAGCACAGGAATTGGTGAACCAGGCCGAAGGAGGAATTAAGGAAGTGGAAGCCTATCTGGCCGAAACACAGGTGAAAGCTCAGGCTTCGGGTGAAGTTGCAAACATCATTTCTGAACGAGGCGAACTGGTTCCAACAGGTTATCCCGTAATTACACTGGTCGATCTGAAAGACAGCTGGGCCACTCTATACATTCGCGAAGACCTTATGGCCGATGTGCGAATGGGAAGCGAAATCAAAGCAAATATCCCTGCCCTGGGCAATCAGGAAATCAATCTGAAAGTGAATTACATCAGTCCACTGGCCGATTTTGCTACATGGACTGCTACTAAGAGTTCAGGAGGCTTCGACATGAAATCGTTCGAAATCCATGCTGTCCCAAGCTCTCCAATCGCAGGACTCCGCCCCGGCATGAGCGTTCTGGTTAACTGGAAACAATTTAGGAAGTAGTCAGTCGCAGTATTCAGAAACTGTAAAAAAGTCATTCATAGTCATTGGGTCATTCAGTTGTAAATCCAATCGCGAACAACAATGACAACAAATGACAACAAATGACAATCATTGTCCAATGCCTTCAATGAAGAAGAAACAAAATATAGCCTTTGATTCTGTTGAAAACAGCGAGTCCTTCTTTCGGAAGAATCCCTTCTTCAGGGTTTTCTTGCGTGAGATCGACCGGATGTCGGGCTCTACAATATACCTGTTCACCACCCTGATCGGACCGCTGATCTCTTTTGTGATTCTGCTGTCGATCTTTGCTGAAGGGGTTCCGCGCAATCTTCCTGTGGGCATCGTCGATCTCGATCATTCAGCCTTATCACGGAAAATAGTCCTATGGATCGGGGCTGCTCCTGAAGCCGAAATCGTAATGCACTTTCCCAGTCAGGAAGAAGCCTATCAGCAGATGGAGGAAGGGAAACTGGATGCCATCGTGATCATTCCCGAAGGAACAGAAAAAGACATACTGAAAGGGAGCAGTCAGAAAATATCCATATTCATCAACAACACCAATATCCTGAAAGGGGGATACCTTCAAAAGGGGATTTACAAATCGATGGCCACTCTTTCCGGAGGCATAAAACTGCAAATTGCTATGAAGAATGGCCTGCCTGAACGTCAGGCCAAAGCGAAAGTTCAGCCTGTAAGACTTCAGCAACATATTCTGTTCAATCCTTTTGGAAACTATTCCTATTTCCTGTTGAGCGCCCTCTTACCGCTGATGATCGTCATCTTCACCCTGCTATCCAATGTATTTGCATTGGGTACCGAAGTGCGTGAAGGTACCGGTTCGCAATGGCTTGAGCATTCGGGAGGAAGCCTTATTGTGGGTCTGGCAGGAAAATTGCTGCCCTACACATTTCTGTTGGCCATTGATGTCGTGGTGATGAATGTAGTATTGTTTATCCGCATGGGTACACCCCTCCATGGCAGTTTTGCCTTCATTGTGCTGGGTGAACTGGGACTGATTTTTACCTACCAGATGCTGGCCGTCTTACTGGTTTCGATTACGGCAAACCTGCGATTGGCTCTTTCACTTGCAAGCGCCTATGCTATGATGGCCCTCACCTTCTCCGGATTGACCTTTCCGCAGTTTGCAATGCCGGTCATAGCAAGGGTATTTTCCTATCTGTTTCCTTTTACGCAATGGGTAAAAATCTTTATTTCGCAGGCCATTCGTGGTGAAGCCATCGTACATGCGCTGATTCCAATGGCAATTTTTGTGTTGTTTATCTTGCTGTCGGTATGTTTTTTGCCGCGTCTGAAAAGAGTATTAACGCAGGAAAAATATTGGGGGAAAATATGACGCAAATGCATCTCCGATACCCTTTACAGGAGGGCTTAAAAATGGAATAAATGAATTTAAAAACAAAGATCAAATCAAATATCATCAGGTTCTTTTTCCCCTCCATTGTCCATTTGCCAACGAGGCAGAGAGCTGTCGGGGGTAGCTTGCTTAAGGGAATTGAAATGACAGGTCGGTTTTACCGTCAGGAATTCAGGGATATCCGCAAAGACAGTGGAGCCATTCTGATTCTGGTCGGTGCATTAATGATTTACCCGATTGTGTATGCCATTGCCTATAAGAATGAGGTCGTTCGTGAACTGAAGACCACTATTGTTGATCTTGACCGCACAACCACCAGTCACCAGCTGATTAAAATGCTTGAAGGTGCCGAACAGATTGAGATTAACCGGGTGGCAGGGAGTCTGGATGAGGCTAAAAGCGATTTCTTTGAAGGTAATTCGGGTGGGATTGTTGTCATTCCTGAAGATTTTGAAAAGGACATCCTGAACGGGAAACAATCGAATGTTTCAGTGTTTGCCGATGGAAGCTATTTCCTGATTTACCGCCAGTTGATTAGCGGGTCGGTAAAGACTGTTGGCACTTTTTCCGCGGGAGTCGAGATCAAAAAGCTGATGATGGAAGGGAAAAACTATAATCAGGCGGCTCAATTACGCGAACCCTTAACGGCTGATATTCATTATTGGTTCAATCCGTCCTCCGGGTATGGCTCATCGATGATGCCCGGGATTATCATTATTATTCTGCAGCAGACCCTGCTGATCGGCATTGGGATGCTGGGCGGAACTGCCAAAGAAAAGAAACAGGACAGCTTTTTTGTTCCAGTGTCATTGAAAAAAGGCGGAGTGCTGCCGATGCTGTTTGGTAAATCATTATCTTATCTCACCATTTATGCCGTCAACTGTATCTTTACGATGGTCTGGATTCATTCTTGGTTCAGTTACCCCAATCAGGGCAGTTACCTCACTGTTTTGATGTTGACTCTACCGTTCCTTCTATCTGTAATTTTCATGGGAATTACCTGTTCTGTTTTGTTTAAGCGGAGAGAATCGTCCATCATGTTTATGGTGTTTATGTCACCGATCGTTATCTTTCTGAGCGGGATTTCATGGCCTGCATCGTCTATTCCTCCAATCCTCTATTCACTGGCGCATTTGTTTCCATCAACCCTTATGATCCCAGCTTACCTGCGTGTACGGAGCATGGGAGTTGGCTTGTATGAAATACGACATGAATATATCCAGTTACTCCTTCAAATGGGTTTTTATTTCTGTACGGCTGCTGTTGCATTGTATATTTCGGCAAGGCACAATGCAAGGAAATCAAATCATTCAGAAAATATTAAATCTATAGCATATTTAGGGTCTGCTGAAAAACCGGATGGATCCAAATAGTTATTACAATTGAAGCGGCATTAAAACCTGCGAATTGATGGATCAGATTTCATCCCGTCCTTGTATTGATTCTAAAAACTATGATCTGTTCCAGATTAAATTGTTTATTGGTTCTCCCATATCCCGGACATCCTTCGGGTTTTCAAACTATTAGAAAATTATTCATTAACTATTAGAAAATTATTCGAAGATTATTAGAATAAAATTGAACCACCTTCGAATAACCTTCTAATAATCTTCGAATAACCTTCTAATAATTTGAAGGCCTAAAGGCTCTTTTAAGGCGACACAACAGGGCAGAAATACATTGCATTTTTGGCAAGAAGGTTTTGGCATAGCAGACCCATGTTCGTCTTACCCCCCGGAAATGAAGGCTGTCTGGCAGACCAGAAGTGATCTTGTTGGTACTTTTAAACTGCCCAAATTAGTTTCATGGGAGCAATGGTCCTATCCTATTTTGCCTAGCAGGATTAGTTTTTTGGAAGCCGCCAGTCCATTGGGATTACAGCCTGGTAAGCCTTCAGGTATCTCGATTCCCAATTTCTGATAATATTCCACCCAGGCCTTAGGAAAGTTGCCGGTCTTCGGATCTTTGAAAGTCATCGGCTCAAGCTTGAATACCGAGTCGGCAGCAAAGGCCAGATATACAAACTCAGAACAATAATGGGTAGAGTCCGATAAAATATAGCTGAAATTATAAGGTTTGCCCAGCAACTGGTGAGCTTTTTTAATAGCGGCTGGAATTGCTTTTTGAAAATCTTCATTTAACCGGTAGGCAATCACCCTTACTGAATCGCCTTTTGGATGAAGAAATTCCTTTAGGGAAACAATGCAGCTTCCTCCCTCGGGATTGGCATGCAACACCACAATCCCGGTTTCGGTAACTTCAACCAGGCCCACATGCGAAAAATGGGTATCACCTGAAGTTTGGGTCACTTTGTCTATTGCCTCTGAAATAATTTCAGATGACTTCTCCCGGAATAAGAGATCGCCAGACTGGAGTTTGATCTTTAGTACTGGTTGGGCGCAGACGAAAAGTCCGGCGAGAGATAGGAAAAGTATGGATAGCTTTAATCTACTCACGACAATGATCCGTTCTGTTCGTTCATTTGGCTTTAGATTCATTCGTAAATCCCGGATTTAATTGTTTTCGTAAATAGGATAAGCTTGTCTTCCATTCCAACTGGGTTTAGACAAAATCATACTGTTTTGAGAATCTTACTGCAAAAGGGAGCGAAACAATTCTCAGATTGATTATTCTGGATCAGGCAATCTCACAGCATATCTTGGTTCACATTTACTGTCGGATTTAATGCTTTTACAGGCAATTTCAAACCAAATTCAATGATAAAAATATATGGAATGACACCAATCACAATAACAATTATTCCCAAATACTGCTGTATATCCTTGATATGACCAATCAAAAAAGGGAAAGTTCCACTTAAAAGGAAGACAGCAACAACTGAGATTGCATATTTTCGGATTGAAATCAAAGCAGGGAAATCGGTAACAGAAACCCTGAATAGGAATATAATCCATACTATCATTACCAGTGCCCAGACTATGCCATTTCCTATCGCAATAAATCTCGGAACATTCATTTCTGCCTGACTGAACATTTCAGCCTGATTTAAATATTGTAGCATATGGCCGGAAATCTCAATCACCAGGAGAATTAAGGTGGTAATCCGAAGTGCTTTCAATTTATAATAGTTACAATATCCAGACAGCACCAGCATGATATATGCATAAGGAATAATTTGGAGTATTGAAAGAATTATTCTCAAAGCAGAATTATGTGCGGCATATTCCCTCGCAAAAAATACAGATACAATGATTACAGCTTTCAGGATTAAAAATACTGCACTTAAAATGATTAAATTTCTTTTGGTCCTACTGATGGTGTATTCCATGAACATTTGAATTGAGTCACCTTGCTGAATTGTTCACTGTTAATAAATATCTGCTTCAACCACCGGTTTAAAGAATGCTTCAACATCCTGAAGGGTGGTTGCTGTTTTTGGGACATCGCGTACAATCTTGCCCTTTTCTAAGATAATCAGACGGGTGCTGACATCGGCAATGTTTTCGAGGGTATGGTCCGAAATCAGGAAGGTTGAGCCGTTTTGTGCTGCAAAATCCTTGATTAATTTCCGCAGCTTGTATTGTGAACTGGGGTCGAGATTGGCAAAGGGCTCATCCAGCACAACAACTTCAGGTTTACCCATCAGAGCAGCCACAATCCCTACTTTCTTCTGGTTTCCCTTTGAGAAGTCGCGGATGAATTTCTTCTTCCCAATGATTTCTCCATTGAAGAAGTCGGAGTATCCTTCAAGAAATGCAGTTGTTTCAGCTTTGCTTAACCTTCGCAACCCGGCAATAAAACCAAAATACTCTTCTGCAGTCAGGTAGCCGATCAGGAACGTTTCGTCGATAAAGGCTCCGGTGAAATCTTTCCAGTCTTCCGATTCGCGTACATTAATTCCCTGGCTGATAACCTGTCCTTTGCTGGCGGTAATCAGGTCAAGAACGATATTAAACATGGTGGTCTTTCCGGCTCCGTTATTGCCAACCAATCCGAAGATCTCTCCTGTTTCGATAGTCAGTTCGGGAATATTCAGGACGATTTCTTTGTTGTAGGCCTTAATGAGGTTTTGTATCTGTATCATGATCAGGAGTTTTTGTAGTTTTGAATCAATTGGTGTTTATGTTTGCGGTATTGTTTGGAGAAAAAATCAATAATAGCGGAATGAAATAGGATTCCAATAAATCCGAGTGTTCCGAGAGCAATGAAACTGCCGGTTTCACCAAATACAAGTTTAAATAAATAAAACAAGGCAATGGGTCCGAGCATAAGCGGCAGTGCGCCCAACCATTGTGTAGCGCTCACTCCCTGGTAATTCATTACCACCGATTGGTTTAGGTCGAGCCGTTTTTTGCTGTACATCCCTGCCCAAAACATAATCGGAATATTGATTCCCAAATTATAGAGTAACATGGCCAGATGCGTATATATGATTTTCGGAAAAAGAAATGCATAAGGTAAAGTGAGCAGATAACAAATCACCGAAATAACAGTAACCAGCATGTAGAATGAGCGAAGAAACTGCTTCATAGTTAATCGCTGGCACATCAGCATCGAGAAGTAATTGCTATGCCAGGCCGGGAAGAATTGCCCGTATGAAATGGAAAACATGCCCACCATGATAATTCCACCCAGAATAAAAGCAAATCCAGGGATTTCATTTCCCGGCTGTGCACGGTAAATCATAAATCCGTAGAATAGCATGAATAAAGTCATCATGGCAAGCGAACGGGGACGTTTGTTGCGCCAGATCAGCCGAAGTTCAAGAGCAATAAAACGGCCTGTTTCGCCCAGACGGTTCAGCCAGGAATAGTCACGTACTGTTTCAGCCTTCTGCTTTTCTGACACAAGATTCAGAAACATCCTGCTCGACAGAAACTGCACATTCATGAAATAGAGCAGAACCGGCAATACAGCGATTAACAGAACCAATGCCGGATAAATCAACACCAGGTCAAGTAGTTTACCCAGTCCTCCTGACAAATCGATTATTCCAAAATGATTGATTGCAAACAGGCAGAGGAGGCCAGCAAGGAAAATAAAGAATCCATACTCGGCTTCGTTAAAGCGCCATTTCAGATAGATGGCCAAAAAATGATTACAGTAGATCAGAATGCCTATGGACAGGAACCAGCTCAGGGTCGACAGGCCCGAATAAGTTGAAGCAACCAGGGTAAAAGTAACCGGGAACAGTAAAAAGAATGGCAATATATTGAAAAAGCTGAATACCGACCGTGTCAACAGGTAATTAGCTATTTTCCGGCGACGGATATTCTGTAAGAGTAAGGGTTTAAAACTAACCGTAGGCAGTTTTTGCATCAGCTGACGAATGATCAGGTCGATAGCAAAGTAGGCCAGAATAATGCTGTTGAACTTGCTGACAGGATCACTGTTCGGAAAACTCTTTACCAGAATTGACGGAATCGCAAAACCGAACACGAGAAAGCATAGCGAAAAATAGACAGCCAGAAAACCCAATCCGATGGTGGTTGCCAGGCTCTTGCCCCAGTAAGCCGATCGGATGGCTTCACGCCATGCCAATGAAAAGAGGTTTTGGTTCATAGAAGTATTCGTTTGATTTGGGTTATTGGTTAGCAAATGTTAAGCATAATTACAATTCAGGTAATAATAAATTGAGGGAATTGTTCGATGAAATGCTCACGGATCTTCTTTGAAATGAAAAAATAATCGCCATAAAGCAAAACCAGGTAAAAGGAAATTATAACTGAAAACGCAATACTTGCAACTGTTGAAAAGTGGAACTTTTGTTGAATTTCAGCGATAATTACACCAATAAAACCTGCAGGCATTGTAAGTAGTCCATTAAGTGAAATTTTATTAAGTAAGAATGGGTAATCCTTTGTAGTTTTTATTTTTATAAATCTGGGGAAAAAATAGTGTCGATAAAACAATGAAGATGCAAAAGAAAGAGCCGCCAAAGTAATGATAATCCATTGGTCATTTTTCGAAAAATGCAAAGCTGCGTAGAAGGTCAATGTCAGCATAAGCGTAATCATTATTTTGGGGAACTTGTAATAATCGCCAACAAATGTCAGGAGTAAACGCCAGTATTTCTTCCTTAAAGACTTTTCTTTTTCCCTTTTAATTGTTTCAAATCCCCGGTCTCCGCCAAAATGTTCACCAACCAGATAGATCGCTTCCTCAAATGGTAGTTCTGGATTGGTTTCCCATAGCTTTTCAATGGAGGAAGCCAAATGATCTACAAGTTCGATCTGGACATCGTAATAAAAAACAGAGCGGAAGTAGCAGAATTCATGGAGGTCTTCAATCTGCTTAGGAGTTAGTGTGTGGGTTTCCATACTTAGTTTTTTACAAATTGAGGGAATTCACGGGTAAAGTCTTCTTTGACGCGTTGAGGGGTATAAACACACAAGGCAAAAATCATAATGCCTAATAAAGTAATCAGAAAGGCGGTTAAAAGTTCTAAGGTAATGTAATTTGATACGGGGGAAAAGAATTTATTGTGGCTAAATTTACTAAACAGTGCGACTATATTATAGGCAGAAAAGCCAGTGCCAATAGCTGCTCTTCTTATGTTCTTGAATTGATTGTATAGCAGGAAGGATTTTCCATCAACAATAGTAAGCCTGAATTTTTTAGGATAGATAAAAATTAAGTAAACAGCCATGGAAAGAAGATAAAAGCACTGAATGACATAGCTCACCATGATGTCGTTGTTTGAAAGCCGGAGAATGAAATACAACGTAAATGTTAGTGCAAGAGTCAGGATGATTTTGGGCAAATGAAAAAACTCTCCGATGTATTTCCATTGCAAACGGTCATACTTACCACGAAGCTCCTTTTCCTTTGCTTCCTTAATGGCCTCGAACCCGGATTGTCCCTTAAAATGATCCCCGGAGATCTTTGGAAGCAATGACTGATAGGAGGCATTGAAGCAAGGGTCAACCCCAAATTGCTCACAGACCTGAAAAACTGCTTCTTCGAAAGATATTTCAGGATTAGTTTCCCAAATTGCTTCAATGGCCGAAGCCAAATGGTCAACCAGTTCTATTTGAACATCGTAATAGAACACATTCTGGAATTCGCAAAGCTCAAAGAGATTATCAATCTGTTCCGAGGTCAGTTTTCGTTGGGTCATGCCATGTCAATTTTGGGGTTCAGCAAGCTTTGCATGTTGCGGATAAAGGATTCCATTTCGGTCATTCGGTCGACTACTTCCTTTTTGCCGTTATGGGTAATCGAATAATATTTACGCATACGGTTGCCTGTCATTTCAATCTCGACAGTTAGCATTCCCTGTGCTTCCAGTTTATGCAGCATGGGGTAAAGTGCACCCTCAGTAATCATGTATTCACCAGCCGATATGGCTTTCACTTCCTGAGTAATCTGGTAGCCATACATGCGTCCTTTTTCACCCAAAAGCTTGAGGATAATGGTTGACAGGCTCCCTTTATACAATTGATTTGTTCCCATTGAATTGAATTTAGAACAAACATACATAAATAACTTATGCATTGGAGAGTTTTGTAAGAAATATTTAGGTAAATTATAAAAAGATTAGACGATATTCAATTCAACCGGTCAGTCAATGTGCATGTTTTCTTGAATGTTTTGGTGTGCCCCTCGCTGTCAAACAGTTCTACAAGTATGATGTAAACTCCGAGGTTCAGCCGCTGATTTGAATCACTGTCCCCTTTCCAGATCCAACTGCCTTCCTGTGCCAGTGATTGGTTCTTTACAAGGAACTTCACGGGTCGGCCAATCACATCAAAAATCCTGACGTTGGCAATGTATCCTGGTTTATCCAGGCTGAAACGAATAGTCAACTGATCGTTATAACCATCACCATTGGGCGAGAATACGATAGGTTCAACAACTATATTCTCTCTTGTTTCAGTCTTAATCTCAGTCTGCGAATTTGGCAACCCCGGAGTTGCAAATCCTGCAGAGCCTGCAGCAGAAGTCCAGTTACTGTGATCAGAAGTTGGTTTAGTCCAGGAAATGCGTTCGAGTGAAACCCCTTTTACGTTTGCCAGGAAGGGGGAATGCATTTTGGCTGTATAGCTGAATTCATCGAGCACCTCAAGCGAATCGTTTAAGAGCACTACTGTTCCTGCGTCATTTGGATAAGTTGGAAAGGACTTCATGGTGCAAAAGGTCTCTGGATCATTCGAGATATAGAATGGAATGACCAATTGGGGATCTTTAGTGCAGGTGAGGTAATGTCCAGGGTACAAATACCTTGTCGTTATACTAATCGCATAGATTTGTTTCAGTGCCAGAGTGTCGTTTCGGGCAGCCAGTTTTAGATGATGAACGGATATCGGGGTCTCTGATACGTTTACAAGCTCAACAAAATCGTCTCCACCAGTAGGCGGGTTAAATAATACTTCGTTAATCAGGACCGATCCTGCCTCAGGTAAAAAGCTAAAAGGAAAGGTGAGGCTTATTGGATTCATTGTTTTACCTGAACGGTCGGCAACTCCCGAAACGCTAAGGCTTAGTTGGACTCCACTGACTTTTCCAAGCTGAACTTCAATGTTCTGATTGGATTCCTTGTCTGGTATAATCCCGAGAATGGGAATCGTAAGATTATTCTCATCCGTAAGCTTGAAATTATTCAGTTGAAGGGTTGAAGGGTTGATGGATTTATTGAAGGTCAATGAAATTGTATATGAATTTATGACGCTAAGCTTTTGAATGAAAACATCCGCTGGACTGGCTTTTACGACGATATCATCGACCCACAGCAATCCGGCACGGGTAGGGGTATAGTTGAAGCAAATCCCGATATCCCTGAAATTGGGAACTATCCGATCTGTCCCCGAATAGGTTGTGCTAAGGTTTTCTCCAGCATTCCTGTAAGCTAGCGACCAAATCCCCTGTGCGCTTCGTTTTACGTCAATTGTAACCAGCATGGAATTGTTCCAATCCAGGTCTGTTTGAATAATGAGGCTGTCTGGTTTGCCTTTTTGCATTCGCCAGAGTTCAAGCAGATCGCTGTTCCCGGTGAGATTAACTCCTACCACCCAGCCATTGATCAGGTTTGTCTGGATGGTGTCAGCAGAAAGGTAGAACCAAAATCGGTTGGAGGCAGAAGGATCCCAGTTCCCGTTTTTCAGTTTAAACGACCATTCCAGATCAAACGCATTACAATCTGCACCCATCGTATGAAAGATTGAACTCAATCCACTGGTAGCTTTTGACAAATGCTTGAGAGAATATACTCCTGAAATTTTCTCTGTGGATGAAACTTCCCACTCTTCTGTTTGTTTCCATCCCAAAAGATTTCCCTTTTCAAAATCATCCTGAAAGAGGGTAGAGATGGTATCTTTATCGGCCAAAATATTATTCACTGGCGTGGATTCAAAAACCGTATATTTGTTGGCAAACGTATTTTTACTTACGATTGTTAAAAAATAGACAATGATTATTGCTAAAATAAAAATTAATCTTGCCATTTTAGGATAAATTAAAAGCAAACAATTATTTTTACACTCTCTTTTATTCGATTTTGAAAATAGGTATTAAGTTAATGAGATTTGGTCACATTTCCAAAAGCAATCAAAGGGAGTTTATTATTTCTTAAAAATTATCGAAATGAAAGTTGCTGTTGTAGGTGCAAGTGGTGCGGTGGGTCAGGAATTCCTGAAAGTTCTTGCTGAAAGAAGTTTCCCGCTCGATGAATTGGTATTATTTGGTTCAAGCCGTTCGGCCGGTAATGAATATGAGTTCAAAGGGAAAAAGCTGGTCGTGAAGGAACTGAAGCATAATGATGATTTTAAGGATATCGATATTGCCTTAACCTCTGCAGGAGCATCCATCTCAAAGGAATTTGCAGATACGATCACCAAATACGGCGCCATCATGATTGATAACTCAAGCGCTTTCCGTTATGATGACGATGTTCCGTTGGTGGTACCTGAAGTAAATCCTGAAGATGCCAAAATACGTCCGCGCAATATCATTGCCAACCCCAATTGCTCAACCATTCAAATGGTAGTGGCTCTGAAACCGGTAAACGATTTGTCTAAAATCGTTCGTGTTCATGTAGCTACCTATCAGGCAGCAAGTGGTGCCGGTGCGCAAGGAATTGCCGAACTGGAAACCCAGATTCAGCAGGTTGCCGCAGGTGAAGAACCAACTATAAAGAAGTTCCCTTACCAGCTGGCCATGAATGTTATCCCCCAGATTGACGTGTTCCTCGAAAATGATTACACCAAAGAGGAAATGAAAATGAACTGGGAAACCAAAAAGATAATGCACACCAATGCTGAAGTAAGCGCTACTTGTATTCGTATTCCGGTGGCCCGCGCACATTCAGAAGCCATCTGGGTGGAAACCGAAGAGGCTTTGAATATTCAGGAAGTAAAATCAGCCATGGAAAATACGGAAGGACTGACTGTTCTTGACAATCCTGCAGAGAAGAAATACCCGATGCCTTTGTTTGTATCAGGCAAGGACGATGTTTATGTGGGCCGTATCCGTAAGGATGTATCAAACCCAAAGAGTCTGACCTTCTGGTGTGTGGGCGATCAGATTAAAAAAGGCGCAGCTCTCAATGCTGTTCAGATTGCCGAATGGCTCATTAAAAATGGGGAGATTAAATAGATACGGATACAAGATTTTAGATATCAGAACATAGGAAATAGGAGCAGGGAGCGTGGAGCAGGGAGACCGAAAAAAAGAATATGGAAACTTGTAGGTCAATCCGACAGACTTTTCCTTTTTCCGGTCTCCCTGCTCCGGTCTCCCTGCTCCGGTCTCCCTGTTCCTTTTCCTATTCCGGCTGTTCAATCTTTACCGTCCAATTCTCATCATACAGGAAGTCGTTGTATGGGAATCGGGTGATGTGTATTTTTTTCACTTCTTCGTATAGGGTTCTCTTCAACTCTTCGATATTCAGTTTTTTGGTGGCCGATACGAACAATGAAGGAGTATTGTTTTTCGACATCCAGCTGTTTTCCCATTCTTCGAGTGATACATTTTTCTTCGTGCGCAGACTTAAATCATCCTGGTGCTTTTCAACGTAGGTAAAGGCATCAATCTTGTTGAAGACATATATCATCGGTTTATCTCCTGCGTTGATTTCGCTTAGTGTATGGTTCACTACTTCTATCTGTTCTTCAAAGCCCTGGTGTGAAATATCTACCACATGCATCAGGATATCCGATTCGCGCACCTCATCCAGGGTTGATTTGAACGATTCGACCAGTCCATGAGGTAATTTACGGATGAATCCAACCGTATCGGCCAGCAGGAACGGTAGGTTTCCAACAACCATCTTACGGACTGTCGTATCGAGAGTGGCAAATAGTTTATTTTCAGCAAATACATCCGATTTGCACAACAGGTTCATCATGGTCGATTTGCCCACATTGGTGTAACCCACCAAGGCTACCCGAACCATTCTTCCCCGATTTTTGCGTTGGGTCGACTTCTGCTTCTCAATCTTGATCATCTGCTCTTTCAGCAGGGCAATTTTATCGAGGATAATCCGGCGGTCAGTCTCAATCTGTGATTCACCGGGTCCGCGCATACCGATACCTCCACGCTGACGCTCAAGGTGAGTCCATAAACGGGTCAATCGTGGAAGCATGTATTGGTATTGTGCCAGTTCAACCTGGGTCTTGGCATTTGCTGTTTGTGCCCTCCGGGCGAAAATATCCAGAATAAGGAAGGTACGGTCGAGCACCTTACATTCAAGGGCTTTTTCAATGTTGCGCAGTTGGGTAGGACTCAGGTCATCATCAAAAATGACGGTTCCTATTTCGTGAACCCTGATGTATTCCCCAATTTCCTCCAATTTACCGGTTCCTACAAAGGTGGCGTGATTAGGGATGTCCAACCGCTGTAAAAAATGTTTTTTCACCTCAGCTCCTGCTGTATCGGCCAGAAACTCCAGCTCCTCCAAATATTCTTTTGCCTGTGATTCATCCTGATTCTTTGTGATCAGGCCAACCAGTACTGCTGTCTCTATTATGGGTGAATTTTCAATCATATTTTAATTCATTATCAACAAAGATCCTTCTTTTCATGATACTTTGTTGAGTTATTCAGGGAACAAAGATACAGAATAATAACGCAAAAACTGATGGGCCATTATTTCAGGGAGAGATTCAATCGAAGAGAGAATCAGTTATCTTTAAACGTTCAATGTCAACATGCCTAAGTCCTACAATCAACCCTGATGAACCCTGAGCAGAAGAAAATGATCACCTGCTAATCGGATTACCCCAAAACGATACTAAGGTCTCTACTTGTGTGCTTATTGTGTGCTTATGCTGTGCATATTCTGTGCTCTGGAACTTCAGAGGCACACAATATGCACAGCATAAGCACACAATAAGCACACAAGTTAAAGCTCGATTAGAGCTTTTTAAAAGCCCGTTTGAATCATTGGAATAACACTCGCTATCTCTTTACCTTGGAAAACAGGGAAAAGAAAAAAGAAAAGGGGAAAAAGTTGTTTGTAGTCCCGACCAGGATTTGATAGATTAAAAACTATATCTTACTGAATAGAAGTGTTGTTTTTACATCTTATTTTGAGATTAATGTTTCCTGGTGGATTATGTAATTTAGGGTCCTATTTTTTTGTTATTACAGTGCCTGGTGCCTGTTCCTTATGTTTTTTATCAAGAAGCTGTATTACAATAGTCTCTCCAATTTTATCATGAAGAGTCATTCTGTTTGGATTCCAAAAGGCTTGTATATATCCAAATCCAAACTCAAGTGCAGATGCAAAATAGCCCAAACTACGTTCGATACAATGCCACAATCCGAGATGTTCATGGTATAAGGAAAGTACCTTTATTCTAAGAAAATATTTTCCAATGGTTTGTCCCTTAAAGTAGTAATACGAAATTGTGAAATATATGACAGGTAAAAGTCCAAATAGAAATTTTAAAATGGTAATTAAATAGGGATGTGTATTGTCCATTTCAATTTCAACATCGAAAATGCCATGCACATTTATATTCGAAATGTTCATATTGAATAAGGCAAACAGGATGATTATGCAACAATAAATTAGAATAATAACGATCCAATCAATGAGGAAAGCAATAAATCTTCTTTTGATTGTGGCAAGAGTAAATTCATTGTCCTGATGAAATTCAGGTCTGGTGTTATTCTTCATAATTATTGATTAAGGTTTTTTAGAATAACCGTTAGCTTATAGATCTAACAAAATTGAACTTTATTTTTATTATGGATGTATAGGTCTGATAGCCATTGCACTTAATTTTATAAATTTATGAAACTCCCGGTTATAAATCATCAAAGGCGGATTATTTTTTAATTCAAAATTGAAGTTTTAAATTATTTATTTTCAAAGGAAATCTATCAATAAACTGATTCACAGGTGTGATTAATAGCAACAAACACAAGGTGTTATTATAGAGATAAAAATAAAACTTTAGCAAGAGATCAAATGATTGATTTAATATTTACTTTTAGAAAGTTCGATAACTATTGACTAAATAGTGAAGCATTTGATTATTAATAAGATGAATTAATAAGTATAATTCGATGAGAAATAAATATTCCATAATTATATACTGTTCATGTCTCCTTGTTTTTCTAAGTAATTGTAGTAAAGATGAGAGTATTGATTCAGAGCTTAAGGCTGTTCTAACAGACAATTCTTTTTCCGTTAAATTAAAAAGTACTGTAACAACTATTTCATTTTCCGGCTACAAATGGTACGTAAAAGATGTAACTGGTGAGGGACCAGGACCAAATAACTGGAATCCCAAAAATGTCTGGGTTGATTCGACAGGCAAACTTCATCTTATGATTTCTTATAATTCATTGACACAAAAATGGGAATGTTCAGAGGTCTGGAGTACAACCTCGTTGGGATTTGGGAAATATGAATGGTTTATAGATGGAAAAATTGACTTATTGGACAAAAACGTGGTGTTCGGATTATTTAATTATCCGACTGCATCCATAGGACCGGATGGTACCAATGAGATTGATATTGAATATGCCAAATGGGGAGTCGATGGCAGCAACATAGGTAATTTCAGTGTCTGGCCGGCAAAATTTATTAATAATTACCAGGATTGGTCAGCTTCTTTTCCTGTTGCACTTAATGGCACTTACACAACACAACGTTTTACATGGACTTCAGGAAGTGTAAGTTTTCAAAGCCTGAATGGCTGGGTTACAGATAATAGTAATCCTATTTCTTCAAAAATATTTACGCCATCACATACTAAAGCAAATAATTATATTCCTCAAAAAGCCGAACCTGTTCATATGAACTTATGGCTGTTTCGAGGGAATGCACCTTCCAATAATGCTCCTGTAGAAGTAATTATAAGTAAATTTAAAAAGTATTAATAAAAAGCGTTTAAGTTCTCAAGTTGAGATTAATTTAATTACTATATTATTCAGAAACAGTAATTGCGAGGCTTGATTTCTTCACTTGTGGACTTTTAAGATATTTAGAATTGAAAGATAATATTCAGTTATTTACACAATGGATAATTCATTTATACTTTGAAAGTGTATCAATCTCAGTAACTCCATAGCAGACTACCTACAGTTTCGAACTTTGGACTTGATTTCTTGAAGTAGAAATTGAATTTTAGGCAGAGTCAATTCCTTGCCAATGAAAAATATTTATATATTTGTCGCCTCGAAAGGGGGATTAGCTCAGTTGGCTAGAGCGTTTGACTGGCAGTCAAAAGGTCATCGGTTCGATTCCGATATTCTCCACTTTGATTCTTAAGACTTTGCAGCAATGCAAGGTCTTTTTTATTTTCTGGAGTGCCCATCTGGAGTGCCCTTGAGTGCCCTATCACTTTTTTTATAGGTAATTCTATTTGTTTTCTTTGACTGTTAAATGGATTAATTTTTGGAAATTTTCTAAAGTAAGAGGTTGCCTTTTTGGTGAGTTTTAAGAGGTTGTTTTCCTGGGAAAGCCATTACGTCAATTCAGCAAATAAAATAGCAGGGAACCCACCAGAATTGATTTGGTGCGAATATTTAAGTCACATTCAAGAAAAATGAGTTATCCCATAAAACACTAATAAAATTGCCATCATTTTGACAATATTGACAATATTTGTTTCAGTTATTAAGGCAGTCAATAAGTCATCACTTCGATTCAGATATATTCACTTTGATTATTAAGACTTTGCAGCGATGTAAGTTCTTTTTTATTTACTGGAGTGCCCATCTGGAGTGCCCTTTTTAATTTTTTGAGTGGATTTGCATTTGATTTCATTTACTGTTTAGTAGGTTAAATTTTTGGTGATTATTGACCCTAATTTTTTATTGTCAGTATTGACAAAATTAGATTTTTAAGCATAGGATATGATTCATTTTAGGTAGAACATACACGACACATTATCTATTGGTAATTTCCTGACAAATCTTATTCCCAGACTATTGGCATATTCTTTCCTTCCTAAAGAACCTTCAATATAATATGATGTAGAATCAATATTTGTACAATTCACATTTTTTTTGAGTATTGTATATCGAACTCAGGTTATTAAAGAAATGAATCAAAAGGGTATGCTTATAGTTCACCCATTAGAAGATATTGAAAGACGAAAGATTTTCTCCCGCTCTTTTTTCTCTACATTAATATTAAGCCCTTTTAGTTTTTGTTATTGGTAACAATTCAATATAGATAATGTGAAGGACTATAAACACCATTTGTTAGTTAGCTCTTTTGTACACGTACATGGAACATGAATTTATGATTTTCAGCGGTAGGATATAATGAAGTAGTCAATTTGTCCAACGAGGTAATATCATGGTTCTTAGCCAGAATGATAATACTCTGAAGGAGAAACACCATATTTCTCTTTAAAGCATTCGCTAAAGTATTTTGGATTTGAAAAGCCTGTCATATCAGAGACATCTGCCACACTGATTTTATTTTCTGAAAGGATCTGGGCAGCTCTTTTTAATCTCATATTTTGCAAAAGCTCTTTCCCGGATAAACCTGTCAGACTTTTTACTTTCCTGTAAAACTTGGAATGGCTCATTCCAATATTCCTTTCCAGAATATCAATAGTAAAATCCACATCAGGGATACCCTGCTCGATTTCTTTTATTAATGATTTTAAGAATTTCTCATCTGTCGAGGTAACCGTAACCCTGGAAGGCTCCAGCGAAATATTGTTTTGAAACAGATTTCTAAGATTTTCCCTACTCGAAATGAGATTTTTGATTTTTATAAGTAGATAGTCTATTTCAAAAGGTTTTAAAATATAGTCGTCTGCTCCTTTATCTAATCCTTTGAATTTAATTTCGTTGTCAGGCCTGGCAGTGAGCAGAATAACAGGAATGTGACTTATCTCTAATGTGGTCTTAACTTCTTCACAAAACGATATTCCATCCATTATCGGCATTACAATATCGCTTATGATAAGATCAGGGTTTTTTTGTATTGCAAGGGCCAATCCTTCAGCTCCGTTTTTTGCTTCAATGATATTGTAAGCGCCTATTAAACAGCTTTTAATGTACTCACGCATATCTTTGTTGTCCTCAGCGATTAAAACTGTTTTAGATTTACTGGATATTGGTTTTGAGGATACCGATTCTTCGCAAATAATCTTTTCATCCATTGGCTTATTTACCACAGATGGTTGATTTTCGGTGTTTAAATTCTCCTTTGTTTTCTCATTGTATGGGAGATAAAAGGTAAATTCACTACCTTGACCAAAGACGCTTTCGACCTTTATTAAACCGTTCATCGCATCTAAGAGGTCTTTGCAATGTGAAAGGCCAATACCATATCCACTGCCACCTAACTCATTGGAATCATTATTAAAGCGATCAAAAACCAAATCAATTCTTTCTTTTTCAATGCCAATTCCGGTATCCGTAACCTCAATTTTTGCATATTGTTCCTGGGGATAGTCACTTGTGTTGATATCAACAGATATTTCAATGTATCCTTGTTTAGTGAATTTTGATGCATTGGATAGAAGGTTAAAGATGATTTTTGAAACCATGTTGGTGTCAATATTTATCCAAATCTCACTCAAATGAAAATTATACTTTAGTTCAATGTTTTTTTCATGGAGAATTGAATCAAAATGGACGACTTCATTTCGAATGAATTGATTCAATTCAACCAAACTATATTTTGGTTTGAGTTTACCAACTTCAGTCTTTCTGAAATCTAGTAATTGTTCAATCAGATATTTAAGCTTCTGAGCATTTCTATATACCATGACAAGCTGTTTCTTTGCTTCTGAAGAATAGTCAATGCCTTTTAATATCTGCTCAATCGGACCAGTAATAAGCGTCAATGGTGTACGCAGGTCATGCGAAATGTTGATAAAGAATCGAGTCCTTAGCAAATCAAGTTCATGCAACCGTTGATTGTGTTCCGCATCAAGCACGATCTGCTTCTTTTTTGTAATTCTAATGATTGAATAAAGTGAGAAGTAAAAGATGATCAATCCGAACAGCAGGAAATATGTGACAAAAGCAATCCAGGTCAAATAAAAAGGAGTTTCTATTTTGATCTGTATTTCCTTGAATTTCTCGTTCCATATGCCATCCCCATTAGTAGCTTTTACCCTGAAAATATAATCGCCAAAAGGCAAATTAGTGTATGTAGCGCTCCTGTTATTCGCATCGCTTATATTCCATTTTTCGTCGTACCCAACCAGTTGATAGGCATATTTGATCTTATGAGGTGAAGTGAAGATCATGGAAGAGAAATCGAAACGGATATTGTTTTCAATTGGTTTTAGTCTTAGTTTTTTGGTCAGGAATATGGGGTTATCCAGAATAGTTCTGCCGTGAACCTTGGTTTGTGTATCAATTCGTTCATTATAAATATAGAAATCCGTGATTGTAATTTGTGGTTGAATTGAACTTTCTTTTATTTCCTTAGGGAAGAAGGATGTGATTCCATTGATACCTCCAAAATACAACTCGCCGGTTTCCGATTTGAAACAAGTATGTTCGGAGAATTCGTTGCTCTGTAATCCGTCTGAAATGTCAAAATTCGTGATTTTCAATGAATCGGTATTAAATCTGGTAAGTCCACCATTACTTCCAATCCATAAGTTGTGTTTTTCATCCTCAGTAATACTCTGAATCATATTATTTGGAAGGCCATCGGATTGAAAGTATGATGAGAATTTCAGGGAATCTGATTGAGTATTTAATATAACTTTATTCAGACCTTCGTAAGTTCCGACCCAGTATGTGTTTTGGTTTTGTTTATGTATTGAACGGATATAATTGTTGCTGATGGAATTTGGACGGTCAGATTTTCTATATACAATATTTTTTACTGGATAATGATTCTTATCCAATTTGAAAATATTTAACCCCCCTCCCTCGGTACCAATCCAAAGTTCATTTTTCAAATCATTATAGATAGAAACCCGGCAATTGTCAAATGAGATTTTGGGTTCAGTCGATCTAGAATTATAGGTTCTTACTTCTATAACTTTTGAATTCGATATTTCCACCCTGTAAATCCCATCATAACCTGAGATCCAAAAGGTGTTTTTTCTACTGGCAGTAGCATAGAAACAGGCGGAATTGATTCCCTCAATTTTTATTATATTTCCTTCCGGGTTTACCATGTAAGCCCCATTGGCACAACAAACGATGTTGGTGTTTCCTTCCATTGGTGCAATGTAGAATATGGCACGAGTATCAAACCCTAACTTTTTATAGATGCCCGTTTTCCTATCCAGAATAAAAAGCCCATTATTGTGGGTTCCGATCCAAAGTCTGTTTTTCGGATCCAGGTATACTGCACGAATAAAGTTTGAAGAGTTAGTTTGCTGATTGAAGAGCGGAGGAATGCTATGATGAAAAAATTTCTTCTGATTCAAATCCAGAAAGTTTATACCGCTACCTATTGTACCTATCCACAATATATTATCCATTGTTGGATAAAGCGAAAAGACTAAGTTCGTATTTAAACTGCTTGCTTCATAAATGTTGTTCTGAAATCTTTCAAACTGAATGGAATACTTCGATATATCGGTGCAGTTGATTTTAAATAGGCCCATATTGATCGTACCAATCCAAATATTTCCATCTTTATCAACAGTCAGGCTTGAAACAATCGGCAAAGAATTATTATTACTAAATGGACTATCTTTAAAGTTATACAGTTCCATAGTCTTCGGATTATATCGGGCCAATCCCTTTGTCAAATCGGAATAGAATAACCAGATATTTCCCTGATGATCTTCTGCCATGCGAGTTACGCCGTGGGTGTTTAAAACCGGATTGATCTTAACAACCTCATAATTACTATCCTTGTTCTTTGATCTGAAACAATTGATTCCATTGTATGATGCAATCCATAGATCTCCGCTTGTATGTTTTAATAACTCAACCGTGTTTTGTGTCGGCATCATTATTCCTGACAGACTAGAAATTTGGTGTACGCTTTTTTCAATTGCCTCCAGTTTTTGATCGGCAATCGAGGCTGATAAAAGTCCATGAGTGGTGCTAATCCAGAGAATATCGCCATCAACCAATAGCCCATATATACTGGTGAATAAGAATTTTAATTCCGGAAGTTTAACATGATAAAATTCCTGGTCATTCGGGTAAAATACATTTAATCCATCATCGGTTCCAATCCAAATTCGCCCAGAACTGTCTTCTGTAAGTGCATGGATAGTATTGTTCGATAAACTATGTTTTCTTCTTTTATCGATGTTGTATTTGGTTATCCTATATCCGTCAAAACGATTCAGCCCGTCCACTGTCCCGAACCATATAAATCCATGTTTGTCTTTCAAAAAGGAATATATTTCGCTTTGAGAAATACCCTCAATTGAAGTGATTTTGTTAAACCTTAGCTCATCTCCAAAGCTGTAAAATGAAAGGAAAACAAATAAAAGAAATACTTTGAATCTTTGCATGGACAAGTTTTAAAAAGCCCTTAAAAATATATGATATTTTCAAATAAAAACTGGAAGTATGATATATTTAGTCTATTTGACCAATAATTTGGTTGTAATGTACCAATAATTTACTTCAATTTCATCTCCCAATAGGTAACTTTGATCTCAACAAAGAGTCGATATAAAAACCAATTTTTCATTCTTATAAGATGGATAATCCTTTATCTGAAGTTAAGAGAAGTGATAGAAATGTCATTCAAGAGTTTATTTTTTTCATCTGTTTCTGCCTGATCTCTAGTTCAAGCCCAATTCACGCACAAACATTATGGACCGATCAGGTTTATAGCCCCGATCAAAAAAATATTGAATACAACCCATTGAAAGGAATCATTCCAGGTTATAACTATTATAATAATAATTTTCCATACAGCACCGAACATTTCTATATTGCCCTTAATACCACTTTTATCGATTGGAATAAATTCGACTGGACAACATTTGAAAGTGAATTAAACCGTATCTCAGGAAAAGGTTGTCATGCCATTCCTCGTTTTTACATCGATTTTCCTGGTCGTGAATATGCGATGCCCGAATTTTTACAAGGTATAGTTCCGTGTCATAACTATGCCGACAATGGAAATACTACCAGTAAATCACCATATTGGAACACGGATACTTTAATGTATGCGCTCGAGCAATTTACTACCGCATATGGCGCAAGATACGATGGGGATCCTCGTCTGGGGGCGGTTGAGGTTGGCCTGTATGGTTTTTGGGGCGAGATGCACAATTATCCTCACGATGACTGGGACATGGTTATAGCAAAAAGGGAAAGACTGATAAAAGCATTCACTAAATCATTTACAAAAACCCATGTTCAAATGAGGTATCCAACAATTGTAAGCACTGTTGATCTCAGAAATGCCGTTGGTTATTACGATGACTCTTATTTGGTTGCCACTGTTGGTAGTGATTCATGGGACTTTTGGAATTTAATGGTGAATGATGGCGCTACTGAAGCATGGAAAAAGCATCCGATGGGTGGCGAATCAGTGACAGCAGGGACTCCACTGGCTTCAATGTGGGATAACTGGCCAAATACAGTTGGAAATGATATAGGTACATGTATTAAAACAACACACCACAGTTGGTTTGTTGACCATTCAACTTTCGACCGGACCTTAACTGATGCACAGTGGACCAATAAAATGAAAACGCACAAAATGCTTGGATACCAGTTTTTTTCCAGCTCGGTTCAAATTGTCTTAGACTCTTTAAATACAATCACTGTGAACGTTAAAATCCAGAATAAAGGGGTCGCCCCATTTTATTATAACTGGAATGTTGAATTCATGGCATATAGCGCATCAACCAATTGGTCTGGAATACTTGGAACAGCAAATTGGGAAATCGATTCAATAATGCCAGCAACAGGTGATTATTTAAAGACTTTTTCTTCAAACAAAGCACTCCCAATAGGCGAATACAAAATAGTTATGCGTTTTGTAAATCCATTGGAAATTATTTCGCCGGTAGCAAAGATATTGCGCTTTGCAAATCAGATGCAGGATGCTGACAAAGATGGATGGCTGACCTTAGGCAAAGTTGAAGTGAAGACAGGCTATGCATCTTCTTCAATTAATATAGATGGTAATCTAAATGATTGGACATGGATTAATCCCATTGTATCGGGAAGTGGACAATCGACTCAAAACATCAAAGTATTTGCTGATACAAAATATTTATATTTTGCTATAGCAGGTTCAAATTTAGGTCCAAATTTTCAACTCTACCTGAATACCGATAATAATATCAACACAGGTTGTCAAATTGTGGATTTCCCTGCTTCAGGTGCTGATTATCGCATTCAAGGCACCAGCTTATCTGTATATAAAGGAATAGGCTCCTGGTCAGATATTACCGCTACTGTAGATGTTTCGAAAAATTCTGGCGCAACTGAAATTAGAATTTCACGTTCAGCATTTGCAGCGTTGAGCAACACAATTCAGATTGCTTTCGTCGATGTTGATGCAAATGGGAACGCTCTTTCACAGTTGGGATTTTCAAGCTTTTCATTCTTATCGGAAGCTTCGGTATTTATTGTAACTGACGGAAATTTGTCAGATTGGTCCTCGGTCAGCCCTGTTGCAACTGCAAGTGGCCAGACCGCCCAAAGCCTGAAAGCTTATTGTGATGCCAAAAACCTGTATTTTGCAGTTGAAGGTTCAGGATTAGGGGCGAATTATCAAATTTATCTGAACACTGACAAAGACCCGACGACGGGTTTTCAACATTGGTTGTTCCCATCAGGTTCAGGAGCAGAATATATGATCCAGGACGGAGTATTGATGAAACCAACTGCACAAACAGGGTGGTCATGGGCCACGGTTCCGGCCACGGTATTGTCCTTCCAAAATCCAACTGCAACTGAGGTTCAAATTCCACGGTCGGCGGTTGGTGTTCTTTCGGATACCTTGTATGTGGCTTACGTTGATATTAGCAGCGATTGGAAGGCCATTTCCGAGTTGGGATTTGCGCCTTTCCGGAATATCATTCCGGTAAAAGTACAAGATATTGCCATGCCAACAGAAGTAAGCATTTTCCCGAACCCAGCTTCAGAAACACTAAATATTTCCCTTGGAGAATCAGGAGATTTAGCTTTAATAAACATATATACTATTTACGGGCAACTGATTTACAGCGAGCGTACAACCAATTCTCAAACGAAAGTCAATGTTTCAGGTTTGAAAACAAAAGGATTGGTCGTTGTTCAAGTGGTAAAAAGACAGGAAATTTTGAATCTGAAGGTTGTTTTGCTGTAAACTTTGGGAGATGAATTTAATTAGAGCCGTCAATGAAAAACCTTAATAAAATAGTATTCTTGATTTGTATATCCGGGGTATTCAGTTATCACAATAATGCTGTTGCTTTTGAACCGAACGTAAATAACCCTGAGTTAATTCGTGTGGAATATATTGAGGGCGGTAAATCAACAATACCTGCAACTGAAATACCGCTTTTTGATGTCGTTACTACTTCTGACGCCAGAATAACCCGATACAGGAACAAGCTTTATCAAGTTGTTATTAATGAAATTGACAGGGGAAACTTTCGCGAAATAAATGGGGACCTTGAATACCTTGGTAAGGGCAACTCCTGTTTAACCCTTCGGGTCAGTATTCCTGAAAATGGCAACAACTGGAAGTGGTATCATGGATTAGAGAAATCGGACATAATGAAGTCATATTTAATTTATTATGATACGGTTTCGGTTTCAACAGCACTGCCTCCCGATGGCGCTTTTAACGGAGAAACTTTATCTGATGGTGGATATGGTGATCCTGTTGGGCAAGGTACCATGTCCTTTTACCCATTGTGTGCTGTAAGTATAGATGGTAAGGGGGCAGCGTTAGGTATTGATTTGTCAATTCCTCTGGTTTTTCGTTTGGGTGCTGAAATCAATAAAGGTTTGATTGCTGAATTTGACATCGCCACAAGTCCAATGACTGAAAAATTTCCAAATCGTGCTTTTTTCAAGTTGAGTCGTTTCAATTTCAATGACAGATGGGGCATGAGAGCTGCGTTAAAACAGTATTATTCAATTTATCCTGAAGACTTTAAGAAAAGGGTTGTGAATGAAGGAATCTGGTTGCCATTTACGTCGCTCCGGTCAATTCCTGATTGGGAAGACTTTGGATTTGCTTTTCATGAAACCAACTCGAAAAGTTCAGATATAAAAGACGGGAACAAATTATCTAATATCTTATCTGACAAAGGTACATCAGTTCTGAGCTTCCAATATACCGAACCCTGGGACATCCAATTGCCAATCTTTACCAAGACAATTGCCTATGATACACTCGTTTCTGACAAAATGATACCTATCGATCACAAAATGTATATTAAAAACAGTTCAACTGAGGATAAAAATGGTCGCTTTCAGGCAAGACGGCTCGAAACTCCTTGGTTCAGTTCAGGATGGGCAGTAAGTATTACCACCAATTGCAATCCTTATCTACCTGGTTTTAACCGTTATCAATATGTGTTGCAGGACGAAATACAACCCGCCGTAAGCATGAATGTAGATGGGATTTATTTTGACTCGATGGAATGGAACTGGCATCACGATTTGAATTACCGCAATGAACACTTTAAATATACCAATTACCCACTCACATTTTCGAAAGCAGTGGCAAAGCCTGCTATCTGGAATTTTACCTCTGAATTTGAGTTCATGAAGAAGGTTTCGGATGAAATGCACTCACAAGGTAAGTTTACCATGGGAAATGGTCATGGTTGGAACCCCTTTGCTGCCGCCAACCTGGATCTGTTTGGAGCTGAATTAAATTGGTACTCTTCTGATGATCACAACATGGAAGCTTTGGATTTCAAGCGTGCAATATCGTTCCAAAAGCCTATTGTTTTCCTTTTAAACGAAGGTTTAAATGACAAAGCATTTACTGATGCTCCCTATAAAGGCTACGAAATATATTTTGAGAAACTGATGGCTTATGGGTTCTTTCCTTCATTCTTCAGTGTTAATGCTTCAAATGATCCATATTGGCAGGATCACAAAAAGATCGAAAATGGACGTCCGTTCTTTAAAAAATACATTCCAATCATCAAGCAGATTGCAGCAGCTGGTTGGGAACCAGTCACAGGAGCAACCTGCAATGCAGGATCAATCAGGATTGAGCGCTTTGGTTATGCCAACAAGCTCTTTTTTACCGTCCGCAACAATGGCAATCAGGATGTTTCATGTGAAGTGAACCTTGAGAATTTGGAACTTGGAATTCAAGGAGATATTTCTGCTCTTGAAATGGTAAGCGGAGAGAAAGTTAAAACTGATAATAATAAGCTATTTCTAACCCTGCTTGCTGATAGAACACAGGTCATTCAAATTTCACAAAAATAAGACTTAAACGTTATTTGTTCGCTATATTACCTCAATTACAAAGCTGGTATTCGGCATAGGTATCCTTTACAACTTTCAGCTTTTAAGCTAATTGTATAATTCATGCCATGAGATAATGACGAAAAAAAAGTTATCAGTGAAAAGTCAACAATTCCCTTTTTGGCCAATAATCCGGATGTATTGTACCAATAATTTGCTCCGATTTATAACGACAACCTTACCTTTGATATAGTGAAAAACTCAATTCTTTCAAACAAATTTGCTATTGTTGCTTGACTAACTAACTAATAAACCTAATGCGAAAATTCAAAAATTATTTGTTTTATGTTGCCTTCCTGATCACATTTACAAGTGTTTCGAGCCAGGCGCAGCAACTTATTACTTACACCTACATTCCTGGCAGAATGCCATCCGATCAATACACCTGCCGTGTTCGTTATCAGGACAGCGACAATTGGCTCAATACTTTTGTGCTTCAAACGAAAAGCAAATCAGGCGCAACTGATACAGCCTATTGGCGTGATCAAATCGGCATGAAAGGCTGGACGATGTCGTGGATTAACTTCGAGTTCGATAGTACTCGAACTGTGGAGGTAGAAATTGCCAGGGTGTCGGGCAAAAGTATTTTCAAAGCCTTTGTTCGGCCTGTTTCATGGGCAACCGTGTCAATTGCGAATGGGAAAGCATACGTCAAGGTAAAAAAATATTGCAACTTCAACGTTGACATAGATGGTCAAATGGAAGATCATTACACCGGAATGGGATATTCCGGCCCACCAGTTCATACAATATCCATATTTGCCAACCCCATCATAACAGATAAACCCGATACCACAGCAGCAGGTGTTCGAACGGTAAAACCCGGAGAGCCACTCACCGTGAACGATACCAACTGGAGTGTATTATACTTTTTGTCTGGCGTGCATACTATTCCCGCACCGTTCTATATTCATGCCAATCAGACCATTTATATACCCGGCGATGCCGTTGTAAATGGTTCAATCCACACCACCGACGATTGGTTTGCTACCAAAAACATACGGATTTATGGCTATGGTACGCTGAGTGGCGAAACATTCCCCTGGACTTCGAATCCAAAAACAGTCAATCTCACAAAGCCTATCATTGGGGTGGCAAACAATGCAAAATTCGAGGGAATAACCATTGTCGATCCACCGAACCATTCAATTTTATTCAGTTGTAGCGACAAAACGAGGCCAAACTTGTTTAAAAATTTAAAAATACTTGGCTGGCGTGCCAATGGAGATGGCATTAATGCTTTTGAGGATGCCACGGTTGAAGATTGTTTTATAAGAACACAAGACGATGCGTGTTATTATGAAAATAGAGTAACTTTTAAAAGATGTGTGTTTTGGGAAGACATGAATGGCGCTTCAGTTAGGATAGCAACTTCAAATATAGACCCGGGTACAAGCGGATATATTGACAATGTTGTTATTTACAGAAGGGCGATGTGGCATTATTGGGGAGGCGCTCCAATAAATTTCTATGGCGTAAATCCTGGTTCGAATATTCAAAACGTTGTGGTAAGGAATGTTACCGTTGAAGACCCATATCCAACTTTTGCACCTTTTTATGGAGATTTTTCACCTGATGGAGATCCAACAAAGACAACCATCATGAAAAATATTTTGCTGGAAAATGTTGTTCAAAACGCACCGGCACAGAAAAGTTGGATGGATGCTAATTATGGCGCACTTAAAATTACATTTAAAGGGCTGAACGCCAACAATATGTTTCAGGACATTACATTTAAAAATTGCAAGTACGAAGGAAAATATTTAACCTTTTTAGATCCTGCAATTTTTAATGTGAACCAATTTGTAAAGGATTTTAAATTTATTGTCGATACTTTTCCGGCCTATTCAACCCGCACCGATGACACATGCAAACTCACGACCTACATTGGGAAATGGACCAACGGCATGAGCAATCCTACTTTTTTTCATAGCACTTACCATAGCAGCGATAAGGAAAACGCATCTTTTCAATTTCCATTCGAAGGAACCGGCATACAATGGTACGGGCAAAAAAACATTGATTCAGGCATTGCCGATGTTTATATTGATGATGTTTTTGTGGATACTGTTGACTGTTATGCTTCAGCACAATCGGTAGGATTGTTATTTGCCAAATCGGGCTTGACATCTGGTTCGCACACCATAAAAGTAATTGTAAAAGGCACTAAGAATAGATTATCAGGCGGCACAACCATTATACACGATTATTTTTCGGTAATTACCGATCCGGAAACCAGCGTACCTAAACCAAAAGAAGACCCGAAAAGTGCCGTTTCGGTATTTCCCAACCCGTTTGAAAAGGAAACATTGGTATATACAAATGGCGATTTGAAAGGCAATTGCGAATTCAAAATTGTTGACCTAACCGGGAAGATTGTTCAATTTGGAAAGCAAACTATTACCAACGAAGGTTTTGCAGTAGGGAAACAATTGAAACCCGGAATTTATATCCTTCAAATTACAACTCAGCAAAAAGTGTTCTCTTCGAAGATTGTAAAAAAATAAATCCATGAAAAGTAAACTTTTAGAATTAGTATTTCCGGTATTATTGATGGGCTTTTTAACCAACGGACTGTATGCCTCATCCATATATTATCCTGATAATCAATATAATACAATGGATACTACTGAAGTATTGCATAAGAAACCGCTTGCAGCAAAGCCACCCTTGGGCTGGAACAGCTACGACTCCTACCGAAATAATATTGGAGAGGAAGAAACCCTGCGAAACCTGGAAATTTTTGCAAAAAAGCTGGCTCCACATGGCTATGAGTATTTCGTAATTGATCTGGGCTGGTATAGCGAAAACGCATGTATTCCAGGATCAATCCGGCCTTGGGGCAATGAACCTTTCGACTTTTCTCTTGATTCAAACGGGTATCCTGTTGGCTCCAGAACCTATTTCCCTAATGGCATTAAACGCATTGCCGACCGCGCTCATGAACTGGGAGTGAAATTTGGCCTACACATGATGCGCGGCATGATCCGAAAAGCATACATTTTCAATCTTCCGGTGAAAGGTACAACTTATCACATGCGGGATATCGCCGATACGATAAACATCTGTCCCTGGTTCAAATTCAGTTATGGGGTTGACGTAACCAAGCCCGGAGCTCAGGAATATTATGATGGATTAATACAGCATCTCGCCGATATGGGTGTTGACTTTATCAAGTATGATGATTTGGTACCCTTTCCTTCTGAAATGGAAGCCATAGGCAAAGCAGTAGCTAAATGCAAACGGAATATTGTCCTCTCACTGTCACCTGGAGATGATACTACTCCCAAGAACAAAAACCATTATCAATGGGGGCACTTATTGAGAATTACCGGCGATGTTTGGGATAGTCATCAAAGTTTAAGTAAATGTTTTCAGCGTTGGCGTGATTGGCAAGGATCCGCCGAACCAGGATTCTGGCCTGACATGGATATGCTCTGTTTGGGTACACTTACTGGGATGATCGATCCTGCTACTAAAGATGCGCGTTCAAAAATGAAACCCGATAAAATAATGTGGACTGGTCTTGAAAAAGTATTCTTTCGCCCCAGCAATTTCATCCAGGCACAGGGGCGGACCTTTATAACAATGCGCTCACTTGCAGCTTCGCCACTGTTTATGGGAGGTTGCCTGATCCGTTCAGAACAACGTGTATTTGATCTCATCACCAACAAAGATATGCTTGCCTGTAACCAAAATGGCATTTGCGGAACCCTGCAAAGTGAATTGGGACTGACTGAAGTTTGGCGGACTCCAAAGAAAGATAAGCCTGGAGTTGGCTGGATCGGAGTGTTCAACCGCAACGAAAACGAATCGGTTACTTTTATACCTACACTAAAAGATATGGGATTACCTAAAGGAAAATACAGCTTACGCAATATTTGGACAAATGAGCTTGTTACACTTAATAAACCCATTACAATTGGAGCTGATGATGTCGTATTTCTTGAATATACGATAATTGCAAGATAGAAATTCACGACATCTAATAGAGTTAATATCAGCGAAAATAACAATGTTGACGACTAAGACATTGAAGAAACAAACAACGTCAGAAAAGTCAACAATCCGGTTTTAGACAAATAATTTGTTCTGATTTTATCATTAACAGTAACTTTTAAAAAGAAAAAACTCATTATTAATATACAAATAGGATGTACCGATCAGTTATAAAACTATCATCTATTATTTTAGGAATATTTGTATTCTGCGTCAGTGGCTATTGTTTTCAAACAGACATAAATAAACATCAAAACCGTGTAATTGTAACTCCCCGTTCCTATTCCAGAGCATTGCATAATCCCTTGATGGGACTCACAGATTCCTGTGAATGGAATATGCTGGTCAGAATGTACATAGGCTGGGATGAAATAGAATCTTCTGAAAAAGATGGAGTTGCGAAGATTACGCAATATTGCGATCGTTTATGGAAAGATTTTCCGGCTCACGGAATTAAAGTTATTCCACGGGTATATTTACTTTGGAAAGACATCGACAATCCCAAAGAAACTCACTGGCCTGCGGATATGGAAAAGGGCGATTTCTCATCAGAAAAGTTTATTGTTCGGTGCGAAAAATTAATTTACAAACTTGGTCAGGCCTGGAACAATGATCCCCGCGTAGCTTTTATCCAGATGGGAATTATTGGCAAATGGGGCGAACAACATTCTCCATCGCCAACTCCTGAAGTGCAAAAAAGATTGGCCATTGCTTTTAATAAAGCTTTTACAAACAAAAAGGTTGGAGTGCGTCATGTCTGGATGGAGTTTAACGAAGGATCGTTTGGCGAATATTGGGATTCGTTTGCCCATTTCGACCAAATGAAATCGCATGGCAAATCGATTTCCGATTTTAATAAGTCAACCGGGAACTGGAAAATCAACTATATCGGAGGCGAACCTGCTTACGACTGGGGAAATATAAAAATCCAACCTGGCGAAAATCCGACAGAAAGTTTAAGCAATCCAGTTCATTTAAACTATGTCATAAACTGTGTAAAATGGCTTCATACGACCCAGTTAGATTGGATCAGCAAATACGATCAAACGAACAAATTGGCTCGTGAAGGTGCCGAAAAATTGCAGAAGGCATTCGGTTACCGTTTCGAAATACCAAAAATAACCATCTGGAATAAAAATGGGAAGATTGATTCTGAAATTGAGGTAATAAACACTGGTTCGGCTCCCTTTTATTATAAATGGCCTATACAGGTAGTGTTGATTGATCCGGAAACCCGAAAACCAATCCAGTCGAGAATCCTGGACAAAGTCGATATTCGAGCCTGGTTATGTGGAGATGGCTGGACAGATCCGGTACCTGATGATCCAAATTGGGGAATGTCAACTCCTAAATGGGAAAATGAACCCAAAGTGTATAAGTTTAGAGCAAATATTTCCATACCATCCAATTACTCAAAAGCGCTTATCCTTGCAATCACTATTCTTGATCCGCAAGGCGGTAATTGTCCGGCGATTCGTTTTGCCAGTTCCGACTACCTGAATGGTGGCTACACATGCCTTGGAATGGTTTGGCCCAACGGAGCATGTTCGGCAATGCCCGCCGACTTTAAATTTGACAACCCTTTCATCGATGGTAATAAAGGGCGTTTACCATACCATTTCAGGCAAAATCAGGATTAATCTGAAAAACAGCATCAGAATAAGCGTAAAAAGAACAATTATTTACATTGATGAACAAATTTCTGGAAGTATAAAACCAAAAACCCGACCAATTTGATGACGGGAGCCAATACTTTTACCTAAACATGAAACGAGCCATGGGAGATAATCTCACACACAGGAGCATGATTATCCATGGCGAGTTCCATCTGGCAATTAAAAAACAAATTATAAACACATGAAATTAAAAAGAACCTTATTTATTGCAGCTATTTTGTGCTTTTCATTTGAACCCAAAGCGCTATTTGCAATGACTCCAAATGATCCCCCTAAAAGTATTGAAAAACAATCTGAACCGATCAACATTAAATTGGCACCAGACGAAAAAGTTTGGGCGGGAGTTATCAACGAAGGGAACAAAATGCCTTTGCAGCCGGGCTATAGCGCCGATTTTAACGGGAATAACTATGGGAATCAGGTACAACCGCTAATTATCACTAATAAAGGACAATATGTTTGGAGCGAAGAGCCTTTCAAGTTCGAGATGAAGGGTGATATGCTGGTCATTACCAAAGCTCACGGAACAATCGAAAAAGGAAGGGAAGGTACTACTCTGGCCCAGGTTCAGAATTTTGCCCGAAACAAATTTTTTCCTTCCACCGGCAAAAGTCCAGATAAATTGCTTTTTTCCAGCCCTCAATACAATACCTGGATTGAATTGTTGTACAACCAAAATCAGGTAGATATTCTAAAATATGCCAAAGCTATGATCGACAATGGGTTTCCTCCGGGAGTACTGATGCTTGATGATACCTGGCAGGAAGATTATGGGAAGTGGAATTTTCATCCGGGCCGGTTTCCCGATCCAAAAAAGATGATTGATGAACTTCACCAAATGGGATTCAAGGTAATGCTTTGGATATGCCCTTTTGTGAGTGCCGATCAAGCGCTCATAATTAGGGAAATAGAAAAGAATAAAGGTTTTCTTCTTCTTAGAAATAATGAAAACTCAACCTGGGAAAATTCTTCTGAGCCAATAATGATTAAATGGTGGAATGGCACTTCTGCAGAATTGGATTTCACAAATCCGGGAGCTGTGAATTGGTTTAACAAGCAACTCGACAGTTTGGTAAAAGATTATGGAGTTGATGGGTTTAAGTTCGATGCCGGAGACATGGAGTTTTATCCTGCAAATTCATTGAGTAAAATGAACATTTCTTCCAATGAGCATTGTCGTTTGTTTGCTGAGATCGGACTAAGGTTTCCATTAAACGAATACCGGGCTTGCTGGAAAATGGCCGGACAACCTTTGGTTCAAAGGCTTCGTGATAAAAATCACACATGGAAAGACCTCCAGGCGCTTGTTCCAAACATGTTGGTTCAGAATTTGGTTGGTTATACTTTTTCGTGTCCTGATATGATAGGTGGTGGCGACTATTCTTCATTTACCGATCAGTCGAGACTTGATCAGGATTTAATTGTCCGTTCGGCCCAATGCCATGCTTTGATGACAATGATGCAATTTTCGGTAGCACCATGGCGAATCCTTGATAAAACACACTTTGATGCAGTAAAAAAAGCAGTTGAACTTCGGAAAAAATTCACTCCGCTTATCCTTAAATTAGCAGATCACTCAGCGCTTACCGGTGAACCAATTATGAAGAATATGGAATTGGTTTTTCCTGATCAGGGATATGCCAATATCAGAGACCAGTTTATGCTTGGTGATAAAATGTTGGTCGCTCCGATGATGGCAAAAGGCAAACAACGATCGGTAGTACTTCCAAAAGGCAAATGGATAGCTGATGACGGAACGAGCTATGAAGGTGGGAAAACCTATACCATCGACGTTCCAATTGACAGACTGCCCTATTTCATTGTGGAATAAATTTGCTTATTCGAGTTCATTCTTCAGATAATCATGAAACACTCGAACTTAATTCTTATCACATTTTAATAACTAACATTAACTAAAATTTCCGAAATGCGACAAAAGTTAATGCTGCCTTTTTTACTGTTTGGTCTGATAAGTTTGTTCTCCTCATTTGAGTCAAAATCATCAGAACCAACGCGTAAGATGATTGATTTAAAAGGCACCTGGAATTTTGCTCTTGACTCGACCAATAATGGAATTATCGCCAAATTTTATGCCTTAAAACTTACCGATTCAATTACTTTGCCCGGTACACTCGACGAAAACGGGAAAGGGTTTCTCAATAAAGACAAAAATCAAACGAAAAGGCTTTCGCGCGAAAGAACTTACGGCGGCTTTGCATGGTATCAAAAAGAGATTGATGTGCCTGCCGATTGGGATCACAAAAATATTCGGCTGCTATTGGAACGCACCAAACCATCAAAAATCTGGATTGATACCATTTTTATTGGTAGCAACAACTTCCTGCTGACACCCCAAATTTATGATCTTTCAGAAAAGCTTAAACCAGGAAAACAAACCCTGACTATTTTAATCGACAACGGTCCAAAGTCTGTTCCAAAGGGTATTGAGGGATCTCATGCCTGGACTGAGCATACGCAAACCAACTGGAACGGGATAATTGGCAACATGTATCTTGAAGCAACCAATAACTGTTGGATTGAAAATGTTGGGATTTTTCCAAACATTACTGCAAAAACAGCAACTGTTAAGCTAGTCATTCAAAACCAGGGCGAACCGAAAGATAATGCACAAATTTTTCTGGATGCAAAACTCTGGAACAGTTCAAAAAAACAGCATGTTCCGGAAAAAACATTCACAGAAAAGCTTAAAACCGGAAAAAACCTTATCACACTTTCGTACCCGATGGGCGATGATGTCAGGCTTTGGAGCGAATTTTCGCCCGAACTTTACAAGCTTTCTGTCAGGCTTAAAAACGGTCAGGAGCTTGATAATCTGACTGTAGATTTTGGAATGAGAAGTTTTTCGACCCATAAAACCCAATTCCAGATTAATGGCACTACCACCTTTTTACGTGGAAAACACGATGCTTGTGTTTTTCCTTTAACTGCCCATCCGCCCATGGATGTCGAGACATGGCGTCATTTATTTCAAATTGCCAAAAGTTACGGAATCAATTATTACAGATTTCACACCTGGACACCTCCCGATGCCGCTTTCGAAGCAGCTGATATCGAGGGTATTTACATGCAACCAGAACTGCCATACTGGGGAAGTCTCAGTCTTGAAAACAATCTTGACTTAAACGAATTTCTGCTGAAAGAAGGACGAAACATACAAGCAGAATATGGGAATCATCCTTCGTTTGTAATGCTAAGTTTGGGCAACGAATTAGGAGGCGATTCGTTGGTAATGAAAGATATGGTTTCAACACTCAGAAATCTTGACAACCGTCCACTGTTTTCTTATGGTTCAAACAATTACCTGGGCGAAAAAATTTATATCAAAGGAGCCGATTATCTGACCACTTGCCGGGTTGGCGCCGATAAAGATTCGTCGTACCGAACCCATACCAGGGCTTCATTTTCGTTTGCCGATGCCAATGACGGTGGTTACATTAACGGACTTTACCCTTCCACCAACCGAACTTACGAAACAGCCATAGCAAACTGCCCCGTCCCGGTAATTGGCCATGAGGTTGGACAATACCAGATTTACCCCAATTATGATGAATTAAAGAAATACACCGGTGTGCTAAAACCATGGAATTTTGAAATTTTCCGTAAACGACTTGATGAAAACAAACTAAGTGATCAGGCAAAAGATTTTTTCAGGGCATCGGGCGCTGCCAGTTTATTGTGTTATCGTGCAGACATTGAAATGGCGCTCCGTACTCCTGGATTTGGCGGATTTCATCTTCTCGATCTGCAAGATTTTCCTGGACAGGGAACCGCTTTGATAGGTATATTGGATGCCTTTATGGACAGCAAAGGATTGATTTCTCCAGATGAATTTATGCACTTTTGTAATCAAATTGTTCCATTGCTCCTAATGGATAAATATTGCTGGAGCAACGCTGAAAAATATACTGGCAAAATAGAAGTAGCCAACTACTCTCCAATCAGCCTGAAAAATCAGGAAGTAAAATGGGAACTAAAAGATAATAAGGGCTTGGTGCTTAATCAGGGGAAATTAAAAAAAGATATTGCGCAAGGTGGTTTAACAGAAATAGCAAGCCTTTCAATCGATCTTTCGAAGATTACTGAAACACAAAAAAGTGCTTTTACAATCAGTTTGCCCGGAACCAAATACTCAAATTCATATCCCTTGTGGATTTATCCAACAAAAATTGGTGTTGAAATTCCCTCTGATATTGAAGTATTCCAAAAATTGGATTCCAAGGTTTTCGACAAACTAAACGCCGGAGCTAAGGTTCTGCTTTTTCCTGATCTTAATGAGGTGAAGGATAATTCAGTAGGCGGATTATTCACGACTGATTATTGGAACTACAGTATGTTCAAGAGCATCTCTGAAGGACTAAAAAAGCCCGTTTCTCCAGGAACTATGGGAATTTTAACCGATCCTAAACTTCCACTGTTCAACCTTTTCCCAACAGAATTTCATACCAACTGGCAATGGTGGTCGATCATAAAAAACAGCCGGCCATTTATACTTGATAATACAGCTGTTGACTATCGGCCGCTCGTTCAGGTGATTGACAACATCGAAAGAAATCACAAGCTGGGGCTAATATTTGAATTTGCCATCGGGAAAGGTAAATTATTAACTTGTATGTCAAATCTTTTAAATATCAAAGATAAACCGGAGGCAACACAGCTTTATAAAAGCATTCTTGCTTATATGTCGTCTGAAAATTTTTCGCCAAAACAACAGCTTACAATTGAAGAATTACAAGCCTTATTTTCAGTAAAAGCTAAACTTGGGAAAATTGAAGGAGTAAAGAATATTTCATACTAATAAGTGCTTTGACATTGAATAGCTTAGGCAATTTGACGAGATCTATTTTTTCCCTTTTAAAGACAACATTTCGCAAGTCTGACCAATAATCAGGTAGTTTTAGACCAAATAAAAGACCTTTAAGATTGTCGATGCTTGTATATTTGTCTGTAGTTTAAATCGAATAACTTGTAAAACAAGTTTCAAAGTGTTTCTTCAGTGTTATAATTTGAATCAGGATGCAGTAGTTCATATCGTGATCGAAATTCTTGTATAAACGATTAATACTTTTTAAATAATAATAACAACAATTAGTTTAACTTTAAATCTGACATTATGAAACTTAAGCTTTTACTTTTCTTTCTGCTTACGTTGGGTTATGGTGCGATGGTAAATGCACAGACGCAAAAAAAACCTTACAATAACTTTATCATCACGGAGGCATTAATGAGCGATCCGGATATAAACTATGTAGAGTTTACAAACATGGGGTCGGAAACGATAGACCTTTCTGAATTTGAATTCGGTGCTCTCTTTGCCTGGGACATAAATTTTGTTCCTGAAAATGGTATGTATATGAGGTTGCCAAAAAAGACCCTGGCTCCCGGAAAATCATTTTTAATTTGTGCAGGCTATGACTATAACCCAAGAATGTGGGCAAAAGATTCACTGAGTTTGCATTATAGAGAAAGGGTACAAAAGCCTGAAATGGAAAAACTGGCAGATTTGGTATTGCATCAGGCGGAATATCATGGAGACAAAACCGACTCGGTTTCTCCAAACAGTGGTATAATGCAACTTTTGAATGGTCAAGGTGTTTGGTACTTAAGACATCATTTCATTAACGATGCCGGAGCAATAGACTCCATGATAATTGATCAGGTTAACGGGATTTATACTCAGACTAATGGAGAGTCCGACAGAAAGGCTACTGATGTAGCAGGCGTTGTAAACGCAAGCGAAAACTCTGTTCTGATTCGCAGAAATTCTGTAAAAACCGGGATAAACGAATTTAGCAGTCATGATGCAAATCTTGCAGCAGCCAAACATGAATTTGATAATAATCGTGGGCTTGATCTGGGTGATTCAGAATGGATTCCTATTTATCAGCTTGGTTTCCCTGATTGGGGTCAACGACCATGGCGTGCTGTATTCTGGACGGCAGGAAATCAGGTAAATGCAACTCTTGATGCAAATACACTTGTACCAAAGTCATCATCAAAGGTGAAGGTGGATCTTGCTCAAGGTATAATTACTATACCATGGGGTATCAGATACAACGATTCTATTATGTATCAGTTTGTTCGTAAGCCAGGATTGGCCTGGGGGTATGATATTCCGCGAACAAAGGAAGATTCTGCCTATATATCGGCACGTACGGGTGACGTTCTTACTGTTTATGCCTGCGGTGATGTTGTTACAACAAAAAAGTTCACCATCAATGTAACTCCTCCAACAGCCGACGATAATATCGTTATACCAAAAAATGGATACAATTACTTACATAAACAATATGGTAATGCAACTACTTCACCCACTCCATACTCAGGCTACAGAGTATCCAACGGTGTTAAGGGGATGGATAGCATAAAATTCATTGCTTATGCAACTCGTATTGACACTTTATATAAATACCTTGAAAAAGCACCGGATGCCAGTTGGAAAATTGTTTTTAAAGACGGAATAGCAAAACCAGATCTTAAAAATGGTGATGTACTTCGTGTAACTTCTAAAAGTGGTAAGTCAAAAGATTACTTTTTAAAACTTGAAAAACCAGTTGTAAGTGAAAATGCCTATCTGGCATCGATTACTTGGCCTGATATACCGGCATCATTCAAAGGTGATATAGCTCGTCTTTATGGATGGAAAGGCGATACGATCCCCGGTTTTACTCCATATCAATACAATTATGTCGTAAAAATTCCACTTCAATACAGTGGTATTCCGGCTTTAGTCTGCTCACAACAACAACTTGCATCGAAGATAGTCTTTAGCAGGGCAAAAACACTCAACGGAACCCCAGCTGACCGCACAGTAACCATTACTGTTACAGCTGAAGATAATATAACAAAACAAGTTTACACGGTTCGCTTCGATCAGGAAAAAGATCCTGCAAACATTCAACCTTGGTTTGGAGAGCCATTCTTCTCCCGATATGTATTCCAGGATCAATGGGCTAACAATGAACTCGAAATAGCAAATCCAGGAACAGAACCTCTCGATTTAAGCGGCTACATTATATGTGCTGGTTACGGAACTCCAAATGAAGTTTTACTACAAAATATAAATGCAGATTCGTGGTTGAATGCATATACCCGCTATGTTCCTGGCAAAAAATGGCAGGATCAACAAACTTGGCTTGCTCAACCTGCTATATTGGAATCCGATTTGGCCACCAATCCTATTGTTGCTCCAGGCGATGTATTTCTTTTAGCTGATATAAATGGAACTTGGGTTAATGATGCAACCCATGGTAATGGCGATGTTATGTTTCGTAAAGAAATCGATTTCGACTTTGAGAAGAATTCGCTTGGCAGAAATTGTAAAATGAATGCATTATCAACTTTTTGGGGAGCTGGTGCCATTTATTTATACAAAATAACCAGTGATTCAGTAAAAAATGGAATAAAAGCAGCCACTGATTTAGGAGACTTCAAACTAATTGATTGTTGGGCGCCAACACCTGGTGATGGGAATATCAAGTTAGGAGGCGTTGATACACAACAAACTCAAAGTAGTGTTCGGAAACCAGAGATTTACAAACCAAATCCTAAATTAGGCGGATCAAATGGAACAACTCCGGAAAACTGTGAATGGACATGGACAACCATGGGATCTTGGAGTAATTTGGGATTTGGTTGGCCTGATAATATACTCAAAATTTGTGAAGGCCTTGGATTTCACACTATGAATGATGTTACAATTTACAGATCAACAGTAACATCCAATTTATACATTGTAAGTCTCGGATATTCTAAGAAAGAAACCATTAGAGGACTGACAACCGGTACAACGGTAAGTGGATTCTACAATAACATTATAAAAGCTAATGCACTTCAGACCCTAAAAGTAAAATCAGCTAAAACCGGATTGATTATTCCTGATGCCAATGCAATCAGTAAAGGTGATTCATTGATAGTTCTTTCAGCTGACAGTACAAATACATCAAAATACATTCTTGATGTGACTGCCAACGGGTTGAGTAATAATGCTACGTTGACTTCAACCAATTATACCATAACAGTAAATGGTGCAACCGGTACAGTGGGTGGATTTCCACAGGGAACTCTTCTTAAGACTGTAGTTTCCGGAGTAACAGTTCCTGCAGGAGCTACATTGACATTGACTGATGCCAACGATGCTTATATGTCACTGACTAAACTCAACTATGACACAGCGTATGTAAATGTATTAGCAACAGATGCAGTTTATTTCAAAGTAGTTGCTGAAAATGGGGTTAATGAAGTTTCCTATCAACTCCAGCCAACTTCGAATCCAAGTGACGCTTATGTAACGTCTGATGTTTACAGTGTAGACCAAGTTGGTTCCCTGATTCAATTTATTCCAAACGGAACTACAGTTTTCACACTCATTGGCAATTTAACACCGGCCTCTGGCGCAACAATGACTGTTTATGACAAAGCCGGATTTGTACGCAATGATGGTACTATTTACAGAGACGATAAACTAACAGTAACTTCTTCAGATGGAAAAGCAACAAAAACATATTACTTCTCCATGCTTAATTTCCATTTAAATACCTACTTCGCTTATGTAATTTCTGACAATTATCAAATAAATCAAGTAACATTCAATATTGCTGGTCCAAGAACAAATACATCTTTAGCTGAATTTGAGGCTAATCTATATCCTTCATTTGGAGCTTCGTTGCAAGTTCTGGATAAAAATGGTATGGTAATCACAGGTAATCTGACAAAGGGTTCAACGCTTTTGGTGACTGCCGCCGACGGTCAAACAACTGCTACCTATAACATTGATGTTCAATTCCCTGATGTTGCCATTGTTCCGATAGATGAATCGATCAAGATGTATCCAAATCCAACTATGGATAAGGTAATCATTAATGGTCTTTCAAAAGGAAACAGAGTACAGGTTCTGAATTCAGTTGGGGTTACTCTTCGGCATGTAATTGTAACTAATTCAACTGAACACGTTTCTCTTTCTGAACAACCAGCGGGCATATATATTTTCATTGTTTCTTCTGGAAATCAGAGACTCAATATTCAGAAGATTATTAAAAAATAACAATTTAATTAAGAATAAGAGACCTACAAGCTCTTATTCTTATTTTTAGTAATCAATAAACGACTTCTATTTAATTCTGTTAAAGAAGTTTTTGATAATGAGTCTATTGCTAGAATGATGTAAAATCTATCATGACAGCAGGACTTAATAAGTTAAGTGAGTTATTAATTTCGTTTTATTTGGTTCTACTACCCTGTTTGTTGCGACAGGGTAGTTTTTTATAAAGTTTCCAACAAATGATTTAACTGCGTATTCCAATCTACAAAAAAAAGTTTGGCATATTGCCTCGATAAAATGAAGACTTATTAATTGAATCCCAACTATAAAATAGATGCAATTGAATGTGAAAAATCATAATAAGGAACGGATTTAAAAATCACTTCTTCAGGTGATTTGGGACGATTGTATTCAATATTGGGATTTATGTCATCCTGTTTAAGCATATGCTGTCAAAAAGCAGGATTGTCAAATGATCAGGTATAAATACTCTCTTAACATTTTTGTAATATATGTCTGCTAAACAGATGCATAACCAATTGACTATATAGATTTTTTAAATGGCTCAAACTAAAATAATTAGATACATTGGTTTTTTTATCCTGTTTCAAGTGGTTGTTCAAAATTTCGTTAAGGCTCAACATCCTGAATTTCCATACAAACCGACTGATTACAATGAAGCATATCGTGGTCAGTTTCATTTTAGTCCTCAAAATGGCTGGATGAACGATGTGAACGGTATTTGGTATTATGGTGGTATCTATCATCTTTCGTTTCAACATTACCCACATGGCTTAATGAACAACACCATGCATTGGGGTCATGCAACCAGTCCCGATCTTTTAAGTTGGACCCAACAGCCCATCATGCTAGAACCCGGTGTCAATGTTCCAGGAGATTGTTTTTCAGGATCAGCAATAGTTGATACTGGTAATACCTCGGGTCTGCAAAAAGGACATAATCCGGTATTCGTGGCCATTTACACAGCAACCTCTAAAGGCACATGTCTGGCTTACAGCAATGATTTGGGGGCGACCTGGCAACCCTATTCTTCAACAAATCCCAATGCAACCAATGCATCTGAAGCTACACGTGTAAATATTGGAGGTCCAAATGCTGACTCGCGTGATCCACATGTTTTCTGGTACGAACCCACAAAAAGATGGGTATGTCTTCTTTACGAGAAGGTCGATCCCAAAATTGAATCAGGCACTTCAATATATACTTCGCTGAATCTGAAAGACTGGACTAAAACACAATCTATTAACTGGGGTTACGAGTGTCCTGATATGTATGTACTTGAATTGGATGACAATCCAAACAACAAAAAATGGATATTACAGAACGCTAAAGGTGAATACCTAATCGGGCAGTTTGATGGTAATAAGTTCACACAAGAGGGTAATCCATACCCTAGAATGGCTTGTGGTGCAGGTTTTTATGGCGCTCAAACATTTTTCAGAAACACTTTCCCAGATAACCGAGTGGTTCAGTTGTCGTGGATGGCCTGGTGGAACAAACTTAATTTTACCGCATCTGTATGGACTCATTGTGTAACCTTTCCGGTTGAACTTAAGTTGAAGTCTACCTCAGCAGGAATGAGAGTTGTGAGGTATCCAATTAGCGAAATAAAAAAACTTCATGCAGCCTCTCAATATTGGACGAATAAAATTCTGCATGCGTCTGAAAATCTATTAGATGGAATTACTTCGAAAACATTCGATATGGAAATTGTAATCGATCTAACAGCAACAAAAGCAAGCAAAATAACTTTTAAGTTTGCTGATAATGTGTTTGTTTATTATCCCCAAATGTACAGTTTACAAAGTTTATCAGGTCTGGATTTTGAAAGAGATATGGCTCCTATTAATGGAAAAGTCAAATTTCGTTTTTTAGTAGATCGAAGCCAATTTGAAGTTTTCGGAAACGATGGCGAGTATTCTTTTTCTGATCAGTTTGGCACAAATCCTTCAGATAGCACGATTTCGGTTACTTCAAATGGAGATTTAAAGCTTGTTTCAGCACAATTTCATAACATGAAGCGAACCTGGCCGGCAATACCCGACACAATAGTACCAACAGTTCCCACCAATCTTATTGTTTCAGAGCTCAATTCCAATTCAGTAAAAATTACATTTACACCATCTATCGATAATAAAAAGGTTATTGGTTACCAAATTATAAGGAACAATATTCCAATTGATACATGTATCGCACCATATTTTTGTGGGTTGAATTTGACCGAAGAAACCAACTATTCCTATTCTATTAAAGCTTTTGATGCCGTCGGAAACATGTCTGACCCAAGTGAATCCTTGAACATTACTACTATAGAAACTATTGCAAATTCTGCGATTTCACACAATAAGAATATTATCCTCTATACCAACCCGGCAAACGATATTTTAAACTTCAAATATGAATCGACTACTTCCGGAGATTTACAAATGGAATTATTTAATTCAATCGGCAAAATAATGCTCAAAAAATATCTCAAAGTTAACGAAGGAAGTATCCACATAAATAACTTTTCTGAAGGAACATACATCATTCGTTTTCAAAATGGGAATACTATCGACACTATGAAATTTATTAAATATTAAATGAGAATAAAAATGAAAAGTATTCTGATTGCGCTAATTCTTATGGTCTCAATCACAGCAAAATCGCAGGAAATTGCCTTGACAGTTTCAAAAAAGTATTTAAACCTTCCTATTTCAACAAAAACGGAAAGGGCAAAAATGAGTTTTACTTTTAACGGTAAGCCAATCCTGAATTTTAACATCAGGTTAGCTACCGGCGAACCTGATTATTGGGTTTTTTATGACTTATCCAAATACAAGGGACAAACCCTCGAAATAAATTATACTGGAAATCCTTCGGGATTGAAAAAAGTATATCAGGATGAAAGAATTGCTGGTCAGGACAGTATGTACAAAGAAGTTAATCGCCCTCAAATTCATTTTTCCACCCGACGCGGATGGATAAACGACCCCAATGGGATGATATACCTTGATGGTGAATACCACTTGTTTTATCAACACAATCCGTATGAGACCGATTGGGAAAATATGCATTGGGGACACGCGATAAGTAAGGATTTGGTACATTGGAAAGAACTGCCTACAGCGTTGTTTCCTGACAGTATTGGAACCATGTTTTCTGGTTCTGCACTGGTTGATCATAAAAACACTTCAGGATTTGGAAAAGATGGAATTGCACCAATGGTGGCAGTTTACACGGCCCCTCCAGTACAGTGCCTTGCCTATAGCCTTGACAAAGGACAAACCTTTACAAAATATAAGGAAAACCCTGTACTTAAAGGTCGTGGCGACCGTGACCCCCATGTGTTTTGGTACGAACCAGGCAAACATTGGGTAATGTCGCTTTATGAAAATTCTGGAATGGCCATTTACACATCTAAAGATTTGAAGCAGTGGAATTACGAAAGCCAGACTTCAGGGTTTTACGAATGCCCACAGTTTTTTGAATTGCCAATCGATGGAAATAAATCAAATAAAAAATGGGTCCTGTATGGTGCTTCGGGGGTTTATATGATTGGAACTTTTAATGGAAAAGCTTTTACTCCTGAATCGGGCAAATACCGCTACATCAATGGAAATGTTTATGCCGCACAAACATTTGCCAATATTCCTAATTCGGATGGAAGGCGTATTCAGATGGGCTGGGGGCAAATTACCCATCCGGGAATGCCTTTTAAAGGGATGATGACTCTTCCGACAGAACTCACACTCCGGTCAACCAATGATGGAATTCGCTTATTTAGTTATCCTGTTAAAGAAATAGATGCACTCCAGGAAAAAGAATATTGCTGGGAAAACATTGACCCGAAAAAAGGAACTGAGTTTTTGCAGCAATTCAACAATGCCGCAGCTCTGCGTATCAAGTTAACATTGAAAATAACCCATCCTGACAAGGTTAAACTCAGCTTAAACGGACAGGAAATTTTCAGCTATTTTCTGAGTTGGAGCAAAGTAAACGACCAGTTTTACTTTCCGAACGACATAACGAGTAAAGAAATAACTGCCGATATTATTATTGATAAAACATCGGCCGAGGTATTTATTGATGGTGGCGCTTATTCATTTGTTTTGCAAAGGGATGTCAATTCGAAAAACAAGACTGGATTTCAATTTTCGCCCGAATGGTGCGAAATCAAAAGCCTGAAAGTTTATCCAATGAAATCAATCTGGGAATAAATACCTCCAAATTAAAAACAAACTAACTGATTTACAATATGACACAGAAAAATTCTTTGATCGTTCTGATTCCCTTGATGATGGCCTTCTTCGCCATGGGATTTGTTGACCTGGTCGGCATATCAACCAATTATGTCAAAGCTGATTTTAAACTTTCTGACACCATGGCCAATCTGTTACCCTCAATGGTATTCTTCTGGTTCCTGGTATTGTCAGTACCTACGGGCTTATTAATGAACAAAATAGGACGAAAAAACACAGTGCTTTTAAGTTTGGTCGTAACTCTTCCATCGCTGCTGATACCAATTATAAGTTATTCATTTGCGACCATGCTCGTTTCATTTACCTTACTTGGAATTGGAAATACACTTATGCAGGTTTCATTAAATCCATTGCTGGCCAATATTGTGCAGGAAAATAAAATGGCCAGTACCTTAACTTTTGGTCAATTTATAAAGGCGATTGCCTCATTTATTGCACCAGTATTAGCTGCATGGGCAGTGATTAGGTTTGCGGATTGGCGAATGATCTTATTCCCTCTTTTTTCTGCTATTTGCCTGATTGTGATCATTTATCTGTTTTTTACAAAAGTAGAAGAGAAGAACGTGGAAACGAAAGCCGCCTCGTTTAGCGAATGTTTTTCGCTGCTTGGCGATAAGACCATCCTGCTGTTGTTTTTGGGCATCATGTCGCATGTAGGACTTGATGTTGGCATCAATACTACTGCACCAAAACTATTGATGGAACGACTCAATATCAGTTTGGCAGATGCAGGGTTTGCTACAAGTTTCTATTTCATTTTCCGTACAACTGGTTGTTTGCTCGGTTCTGTTATTTTGGCAAAGTTCTCCAACAAAAAAGTATTCTTTGTCAGTGTTAGCATGATTTTAATTGGAATTTTGAGTTTGTTTACTGCTGATAAAACACTGATTTATGCCGGTATAGCATTGTTCGGACTAGGCAATTCAAACATATTCCCGGTAATGTTTTCGCAAGCGCTTTTACGTCAATCATCACGCAACAACGAGGTTTCAGGATTGATGATCATGGGTGTCTTTGGAGGCGCCGTTTTCCCATTAATAATGGGCATTATGTCCGATTTCATTGGTGGGCAGATCGGTGCAGTACTTGTACTTCTTTTTTGTGTTGTTTACCTGCTTGGATTTGTTTCAACCAGAATCAAAACACAAATCGTGTAATGAAGCTCAATTTCTCCATACTACTCGTCCTCACCTCGCTTTGTATGCAGGCTCAAAAAAGACCAGTCATCACTTTCAATTACCTGTTAAATGAAATGGTTGATGTCAACTCAGTTGCCAGATGGGGACAACCTGAGTACACGATGAAACAAGTCAGTAGTTATGACCGTCGCTCTGTTTCGCCTGAAAAACCTGGATGGTTTGCCAATTGGGACAATAATCAATTTATACGTGAAGAGCAAAAAACCGGACACACAGAATATGTGATGATGGATGCTGACGGCCCGGGAGCCATTGTTCGTTTTTGGCTAACCATGCAGTCTGATCAGGGAAGGCTGCGAATATATTTCGACAATGAGGAAAAAGCATCCATTCAAATTGAGGCGTATGATTTAATGAAAGCCGGATTCAATATTGGAAATACTTTACTTCGCTACCACCACCCGGATATGAAACGTGGAAATACGATGTACTTACCCTTGCCATATCAACAACACTGCAAAATCACTTTCGAACGAACCGATACTTTGAAACAATTTTCACCACATTATTATCAGATAAATTACCGTACTTATGTCAACGGAACCAGTTTAGAAACTTTTTGTTTAAAAGACCTTGTTGCTGAAAAGAGTACCATCGAAAAGATAGAAACTAAGCTGGAGAGTCCTGTTTTGGGTAATAAAGGCAAAGAAATCAAATCAAAGTTTAGCCTTGATTCAAACAAAACAGGAACAATTGATTTGCCTAACTGCTCAGCCTCGATTCAGCAGCTTTGCATCCAACTTTCTGCCGGAACTGAAGAAGATCTGGCCAAGGCTTGGAGTTTGGTTGTATTAAAAATAGATTTTGATGGCCACCAAACGGTTTGGTGTCCATTGGGCGATTTTGCAGGAAGTGGGTTTGGAGGCCGACCCATCAAAAGTTGGTACAGAGATTTGGATTCTTCAAGCAAGATTACAAGTAGATGGGTGATGCCTTATCAGAAAAAAGCCAAAATATCAATTATTAATAAAGCTCTGTTTGCAGTGTATGTTAATGTTTCAATCAATGTTGGTGATTGGAAATGGGACGAAAAGTCGATGTATTTCCATGCGAATTACAAATATGAAGAAAACATAAAGGATGTGGCTACATCAGAAGCATTAAACAATGCTCCAATTGATCAAAATAGCCCGATAGACTGGAACCTCATAACAATTGAAGGAAAAGGCATTTACTTGGGCAACACGCTTTCACTGTACAATAATATGGATGCCTGGTATGGCGAAGGCGATGCAAAAGTATGGGTTGATGATGATACTTTCCCCTCTGAATTCGGAACCGGATTAGAAGATTACTATAACACATCATGGGCGCCAGTCCGAATTTATCAAACACCATTTGCCAACGCCCCAAGAGCTGACAATGAAAGCTCCGCTGGCTTCAATACCCTCACCCGAACCCGAAACCTTGATGGTATTACATTTCAAAAATCTTTCAGGTATGATCTGGAAATGCTGAGCTGGAAGGGGGGAACTATTGACTGTGCCGCAACAACCTATTGGTATGGACTTCCAAATGCAAAAAGTATTGACAACGAAAGAGAACAACCTACATTGCCATTTTCAACATTGAAAAAAAGATAAACACAGAACAAAATAAGAAATTCAAATATGAGCAAAAAACAACTAATTGTAGGAATAGGAGAACTTCTTTGGGATATGTTCCCAGAAGGTAAACAACTGGGTGGCGCACCTGCAAACTTTGCTTATCATGCTTCACAACTAGGTTGTAACAGTTTCGCAGTAAGCGCTATTGGGAATGATATGCTGGGCTATGAAATTGAAGAAATCTTGTCTGAAAAGAATGTGAATTCACATATAAATCACCTGGATTTTCCAACCGGAACAGTTCAGGTGACAGTTGATTCAGAAGGCATTCCAAGTTATGAAATCAAACGGAACGTGGCCTGGGACCATATCAGATTTGATGATGAATTAAAACATCTGGCTTCAAAAACCAGCGCAGTTTGTTTTGGTTCATTGGCTCAACGGTCGGAAACTTCGAGGAACAGCATCAACCAATTCCTTAATGCCATGTCTGAAACTGGCGTGTACAAAATTTTCGACATTAATCTACGCCAGAATTTTTACAATAAAGCAATTATTGAAAACTCGTTGCAGAAAAGCAATATATTGAAACTGAACGATGATGAGTTATTGGTAGTAACCGAAATGTTTGGCAATAGCAGTGACAATCTGGAAACAAATTGCCAGAAGCTCCTACTCGAATTTGACCTTGAAATAGTAATCTTGACTTGCGGAACAAAAGGCAGTTATGTTTTTACCAAAGAGACAACATCATTTCTTGAGACCCCAAAAGTTCAGGTTGCTGATACTGTTGGAGCAGGCGATTCTTTTACTGCAGCATTCTGCGTCTCATTATTGGATGGAAAATCAATCAGCCTTGCTCACGAAAAAGCGGTGGAAGTTTCGGCGTTTGTCTGTACGAAGGCAGGTGCGATGCCCAATTTCTAAACTTCAGCACTAGATTATTGTAATTTATTCTATTCGCAAAAGAATAATTCAAAAGTTTTTTTATCACATCTATTCCGTTCATATTAAACGATTTAAATGCCATGCATTATTTAATCCAAAAATATCAAACCATTAAATTGTGAAAAATGAATTTTAAAAGAATTACGCTTGTTCTTTTGTTCTCGTTGCTGACAGTTTCTCAGTTTAGTTTTGCATCACAAGGCAAAAAACAATCAGGGAAAGTTGATCTGGATCTGGTTTTCATTGGCAACAGCATCACATATGGTGCATTTTTCAAAAATCCGGAGAAGGATGCACCTCCGGTAACAGCGGCTGAAATTCTTCGCAAAAAAAAAGGAATCAACTCAGTTTCTTTTAGTAATCAGGGTCGAAGTGGCCTAACTACGGTCGATTGTTTGCCGTCCAATGGAGTTTTTCCTCAGGTGGTTGAAGCTGCAGCAGAAATACATAACAATCCCTTGCATCTGCTGGTTTTCTCCATCAAACTCGGGACAAACGACAGTGCAGTAAAAGGAACAAATGGAGCTCCCGTTTCTAAGGAGGATTACAAAAAAAATATGAAAGTAATTATTGATGCGCTTCTGGTAAAATTTCCACATGCAAAAGTTGTAATTCAGCAGCCCATCTGGTACAGTCCGAATACCCAAAATGGCGCAACCTATCTGGCTGAAGGACTTGCCAGACTACAATTGTATTTTCCTGAAATTAATTCACTGGTGGCTGGTTATTCAGCCACTCATAAAAATCAGGTTTTTATGGGCGACACAAAAGCTTTCGGGTATTTCGAGAAAAACCACCTGACCGATTTGGTTCCGGAAGAAGGTAAACAGGGAACTTTTTATCTTCATCCAAATAAGAAAGGAGCCGCCAAACTAGCCGAATTCTGGGCTGAAGCCATTTACAAAATCATCAAAATAAGTTAATTTGAATCTCAAGACTTTACAGTGATGTAAGGTCTTTTTTATTTTCTGGAGTGCCCATCTGGAGTGCCCTTGAGTGCCC
>Ga0118677_10000342_pt1 | contig 101854 bp, 102 predicted proteins | sample AliMusrvi5mmetaG_FD_86154 | JGI IMG/M metagenome (GOLD analysis project Ga0118677, IMG submission 86154) | reverse complement strand
ATACAAGATATTCAAATGGGTCTTGTTGATGGGGCATCGGAGACCTTAAAAGCCGTCAGAATGATCATCAATTGAAATAATGCAACGCCCACAAATAAGAGTTTTGGTAAGTCAATATCTAAAAAGATCGCAAAGATGAGCGGGCCAATAGCGGCGCCTAGATCGATCCCTGAATACACGACTCCATATACCCTGCCCGATACACCTGCTGGGGTCGCAGAACGGATCATTAAATCCCGCGAAGGCGCTGCAATACCCAAGCCGGCACCTATCACCACAAACAGAACAACAATGGCGTCAACTGGCACCCATCCGGTAGCTATCAACAAGCTCATTGAAATGCTCACCCCAAAGCAAGTAGTAATAATGCGCTCGGGGTACATAAAGTGTTTAGCGAGATAACCGCCTAGCAACATTCCAGTAGCACCACCCAATGACATCAAAGTTAAAAAATAATTACCAGAACTAACTGATAGGCCATACATTTCATAAAGGGCACTTGGGGCAAAAGATTGCAATCCGGTAGTGGCGGCCATACTAAAGAAAAAGAAAATCCAACAAAGCCAGACAGCTCGAAGTTTTAAAAAAGCAAAAGTACCTGCAGGCTTAACTCCGGGATTTGCAGCTACATGAGTAGCAATAGATTGGGCACGGCGATCCTTCACATTATCGATTAAGCGATCTCGATTTATCCATAAAATAAGAAGGATGATTGCTTCGAGAAATGATGCAGATAAGAAGGCAATACGCCAGTCCGTCAGAGTTGCAATGGAAACCATAAAAGCTGGCGCAGCAGCCCAACCAAGATAGCCAGTAACACCATGAATAGAATAAGCATAAGACAAATTGGGTGATGATATTTTGTGATTGATTAAAGTGTAATCAACTGGATGAAAGATCCCATTACCGCAACCGGCAATGACGGCCCCTAAAACTAACAAAGCGTAGCTGTTGCTCTGCGAATAAGTCAGCGCTGCAAGTGCCAGCAGACCCACCCCCGCAAACAAGACAGGGCGCGCACCGATGTGATCCACCAAAAACCCAGATGCTGCTTGTACTAGGCAAGAGACCACAAAAAAGATGGTCATGAGCAAACCTAACTCGGCATAGTTGTAGCCAAACTCCGCCTTCAGCCATGGAAACATAGGCGGAAGAATTAAGTGAAAGAAATGGGAGCTGCCGTGAGCTAGGCTAATCAGACCAACAAGCCGTACATCACTGGCGCGCCTGCTTTGCGTATCAGTCATCTAACGAGTTTACTGGCGCAGGATAATTGCTGCTGATTTTGCCCGAACTTTACTTAGTAAAGCTAAAGCCCCCATCCTTATCAATACCAATAGGAACGGTGTCCTTAGGACCAAACTTGCCTTCTAAAATCATCTTGGACACCGGGTTCTCGATATATTGCTGAATCGCTCGCTTGAGTGGTCTTGCGCCATAAATAGGATCAAAGCCCACTTCAGCAATTTTATTAAGTGCGGCATCACTGACTTCCATTTGCATATCCAGTTTTGCCAAACGATCAGAAAGATTCTTAAGAAGAATCTTGGCAATATTGGCAATATTTGCTTTATCCAAGCCATGGAATACGACAATCTCATCAATTCTGTTTAGAAACTCAGGGCGGAAGTGATTTTTTAACTCTGCGAATACTGCCTCTTTAATTTCGAGCTGTTTCTTGCCAACCATTGACTGAATAAGATGGGATCCAATATTACTGGTCATCACAATCACTGTGTTCTTAAAGTCTACGGTACGACCTTGACCATCCGTTAAACGGCCATCATCGAGGACTTGCAAGAGGACATTAAAGACATCTGGATGTGCCTTCTCGATTTCATCAAACAGAATGACACAGTAAGGATGGCGACGCACTTTCTCTGTAAGGTACCCACCTTCTTCGTAGCCTACGTAGCCTGGAGGCGCGCCGATCAAACGCGCAACACTATGCTTCTCCATAAACTCACTCATATCTATTCGGATTAAGTGCTCTTCACTATCGAATAAGAAACCAGCCAAAGCCTTACAAAGCTCGGTCTTACCAACGCCCGTAGGTCCCAAAAATAAGAATGAGCCATATGGACGATGCTCTTCAGCAAGACCAGCGCGAGAACGGCGAATCGCATCAGAAACCGCGCGAATAGCCTCTTCTTGGCCAACCACACGCTTGTGCAATAAATCCTCCATCTTAAGTAATTTATCGCGCTCACCCTCCATCATCTTTGATACCGGGATACCAGTCGCACGAGAAACTACTTCAGCAATCTCTTCGGCACCTACTTGAGTTCGCAAGAGTTTATTTTTAACTGGGCCACCTTTGCTACCTTTAGCTTCAGCAGCTGTGGCGGACTTTAGCTTAGCCTCTAATTCGGGCAGTTGACCATATTGCAATTCAGCCACTTTTTCCAACTTACCTTCGCGCTGAAATTTCACAATATCAGCCCTAATTTTTTCAATCTCTTCTTTTACGTGGGCCACACCAAGAACGGCACCTTTTTCTGCTTTCCAGATTTCCTCCAAATCAGCATATTCAGCGCCAAGACGTTTTATCTCATCCTCAATTAATCCTAGGCGTTTTTGTGAGGCCTCATCTTTTTCTTTTTTAACGGCCTCACGTTCAATTTTTAGCTGAATAAGGCGACGTTCCAACTTATCCATGACCTCGGGTTTAGAGTCAATCTCCATCCGAATACGAGAGCCAGCTTCATCGATTAAATCAATCGCTTTATCTGGCAAAAAACGATCCGTAATATAGCGATGCGATAACTCAGCCGCAGCCACGATGGCGGGATCAGTGATCTCAATACCATGGTGAAGCTCATATCGCTCCTGCAAGCCACGTAAGATAGCAATAGTAGCTTCTACGCTAGGCTCTTCAACCATTACCTTTTGAAAGCGACGCTCAAGTGCAGCATCTTTTTCGATGTACTTACGGTATTCATCTAGAGTGGTAGCGCCGATGCAATGTAATTCTCCACGCGCTAAAGCAGGTTTAAGCATATTTCCAGCGTCCATTGCCCCCTCACCCTTACCGGCACCTACCATCGTATGAATCTCATCGATAAAAATAATGGTGCGACCTTCGTCTTTGGCTACGTCACTTAGGACCGCCTTAAGACGCTCCTCAAACTCACCACGGTATTTAGCGCCAGCCAAGAGTAAAGCCATATCCAAAACCAATACACGCTTGTCTTTAAGGGTTTCTGGGACCTCACCATTGACAATACGCTGCGCCAACCCCTCGACGATTGCCGTCTTGCCAACACCTGGCTCACCAATTAATACAGGATTATTTTTGCCACGGCGTTGCAAAATCTGAATAGTGCGACGAATTTCATCATCACGACCGATAACAGGATCTAGCTTGCCCATACGAGCACGCTCCGTAAGATCCAATGTATATTTTTTCAACGCTTCACGTTGGCCTTCAGCATCCGCACTATTCACTGACTCTCCTCCACGCACTAAATTAATAGCAGCCTCTAACGACTTACGGCTTAACCCATTCTCACGAGCAATTTTTCCCAGCTCACCTTTATCTTCAGACATGACCAATAAAAATAGCTCACCCGCAATAAATTGATCACCACGCTTATTTGCTTCTTTTTCAGTCAGGTTTAACCAATTACTTAAATCGCGACCAACCTGAACTTCACCGCTAGTGCCCTGAACTTCAGGTAAATGACTAATGAGCTTTTCCGCCCCCTTTTCAAGGCCAGGAACATTAACGCCAGCCCTCGTTAAGAGGCTCTTGGCACCGCCATCAGAATCATGCAGCATTGCTAGTAGCAAATGGGCTGGTTCTATATATTGATTATCTTTAGTTAAAGCAAGACTTTGCGCCTCACTCAATGCTTCTTGAAATTTGGTCGTTAATTTATCTATTCTCATTTTTTACCTAATTTACAAAATCTGAATGAACACTTCTACTAATTATAATAATAGAGGGTATAACTTCAAGTGACCTATATATATGTAGAATATGAAGGCGAAATCGTTATCTTTCAAGATCTTTAAGGATCCTTTAACCCTAAGACGCCCTATTTTGACCTGGCTTGTTTATCTTCTAGAATGTTCCGACGGTAGCTTCTATGCTGGGATTACCAACAGGCTTGAACATCGGCTACAGGCCCATAACACTGGTCAAGGCGCACGATATACCCGCTCTCGTAGACCAGTAATCCTCTTGGCTACCCAGGAGCACCCAGATCGATCTGAGGCCTCTAAAGCGGAAGCTAGGCTAAAGCGTTTGCAGCGATCAGAAAAATTGGGATTTTTTAAGATTTAAATCATTGAAGATGAAATAAGGGATCTCCTAGGATGTCTTTGACATTTACACGAATCCTACCGACTCCTCTGCACCACTTGAACCAATAACTGGCTTTAAGCATCGCCGCATAGGAATCGATAATTTATAAGCAGCAATAAGCTCACCTAAATGAGCTTAAAAAAATGCTAGTAAATGCGCCTTACTAAAGGGAATCTTTGATGTATTCAATGCCAAAAATTTCCTTTAAATGGAAAATCTGATAATCAATCTTATCTTTTCTCAGCTCTTTAATGAGCTCTTTATCATAAGAAAAATTCCTCATCACATCTGCCTTCAAGTTATAAACTGGCCAATGAACCTGCCCAGAAACATTGGGATTGCCTGTCCTAGCAAAAGCCGCCCAACTCTGAGACATCTTCTCGGACATCGCCTTATCTTGTGCACTATTCTTATCCACAATCGGATACCAGTACTTTGACCAAACGCCTTTTTCCTTTAGGTCTGTTGTCGCATTTTTAATGCGTGCGCATTTGTCAGTGCCTGACTCGGGTAGATTTGGAGCTTGAGGCATGGAGTCCAAGCTACCAAAAACATAAGCGATCTCGAAGGTATGTGGTGCACCCGGATAAGCCGGGCGGATGTTCTTACTTAAGTAATCAAAATAATAGGCATATCCAGGCGCTACCCCATTCATATTATTGGCCAGCATCTTCGTACTCGCTCGATACAACATATCACCCATTACGTTCGAAGACAAAATACACGGGTCTTTATTTTGCGCATAAAGTTTTTTAATAGTTTTAGGATCTTCGTCTACCTTTTTTAGAAAAGCATCAAGCGGTGGTTGACCAGGCACAAGAAAGCTCGAATCCCATGAGTTGGTACCTATCATAAAAGGAACCTTGGCCTGCTGGCCCGCTGCAAATAAAGCAAGAGGGTCTCCTTTCAAGATCTGGCCATCAACAAATGGCCCGCCAAACTCCCCTTCTTCAAAGTTAGCTGGACTTAGCACCAGATTTTGTGCAGGAAGACTTCTTAATTCCTTTAAAGACTTAGCTCCGATAGTGGCCATATATTTTGCGTCTACATCTACTTCGGGAGCAGAACCAAACCGTTTTTCTGTCATACCACGTAGGGGACTCTGTTGCGCGCTTTCAGCAATAGCCTTGTGGAATAGCCCCTTAGCAGCATCAGACACCATCAGCCAAGTGACGCTCCGACCACCAGCAGATTCACCGAAAATAGTCACATTATTTGGATCTCCACCAAATTCTTGAATGTTTTTTTTGACCCATTGAAGTACCGCAATTTGATCCATCACACCATAATTTCCAACAGGCTCGCCCCTCGACTTGGCCTCATTAATCAATTCATGAGGCGCAAAGAATCCAAGCGTACCCAAGCGATAATCAAAGGTCACAACAATGACACCATTCTTAATTAGATTAATCGGGATGAACTGGGCATCTTTACTGCCATCAACAAATAAACCACCCCCATGAATCCACACCATGACGGGCAAATTCTGAGCTAATTTTTTTGGTGTAAATACGTTTAACTTTAAGCAATCTTCATTCCCGGGCAGAGTCAAGCCATTGCTTAGGTTTTTAATATAAGGTTGAGGGCAAGAATCACCAAATTGACTCGCATCTCGCGTTCCGCTCCAAGGAATGGCGGCTTGAGGGGGTCTCCACCGAAGATCGCCAACGGGCGGCGCCGCATAAGGAATACCCTTAAAAACTTGCATATTGCGCTCGGTGATACCTTGCAACCGTCCAGCCTCAGTTTGCACTTCAGGTCGCTGATCTTGAGCATGCACATTAAATATCATGGCACTTAATAACAGCAATACGATTGTCTTCATTGCAGAACCTGGCTAGAAAATAATGAAAAGTCTAGCATAAGCCAATAGCAGGCCATTCCTCAGAATCTATGGAGCGCAAAAAAACAAAGGTCCGAATTTTAATTACTCTTTGCTAGAGGAACTAAAACCCCAACTAACTGAACTGGCTTCTTAAGCGCTAGCTAAAAATAGTTTTTCAAGTCGCTTAAACAAGCCTGCACCCTTAGAGGATAAAACAATGAATTTGCTTCTGTCTTTTTGCCCACATTCTTTATATTGTAAAAAGTTAGAGGACAGAAGTCTATTAAGAGCCGCATGAGCTGTTGCACGCGAACCAAACTGTTGGTCTTCAATGATACCCATCACTCTTAGTGGGGAATCAAGCTTACGCCCTAAGATAATCTTTAAAATTTGTCTTTCTCGTGAAGGCATTCCGCCCCATATTTTTTCTTCTTTAGCAATAAAGCGGCGGTAGGGGGTTGTGATCATAGCTTTCTTTTTATTTATCGAGTTGCAATACTGAAAGAGTTTTATCGCCAATCATTAACTTTTCTATGATCGGGCAAATAATGACATCTCTATAACGAAAGGGAATATATTCATATTGCGCTCCTGAAACCACCTTCCACTTAGAGCCGTCATACAAAATGAAAATATCACCACGATTGCCATAAAAAGTTAATGGCTCTTTGATAGCCGTCTTATAACAGGCAACCGCATCCTCTTTAGAGGCATGCGCATCTAAAGAAAACATGGCGGGAAACATGAATATTGCAACCAACGCAGCTATAGCCCGTTTGGGGGCTATTTCAGCAATCAATGTGAAGCTTTAAATATTGACAGTGCGAGAGTCTTTGGGGGGAAAAGTTTCATTACTCATTGTAGGCTTTATTCCACGGCTTATAAACTACAGTCAATATGGTGTCCATAAAATAGACTAGAAGCCTATTAACAGTAGCTCTTAGGTGATAATGAGACATGTCTTCTAACAACTACCAAACTCACTTAAGCTCAAACATGAAACGAATGAGGTTCGAGATGGGGCTTTCACAAGAAAAACTGGCACTGCAGGCGGGTATTGATAGAACCCTTGTTAGTAAAATTGAGGGGGGACTTGGTAACCCAACATTGGTAGTTCTGGTCAAGGTATCCAGCACTTTGGGAGTGGGTATTTGTGATTTACTTTGCCCGCCTATTGAGCGCTATCAATCAAAACAGGTGAGCAACCCAACTCACCAGTAGCATCAGAAAACACTAGCCCTGATCAGCTCTTATTCCAGCGTGCCATGGCAACCTCATCAGCAACGCGGGCATCAACCCAACGACCCCCTTCTGATGTCACTTCTTTTTTCCAAAAAGGGGCTGCCGTTTTAAGGTAATCCATAATAAACTCGCACGCAGCAAATGCTTCCCTTCTATGGGCACTTGTTACAGCCACTAAAACGATTTGATCTTCAGGCAACATTGGCCCAATCCGATGGATGATTAATGTATTGCGAATATCCCAGCGTGACTTTGCTTGATCAGCAATTTCTTCCAGTGCTTTTTCAGTCATTCCTGGGTAGTGCTCAAGAGTCATACTCGTCAATTGGCTGCCATCATTTAAATCTCGCACAGTGCCAACAAAAGAAACTACAGCACCCACTTGCAAATCACCTTTACGAATTTCTTTGATTTCAGCGCCCAAATCAAAGTCTGCCTCCTGAATGCGGATAACCATATCAGCCGCCCGTTACCGGAGGAAAGAAAGCAACTTCTGCGCCTTCTTGTAATACTGTAGATTCGCTCACCATTTCTTGGTTTAAAGCGCAGCGTATTGTTTTACTTCCTTCTAGAACTTCAGCCCAAGCACCACCACGTCCAATCAAATGACTGCGCAAATCAGAAATCGTATTCACGAATTCGGGAATTAAAATATTCTCATGAGATGTACCTAAGGCTTCACGTAAAGAAGCAAAGAATCGTAATTCAATTTTCATAAGACAATCGTAATCGGATTTACTAAGTTTTGTTTAATACAGTAAAGCGCTCAGGGGGATATATTTAACAAAATCACCCGCTTTAAATATCTGCCCTGGGGGGCAGTCTACCAAACCATCACTCCATGAGGCGCTGGTAAGTACCCCAGAGCTTTGGTTTTGGAATAGATCCAAGCCCCCTTGATCGTTAATTTTGACACGAAGAAATTCATTACGACGATCTCCTTTGAGCCAATCAAAGTCAGCGCGCATGGGGTAGGATCGTGGAGGGCCCGCTTCACGCCCTTGCAATTGAAGAATGAATGGCCTAACAAATAACAAGAAAGTGACAAAGCTAGAAACGGGGTTACCAGGCAATCCCATAAACCATGCTTCGCCGTCGTCTGGATTATTTGATCTACGAACAGCGCCAAAAGCCAAAGGTTTTCCAGGCTTAATGGCTATTTGCCATAAATTCAATCGCCCTTCTGCTGTAACGGCGGGTTTAATGTGATCCTCCTCGCCTACTGATACGCCGCCAGAAGTGATAATCAAATCATGATCTTTGCTGGCTGCGCGGAGCGTTGCACGCGTCACATCCAAGCGATCTGGAACAATTCCCAAATCGGTAGCATCACATCCTAAAGCCTTTAGGCACGCTAACAAAGTATCGCGATTAGAGTTGTAAATGCCACCCGGCTTTAAAGGCTCACCTGGAAGTGCTAACTCATCACCAGTAAAAAATGCTGCCACCCTGACACGACGCTTAACGCTCAAATGCGTCAGACCAGCAGAGGCAGCAACACCCAATTCTTGTGGGCGTAAAAATGTTCTGGCGCTTAATGCAGTTTTACCTGCAGTTAAATCCTCACCTTTGCGACGAATCCATTGGCCGACTTTAAGGGCGCTATTAATTTGGACATCTTCACCCGAGCCTTCGAGAACGGTGCAGTCCTCTTGCATAACTACAGCATCTGCTCCAGGCGGAATAGGCGCACCGGTAAAAATACGCGCAGCCGTACCAGGCTCCAATTGAGACCCCACGGATCCCGCTGGAATGCGCTGGGCAATTTTGAGATGGCTTGCGATATTTAAATCGGCAATCCGAACTGCATATCCATCCATGGAGGTGTTGTCCATCGGGGGAACGTCCACCAAGCTTTTCACATCTTCGGCCAACACCCGACCCAATGCTGCCTGCATGGGCACTACCTCACTGCCACTCACGGGTTTTGCATGCAACAGTAAATGATCTAAGGCCTGCTGAGCAGTCAACATCGGGGGTTTAGTCATAGCACTTCTGGCCGAGTTTTGTATAGGGTTAATTCAGATGTGAGGTAATAAAGGCTTTGACCTCATTCACGTCAGCATTAATATTTTCAACGCGCAGGGGTTTGGACTTGATATCTTTAAATGCAGGCGGACATTCTGCTGGACGGCCTAGAGCCAATTTGATAGTTTCTTCAAACTTAATAGGCAAAGCTGTTTCCAGCACAATCATCGGGATACCTGATTGCAGATGATCACGGGCCACTTTAACGCCGTCAGCGGTATGAGTATCAATCATCACGCCGTAGCGATGATCGACATCACGGATCGTATCGAGGCGGTTTTGATGGGTGCTTCGACCAGACTGAAAGCCATACTTTCCGATCTCTTTAAAGATAACTTCTTTTGAGATATCAAAACCACCAGCCTCATCTACCAACTTGAACATTCGCGCAGTAGCCTGACCATCCTGACCCATTAAATCAAATACAAAACGTTCAAAGTTACTCGCCTTAGAAATATCCATTGAAGGGCTAGAGGTATGCAAGGTCTCAGCAGACTTGCGAGCCCGGTAAATACCCGTTCGGAAGAACTCATCAAGAACATCATTTTCATTGGTGGCAGCAACCAAATGTTCTATTGGCAGACCCATCATGCGGGCAATATGACCAGCGCAGATATTGCCAAAGTTACCCGACGGCACAGTAAAGGAAACTTTTTCTGCGCTTGATTTAGTGGCCAGTAAATAACCCTGAAAATAGTAGACCACTTGCGCTACAACACGACCCCAATTAATAGAGTTCACTGTTCCAATGCGATGCTTTTCTTTGAAAGCATGGTCGTTGCTCACTGCCTTAACAATATCCTGGCAATCATCAAACACTCCAGCAACTGCTAAGTTAAAAATATTGGGGTCTTGCAAGGAATACATCTGGGCCGATTGAAATGCGCTCATCTTGCCACGTGGTGAGAGCATAAATACTTTGACGCCCTCTTTACCGCGCATCGCATATTCAGCAGCGCTACCCGTATCACCTGAGGTTGCACCCAAAATATTGAGCTTCTGCCCAGCATGTTTTAAAGCATACTCAAAGAGATTTCCAAGCAACTGCATCGCCATATCCTTGAACGCTAACGTTGGGCCATTGGATAAGCTTAATAAACCAATACGAGTTCCCCCCTCTTCGCCTAACCAATGAAGGGGGGTTATGTCATTTGCATTATCTTCTGGACGTCCATTGCAATAGACTTTTCCAGTATAGGTTTTACGTAGTAAAACACGTAGATCATCTTCTGGAATGTCATTGCAATACAGTCTTAAGACCTCAAAAGCTAAATCCGCATAGGACAAGCCTCGCCAAGAATCTAATTGCTCCGAAGTCACCTTTGGATACTCCACCGGCAAATATAAACCGCCATCGGGCGCTAAACCGCCCAGCAGAATTTCTAAAAATGATTGTTGAGGGCTATTGCCTCGGGTAGATTGGTAACGCATATATTTTTAGGACAAATGCTCTAAACGAATCTTCACCACTTTACCAGCCACGGTCTTCAGATTTTCGATTTCATGAATCGCCGCAAGCATATGCTTCTCTTTGGTCTCATGAGTAAGGACTACGAGATCAGTCTGGCTCTCACCTTCATCCGCCTCTTTTTGCAAGAGTGCATCAATAGAAATACCGTGATCCGCTAAGATTTTAGTAATGTCAGCCAGAACGCCAGCTTGATCAGCTACGCGCAAACGCAAGTAGTAGCTAGTGCTAATTTCACCCATAGGTAGTACTAAAATATCGCTGACCGCATCTGGTTGAAAAGCCAAATAAGGAACTCGATTTTCAGGGCTGGCTCCTAGCAAACGGGTGATATCTACCAAGTCTGCGATCACAGCAGATGCGGTTGGCTCTGAGCCCGCACCTTTGCCGTAATATAGAGTCGTACCTACAGCATCGCCAAATACTTGGACCGCATTCATAGCGCCTTCAACATTGGCAATCAGACGTTTGGTTGGGATGAGGGTTGGATGTACACGCAACTCAACGCCAATTGAAGTCTTTTTCGCAATACCAAGTAGTTTGATGCGATAACCTAATTGTTCTGCATATTTAATATCAATGGCATCTAACTGAGTGATGCCCTCAACGTGCGCTTTTTCAAACTGCATGGGAATACCAAACGCAATGGCACTCATGATGGTTGCCTTATGGGCAGCATCAACACCTTCAATATCAAAGGTAGGGTCAGCTTCAGCATAACCCAAACGCTGCGCCTCTTTTAATACTGTTGCAAAGTCCAAGCCCTTGTCACGCATCTCTGAGAGAATAAAGTTCGTTGTACCGTTAATGATGCCGGCAATCCACTCGATGCGATTAGCAGTTAAACCTTCACGCAAAGCCTTAATGATGGGTATCCCACCAGCAACAGCAGCTTCAAATGCCACCATTACCCCTTTTTCGTGGGCGGCTTTAAAAATTTCATTACCGTGAACAGCAATTAAAGCCTTGTTAGCAGTAACCACATGCTTCCCAGCGGCAATTGCTTCAAGCACCAATTCTTTGGCAATGCCATAACCACCAATGAGCTCTACCACTACGTCGATCTCAGGATCGTTGATGACGGCACGTGCATCACCCACAATTTGCGCACGATCTTGCACGATTTCTTTTGCGCGCTCTACATTTAGATCTGCCACCGTGTGAATACGAATACCACGACCAGCGCGACGAAAGATCTCGTCCTGATTGCGCTCTAAAACAGTGAATACGCCCCCACCTACAGTACCAATACCTAATAGCCCAACTTGAATCGGTTTCATGATGCCTTTGATGCGGTTGATGTAGTCGCTTTACGACTATGTTTTTGACGATATCGTTCTAAAAAACGCGCAAGACGCCCAATGGCTTCCCTCAGAACGTCTTCATGAGGCAAGAAAACTACTCGGAAATGATCTGGTTTAGCCCAGTTAAAGCCTGAGCCTTGAACCATTAATACTCTTTCTTCCTTCAGAAGATCGGCAATAAATTGTTGATCATCATCAATCGGATACATTACCGGATCTAACTTAGGAAATAAATACAAGGCAGATTTTGGCTTTACGCAAGTAACCCCAGGTATCTCAGTAATTAACTTCCATGCAAGATCTCGCTGCTTGGCTAAGCGACCACCTTCAGCCACCAAGTCATTGATACTTTGATACCCGCCTAAGGCAGTTTGAATAGCATACTGCCCGGGAACGTTGGCGCATAAGCGCATTGAAGAAAGCATATTGAGACCCTCGATGTAGTCTCGTACCATTGCTTTGTCACCCGATACGATCATCCAGCCCGCACGATAACCACAAGAACGGTAGTTTTTAGAAAGACCATTAAATGTGATCGTAACGACATCAGTAGATAAGGATGCTAAGGAAATGTGCTTCTCTTGGTCATACAACATCTTGTCGTAGATTTCATCCGCAAATAAAATTAAGTCATTCTCACGAGCGATCTCAGTGAGTTCACTTAATACTTCCTTGGAATAAATTGCACCAGTTGGATTATTGGGATTAATCACCACTATCGCCTTAGTGCGAGAGGTGATCTTTTTACGCAAATCCGTCAAATCAGGTGCCCACTCCTTGGACTCATCACAAAGATAATGAACTGGGGTGCCTCCAGACAAACTTACGGCCGCAGTCCACAGTGGATAGTCTGGCGCAGGCACTAAAACTTCGTCGCCATTGTTGAGTAATGCATTCATGGACATCACGATGAGCTCAGAAACCCCATTACCAGTATAGATATCGTCCAAAGTCACGCCTTGGATACCTTTTTCCTGGCAATACTGCATGATGGCCTTACGGGCAGAAAAAATACCTTTGGAATCAGAGTACGCCGAAGCATTGCCCAGATTACGGATCATATCGAGCTGGATCTCCTCTGGCGGATCAAAGCCAAAAACACCCACATTTCCAATGTTTAATTTAATGATTTTGTGACCCTCTTCCTCCATGCGCTGAGCAAGCTCAAGCACTGGACCACGTATGTCATAACAGACGTGATTGAGTTTTTCGGACTTTAGGATGGGTTTCACAATAAATTAAAGGGTAAGTTCTTGAAATTTTGGAAAAAACAGCTGGCTATAATCCATATAATTATGACAGAGAGTCCATGTGAAGCTTCAATCTGACCCCCATTCAGGAGCCAACACCGTTACTGGTTACGGTGATGGCTATGTAGAGATCAATAGGGCCGCCTACCACCATGCTGTTTTATTAAGCTCAGATGGTGACATTGTAGAGTGGCCCGTCAGTTCATTTAATCAGCTAATGGAGAGTCATTTTGCGCAAATGGCCACCTTAAAGCCTGAATTAATCCTTATTGGCACTGGAACTAGGCAGCGATTTCCAAAACCCGAACTCTTAAAGCCACTAATTCAAGCCAAAATCGGCTTTGAGCTTATGGATTCACAGGCAGCTTGCAGAACTTACAACATCTTAGTTGGCGAAGGCCGCCAAGTACTATTGGCCCTCATTGTGGAAACCACTTAATGCAGTTTGGCCAAATGAGACAGTCCAGCGCCTTAAATCCGGGAAAGATCCTGATCTTGGTGCTGATCTACGCTCTACTTTGGTTTGGTACCTTGAATTACCGTCATCTCATTCCATCTGATGAAGGGCGATATGCAGAAATTGCTCGCGAGATGTTGGTCACTGGTGATTGGATTACTCCTCGCTATAACGGCTATAAGTATTTTGAAAAACCACCCTTGCAAATTTGGGTGACCGCTTCAGCATTTCACCTATTTGGCATAGGCGATTGGCAAGCCCGCCTTTGGACGGCGCTCACAGGGTTTTTAACCATCTTGTTTGTTGGGTTTGCTGGTGCTCGAATCTATGGCTCTCGCGCTGGGTGGCTGGCCTCAGTGGTACTAGCATCAAGTCCAATGTGGGTCATTAGCGGGCACGTAAACTCCTTAGATATGGGACTCTCCGCCTTTTTAGTGGCAGCCCTTTGCAGTCTATTGCTGGCTCAGACTTCGCACAATAAAAACAGTACTCGTCATTGGATGTGGGGATGTTGGATTTTTATGGCCTTGGCAACCCTCTCCAAAGGGGTGATCGGCTTTGCAATACCCGCCATGGTTTTTCTCTTCTATTCGATCAGCGCTTGGGATTGGCGAATCTGGAAACGTCTCCATTTGCTTAGTGGAGCCATTTTATTTTTAGCAATCACTGCGCCTTGGTTTGTAGTGGTAGCGCAACGCAATCCTGAATTTTTACAATTCTTTTTTATTCATGAGCACTTGGAGCGATTTACTCAAACAGCTCACAGTAGAACTGGACCCATCTACTACTTCCTGCCCTTGCTCTTCCTGGGCTTTTTTCCATGGCTCGCACAAGTGCCGGCGGCTATTGCGCTTGCTTGGCAAGAACGACAGCGAAAATTTTCTAGTGGCTGGCTATTAGTGTGTTGGTTTGCCGTGATTCTGGGCTTTTTTAGCATTTCCCAGTCAAAGTTACCTGGCTACATCATTCCCATATTTCCAGCACTAGCTTTATTGGTAGGCCATCAACTCGACCGCAGTCTTAATTTTAGTAACGCCCTTAAATTACCCTGGCAATTACAAACCCTCTTCTGCGCCCTTCTAGGTGGCGCTGGATTTTTCTTTTTATCAGAAATCAGCAAGCAAGCAAGGCCTGATGAAATTGAGTCTTATGCGCAATACACCTATTGGATTATTGCAGCTTTGATTTCCTTGTTTGCCTTTAGTTCGGCGGCATTCATGCAGGCCAAGAGGAATGGACTATCTAGTATTGTGAGTTACGCATCTGGCTTTTTCTTATGCGCACTCATCGCTGGTACTGGGCATGAAACACTTGGTCGTGCGGTATCGGGGATTGATTTAGTCGATCGGGTAAAAGTAAGCATTCCCAAAAATGTCAACTTCTACTCGGTACGGATTCTTGATCACACCGTCCCCTTCTATTTGGGCAGGACCATGATTATGGTTGAGTTTCCAGATGAGCTTGAGTTCGGGGTCAACCAAGAACCGCTACTCTGGCTCCCCACACTTGATGCCTTTATTGATCGCTGGAAAGAAGATCGGGCTGCTTACGCCTTAATGGCTCCCGAACAATATATAGAATTACAAAAACTCAATTTACCCATGCAAGAAGTTGGCAGGGATTCACGTCGAGTGATTGTGAAACACCCTGATACCGCAAATACTTTGCAACAATAACCCACAAGGCGAACTATGTCGGTCAACGAAAATACACTGCCTTTTATACCTTTTACACGCCCCCACTTTAACCAAGAAACAATTGATGCCGTAGCTGATGTATTGCGTTCTGGTTGGGTAACTTCAGGTCCTAAACTTGCCGAATTTGAGTCTGAATTAAGCTCGTACTTCGGTGGTCGTCCTGTACGTTGTTTTGCCAATGGCACGGCCACCATGAAAATTGCTCTGCAAATAGCTGGGATTGGTTCTGGAGATGAAGTCATCACTACCCCGATCTCTTGGGTAGCAACCTCTAACGTTATTTTGGGCGTAGGCGCTACACCTGTGTTTGTAGATATTGATCCGGTGACGCGCAATATTGATTTAAATAAAATAGCCGCTGCCATTACCTCTAAAACTCGTGCCATCATGCCCGTTTATTTGGCTGGTTTGCCTGTGGATATGGACCAACTCTATTCCCTCGCAAAGCAATACAAATTACGCGTGATTGAAGATGCTGCTCAAGCATTTGGATCTCAATGGAAGGGTCAAAAAATTGGTAGCATAGGTGATTTAGTGAGCTTTAGTTTTCAGGCGAATAAAAACCTATCGACGGTTGAGGGCGGTTGTTTAGTTTTAAACACACTAGATGAAGCGAGGCTCGCAGAGAAGCTCCGCTTACAAGGTCTAACTCGTCAAGGCATGGATGGCATGGACGTTGATGTGCTTGGCGGTAAGGATAATTTAACCGACGTTAATGCAGTCATCGGACTACAGCAACTAAAGCAATTACCCACTTTTCAGACTCGAAGAGCGGCGTTGGCACGACAATATTTCGATGCTATTCGTACCGGCCTTAAAGTAATGAATCTAGATAATCTTGAGCTTGAGCTCCCTGTCGAGAATTTCACAGACAGTAACTGGCATATGTTCCAAATAGTTTTGCCTTTAGAGCAAATCACCATAGATCGAGCTCAGCTAATGACGGAGTTAAAAGATCTCGGAATTGGTACTGGAGTTCACTACCCAATAATTACAGGATTTACGTTGTATCAGAAACTAGGATATGACACTGCAGATACTCCAATTGCGCATCATATTGGGCGCTCCATTTTGACTCTCCCTCTGTTTCCAGGAATGGCAGATAAAGACATCGACCGTATAGCAAACGCTTTGCTTGGCATACTTAAAAAATACCTCAAAAGCTGAAAATTCCCAAGAAAAGGGTATTTGAGACAAGATCAGGCAAAATTACAGCATGACATTGAATTTAGCTACCTTAGCCAGCAATCCAGAACTCAGCATCGTTATTCCCGTCTATAACGAGGAGGATGGTCTCCAAGCCCTTTTCGATCGGCTTTACCCCGCCTTAGATGAGATCGCCTCGAAACGTCATCTAGCCTATGAAATTATTTTTGTAAACGATGGTAGTAAAGATCGTTCGGCAGGCATTCTGGGTAAGCAAGTTGACCTACGCCCTGATGTTACGCGCGCAGTATTATTTCAAAATAACTTTGGTCAGCATATGGCAATCATGGCTGGTTTCGAATATGCCCGTGGACAGTTCATTATTACGCTCGATGCTGACTTGCAAAATCCCCCCGAAGAAATTGATGCGCTTACCAATGAGCTACTTAAAGGTCATGATTATGTAGGGACCGTTCGAGCAGATCGTCGCGATAGCTTCTTCAGAAAATTTGCTTCACGCGCCATGAATCACTTGCGTCAAAAAATTACACGCATCACTATGACCGATCAAGGCTGCATGTTGCGCGGTTACAGTCGGCGTATTGTCGATCTCGTGCGCCAGTGTAACGAGAGCAATACTTTTATTCCCGCATTGGCTTACACCTTTGCGGCAAATCCAACTGAAATTAATGTAAGGCATGAAGAGCGCTTTGCTGGAGAGTCTAAATATAGCCTCTATCAACTGATTCGCTTGAACTTTGACTTAGTGACTGGCTTCTCGGTTATGCCCTTACAGATTTTCTCGATCCTAGGGATGTCGCTCGCTCTAGTAGCGGGTAGTCTTTTTATTTACTTGCTGGTTCGTCGCTTTTTGCTTGGGGCTGAGGTAGAGGGGGTCTTTACTCTCTTCGCACTCACCTTTTTCTTGATTGGAGTCATGCTGTTTGGCTTAGGATTGCTTGGTGAGTATATCGGTCGCATCTACCAGCAAGTCAGAGAGCGCCCACGCTATGCCGTTCAAACAGTTTTAGAGAAAAAGTAATTGCGCGCAGTTGTCTTTGCTTATCATGATGTTGGCGTCAATTGCCTCAAAGCACTTCTTGCTGGAGGCATTCAGGTTGATCTGGTGCTTACCCACCAAGATGACCCTAATGAAAATGTGTGGTTTGGGAGTGTGGCAAAGTTATGCGAAGAAAGAGGCATTCCCTGTATCACACCAAGCGCCTCTGAATTAGCTGAATGGATTCCAAAGATTCGGGGGCTAGCCCCTGAGTATCTTTTTTCCTTTTATTATCGCCACATGATTCCCGCAGAACTTCTGGCTTGCGCCAAAATTGCTGCACTCAATATGCATGGCTCTCTTTTGCCTAAGTATCGTGGACGGGCTCCGGTGAACTGGGCTATTTTGCATGGTGAAACCCAAACAGGCGCAACCTTACATGTCATGGAAGAAAGACCGGATGCTGGCGACATCGTAGGTCAGTCGGTAGTTGACATTGGTCCTGATGAAACGGCTACTGAAGTTTTTTCTAAGGTGAGTAGGGCTGCTGTTGATGTGATCAATGAAGCGCTACCCAAATTAATTCATGGGGTGGTGTCTAAAAGGCCCAATGTGCTCGATCAAGGCAGTTATTTTGGTGGTCGCAAGCCTGCGGACGGTCAAATCCATTGGAATCAGTCAGCAATACAAGTTCATAATCTCGTCAGAGCTGTTGCACCCCCTTATCCCGGAGCCTTTACTCATTGGCAAGGCCATAGGATGATCGTGGCTCGCACCAGCCTTAAAGGACCCTTTCCAGGACAACTCAATCTTGCCACCCCTGGCATCCAAGTGGTTGATAATCAAGCATTCGGCATTTGCGGAGACCAGAAAGCAGTAGCGATAGTGGAATGGTTCCCCGCAAATAGCTAAGCAAGATATTTAGCAGTACATTTAGCAAAAATCACATTTGATTAAAACGAGACAGTAAAGATGAAAAAAGTACTCATTCTTGGCGTAAATGGCTTTATCGGCCATCACCTTTCTAAGCGTATTCTGGAGACAACCGATTGGGATGTCTACGGAATGGATATGCAAAATGACCGTCTTGGGGATTTGATTAATCACCCACGCATGCACTTCTTCGAAGGCGACATCACCATCAATAAAGAATGGGTGGAGTACCACATCCGAAAGTGTGATGTGATTTTGCCTTTAGTGGCCATTGCAACGCCGGCAACTTACGTACAGCAACCATTAAAAGTATTCGAGCTCGATTTCGAAGCGAACCTGCCTATTGTCCGCTCTGCAGTGAAATACAAAAAGCATTTGGTTTTTCCATCCACATCTGAAGTCTATGGAATGTGTGAAGATGGCGAGTTTGATCCTGCTGCATCGAATATGGTGTACGGCCCTATTAATAAGCCTCGTTGGATCTATGCTTGCTCTAAACAATTAATGGATCGTGTGATCTGGGGTTATGGCATGGAAGGATTGCGCTTTACACTCTTTCGCCCCTTTAACTGGATTGGCCCCGGTCTAGATAGCATCTATACGCCCAAAGAAGGCTCTTCACGTGTTGTAACTCAATTCTTAGGTCATATTGTTCGCGGTGAATCCATTAATTTAGTTGATGGCGGAGCCCAGAAACGTGCCTTTACATATATTGATGATGGTATTGATGCCTTGATGCATATTATTGATAACAAGGATGGCATTGCAAACGGCAAGATTTATAACATTGGTAATCCCAAGAATAATCACTCAATTCGTGAGCTCGCGAACCAGATGCTGGAGATTGCCCTCAGCATTCCTGAGTATGCAAAGACCGCAAATGACGTGAAGATTGTTGAAACCACCTCTGGCGCCTACTATGGCGAAGGGTATCAAGATGTTCAAAACCGCGTGCCCGCAATTGATAACACGATGAGTGAACTTCACTGGAAACCCACTACAAATATGAGCGATGCTCTAAAGAATATTTTTGAAGCCTATCGTGAAGATGTGGAAAAAGCCCGTCACTTAGTAGATATAGAATAAGCGTTGAGGTAAATGGCAAAAATTGCACTCAAGGTAGATGTTGATACCTTACGCGGCACTCAAGAAGGCGTTCCTAATTTAGCTCGCACCTTTGAGCATTTTGACCTAAAGGCCACCTTCTTATTCAGCATGGGTCCTGATCACACTGGCTGGGCACTTAAACGAGTCTTTCGTCCAGGTTTCCTGAAAAAAGTGAGCCGCACTTCCGTAATCGAACACTACGGTATCAAAACACTCCTTTATGGAGTGCTCCTACCTGGTCCTGATATTGGTAAGCTTGCTGCCAAAGAAATGCGTGCCATAGATCAAGCCGGCCATGAGACGGGAATTCATACTTGGGACCATGTCGCTTGGCAAGATGCCGTGCATCATAAGGATGCATCATGGACAAAAGCGCAAATGCAAAAGAGCTGGGATCGTTTTATTGAGATCTTTGGACATCCGCCAGCCACTTATGGTGCAGCTGGATGGCAAATGAATGAAGTAGCTTTTGAACAACTCGACCGATGGGGCATCCAATACTCATCAGATGGTAGAGCAAAGCCTAATCTGGTACCTTACCGCCTTGCGCTGGGTTCTGGCAACACAAAACATGTGCAATACCCCACGACTCTGCCAACCTTTGATGAGTTAATTGGGGTTGATGGTGCGGATGCGTTTAGTGCCGTGTCAAAACTGCTGGAAATCACTCAGAGTAACCCTAATGATCAAGTATTTACTTTGCATGCAGAGCTAGAGGGTCAAAAGCTATTACCTGCATTTGAACGATTATTAGGTGCTTGGCTTAATCAGGGTCATGAACTAGTGACTATGGGCCAGCTACATCAATCTTGGGAAGCTACCAAACAGCTTAATAAAATAGCAGTACTGCCCATGACTTGGGGTGCAATACCCAACCGTAGTGGTGAGCTTATTATTCAAGATTTTTAAGTGGCAGTTGCAACGAGAAAACAAACTTTTTAAAATTAGAAATATTTAACCAAGCACAAAGGACTTTCATGACAATAGAAATTGGCAAACCAATGCCTCAGTGCGCAGTTCCTGCCACATCAGGTCTTATCTTTTCTCCAGAGTCTGCCAAAGGGAAAAAATTAGTCATTTACTTTTATCCAAAAGATATGACGCCTGGCTGTACTGCTGAGTCCGGTGAGTTCCGCGATAATATCGAAGCTTTCACCAAAGCCAATACCTTGATCGTAGGCGTCTCCAGAGATAACCTCAAATCTCATGATAACTTTCGCAGTAAATTAGAACTTCCTTTTGAGTTAGTGGCGGATACCGAAGAGAAGCTATGTCAACTTTTTGGCGTCATGAAGTTGAAGAATATGTATGGCAAGCAGGTTCGCGGTGTTGAGCGAAGTACCTTCCTATTTGACTCGGCTGGAAAGCTTGTAAAAGAATGGCGAGGCTTAAAGGTTTCTGGACATGTGACAGAGGTATTACAAGCAGCCCAAGCAAGCAGTTAATTTTTGCAATTAATTTAATCTGGGGTACTTGCAAAGCCTCTAATTTGGGGTAAAGTTAAGCCATATGCACCGCACACGACGGGAAAGTCTGACAATCCGTTTGACACATCAGCCTGAACATTTCAGAACAGGCTCGGTGAACGACCCCCTCCGTTTTTTAGCTCATGCATTGTCCAGTTTTGTAATAGGCCGTCATAGCAACCTGCTTGACGGTTTTTTCTTTTAGGAGAGTCTGCATGCCATTGCCCCCAATCCCAACTCAAATTGCTGGCCAAGTAAAACTTAGTAGTAAAGACACTCCCAATTTAAAGAAGCGTCCTGCCCCAGCAAAACCTGTTGTGATGGAAGGCCACGAATCCACTTGGCCCTTAGATGCCGAGGAAGATCTTTCTGCCGCTGAAGTAGCGCTCGAAAAGATTAAAGGCCATCGTCAGCCGGCACGCAATGATCGTAACGAGGGCAAGGTCATTACCCCAGAAAAACCAAAACGCATTATTCGCACTGGCCCTCCAAGCTTATTTGTCTTGGATACCAATGTCTTGATGCATGATCCGAGCTCCCTCTTCCGGTTTTCGGAACATGATCTCTTTTTGCCAATGACCACGCTTGAGGAATTAGACAACCACAAGAAGGGCATGACTGAAGTGGCGCGCAACGCTCGAACCGTCAGCAGATCCCTTGATCAACTTGTTGCAGGCACTAGCGGTACATTGGATGATGGTATTCCCCTGAACAAGTTAGGTCATCAGGACGTATCTGGTCGATTATTTTTCCAGACCAAACTAACGACTCTGACACTACCGGAAGGTTTGCCTGAAGGTAAAGGTGACAATTTAATTCTGGCAGTTGTTAGTGAGTTACAAAAAACCCGTAAAGGCCAAGAAGTGGTATTGGTGTCTAAAGACATTAATATGCGCATTAAGGCGCGAGCTCTAGGTTTACCTGCTGAAGACTACTTCAATGACCAGGTGCTAGAGGATCGCGACTTGATGTACTCGGGTGTCATGGCTTTGGCGGCAGATTTCTGGCCCAAACATGGCAAGGCCATGGAGAGCTGGGCTGATAGCAGGTCAGGAACCATGTTCTACAGAGTCACTGGTCCGAGCGTACCCAGCATGTTGGTTAATCAATTTGTCTATCAAGAAAATCCTGATGGTTCCACCCCCTTCTATGCTCAGGTAAGAGAAATTAACGGCAAGACCGCCCTGTTGCAAACATTGAGAGATTTCTCTCACCAAAAAAATAACGTGTGGAGTGTGACAGCCCGCAATCGTGAACAGAACTTTGCCCTCAATCTCCTAATGAACCCTGATGTGGATTTCCTCACGTTACTGGGTCAAGCTGGGACAGGGAAAACTCTGTTGGCATTGGCTGCCGGTCTTGAACAGGTTCTCGATAGCAAGCGTTATAACGAAATCATTATTACTCGCGCAACTGTTCCCGTTGGTGAAGATATCGGTTTCCTACCAGGCACCGAAGAAGAAAAAATGCAACCTTGGATGGGTGCATTTGATGACAACCTTGAAGTTCTCCATCGTAATGAAGACAGCGCTGGTGAATGGGGTCGCGCCGCTACGCAAGAACTGATTCGTTCGCGCATTAAAGTAAAAAGCATGAACTTTATGCGTGGCAGAACATTTGTTAGTAAATTTGTGATTATTGATGAAGCACAAAACTTAACCCCAAAACAGATGAAGACTTTAGTTACTCGTGCAGGTCCTGGAACTAAAATTGTCTGTCTGGGCAATATTGCTCAAATTGACACACCTTACTTAACTGAAGGCTCTTCGGGCCTCACTTATGTGGTTGACCGCTTCAAAGGCTGGAGACATGGCGGTCATGTCACACTGGCACGCGGAGAGCGCTCACGCCTTGCGGATCATGCTGCTGACGCACTCTAATAAAACGCCTTCATGCCGCACTCTTATGGGGTGCGGCATTATTATTTTTAATCTGCTCATATTATCGGGTTGCGGTATCTTTGGCGATAAATCAAGCGCCTCTCGGGTGATTCAATTTAAGCAAGATACAAGCGTTGGCACAGAGGACGTCTCTATAGCAGCAGTAGGATTGGTGGGGGTCCCTTATCGTTACGGTGGCAATAACCCAAAAGGTGGATTTGATTGCAGCGGTCTGATTGCGTATGTGTATTACACGTCCACCAACATCAAACTGCCACGTACCATCCAAGAAATGAGTAGCAAAGGTCAGAGCGTAGAGAGTCAATCACCTGCGCCTGGTGACCTCGTTTTTTTTAACACTACCGGTGAAAAATATTCCCATGCTGGGATATATGTGGGGCAAGGCAGATTCGTACATGCACCTAGCGCTGGTGGAACAGTACGTTTAGAGTATATTACTGCCCCTTATTGGGCGGCACGGTTTACCGAAGCAAGAAGACTAGCTGCACAGCCGTAAATTATTCTTTAGAACCAGTTGAGAGTGCACCTTTACTAAAAAGGTTCGTACCCACCTGAGGAATAGCCAACCGAACCCATCGCTAAGTTATCAAACTTTGTATAAGGGCCTTGCCAGCTCAACCGCACAGTTCCAATCGGGCCGTTACGCTGCTTACCAATAATAATTTCTGCCATTCCTTTATCGGTAGTGGTATCGGGGTGATACACCTCATCGCGATAAATAAACATAATTAAATCGGCATCTTGCTCAATCGCGCCCGACTCGCGCAAGTCCGACATGATGGGCCGCTTATTTGGGCGCTGCTCCAAGCCGCGATTTAACTGCGATAAGGCAACCACTGGACATTGCAATTCTTTAGCAAGCGACTTCAGGGAGCGTGAAATCTCTGAGATTTCAGTTGCTCTATTTTCTGAGCCTGAACCGCTCATTAGTTGCAGGTAGTCAATCACAACAAGTCCCAATGTACCGCCAAAGTTTCGAGCGATACGTCTTGCTCTGGCACGTAATTCCAAGCTAGTTAAAGCACCGGTCTCATCAATCAAAATCTGAGTATTACTTAAACGTGCAATGGCATCGGTAACCCTTGGCCATTCATCATCCTGCAACTTACCGGTACGCATACGACCTTGGTCTACGCGCCCTACTGAACCCAATAAGCGTGATGCTAATTGCTCACCCGACATTTCCATGGAGAACACTACGACCGGTAAACCTTCAGCGAGAGCAACATTTTCTGCGATGTTGAGTGCGAAGGCGGTTTTTCCCATCGAGGGTCGTCCAGCAACAATCACTAAGTCGCCTTTTTGCAATCCACTCGTTTGCTTATCTAAATCGATAAAGCCCGTAGCAATGCCAGTGATATCACTACCACCTTGACGGTTGTACAACTCATCAATACGGGCAACAACCGTTCTTAAAAGCGGCTCAATTTCAAGGTAGTCAGCTTTGCGACTACCTTCTTCACCGATTTGCAAAATACGAGACTCTGCCTCATCCAGTAGCGTTCTAACTGAACGACCTTCTGGAACAAAAGCTGAGTTCACGATATTGTCAGAAACCTCAATCAAGCGACGCAAAATACTGCGGTCACGAACAATATCTGCATAGCCTTTAATGTTCGCTGCACTAGGTGTGCTTTGAGCTAATGAATTGAGGTAATCGATACCAACTAAATCACCACCTTGCTCTGACTTCACAGCGTCGTGCACTGTAATTACGTCAGCGGGATGATTATCACCAACTAAACGCTGGATGACCTTATAGATCAGGGCATGTTCAGGGCGATAGAAATCTTTATCTGTTAACACTCCACCTAGGCGATCCCAGGCAGCATTATCAATCAGTAGACCGCCGAGCAAAGATTGCTCGGCCTCTACAGAATGTGGCGGTACTTTTAAAGCCTGCACGACTGCATCCCCAGAACCCATCATGCCAGGATTCAGCGTAACGGAACGTGAACGGGATTCAGCCATGAGGCTAGTTTACAGATTTAATTCTTAAGCTTGTTCGCCAACTACACGGATAGTGATATCAACCACCACATCGGTATGAACAGCAACCGCTATTGGGTGATCACCAACCATTTTTAATGGGCCGGTAGGCATACGAACAGAAGATTTTTCGATAACAAAACCTTTAGCTTTTAAAGCGTCAGCGATATCGTGGTTGGTTACAGAACCAAACAAGCGACCGTCAACACCTGCTTTTTGACCTATTTCAAGAACTAAGTCTTTGAGCTTTGAACCAATCGTTTCTGCAGCAGCTAATTTCTCAGCAGCCAGCTTTTCCAACTCAGCACGGCGAACTGCGAAATCAGCAATTGCTGCCTCAGTTGCACGACGAGCTTTACGTTGTGGGATCAAAAAATTTCGAGCGAAACCGTCTTTAACGCGAACGACATCGCCGAGGTTGCCCAGGTTTGTTACTTTTTCTAAGAGAATGATTTGCATTGAGGGCTCCCAGTTATTTCTTGTGTTGGTCAGAGAATGGCAACAGAGCCAGGAAACGAGCACGCTTGATAGCGGTGTCTAACTGACGCTGATACTTAGCTTTTGTGCCTGTCAAACGAGCGGGAGTGATCTTGGCATTTTCACCAATAAAATCCTTCAATGTATCGACATCTTTGTAGTCGATTTGTTCAACACCAGCAACGGTGAAACGGCAATAACGCTTACGCTTGAACAATGGGTTCTGAGCTGGTTTCTTTTTGAAATCGGGTTTTTTTCCAAACGCCATGATGATTTCCTCTTTAATTTTTCAATTGAATATGGGTGATATGGAAAACAAGTCTTTGATTACGTAGAGTCTTGGGTGCCAAAAATCCTTCAAACACTGCCTTAGCTCCTAAATCCATTTGCTCTAAACCCTTTTGTATTGGGCCGATTGCTATGGCTTCAACGCTCATCTGTATTTTCCTTGCCACTCCTACCTCGTTAGCTTCACCACTATGTTCTAGCAAGCAATGCATCACAGGTATTCCTGCAGGTGTAAATCGAATTGCGTCTTTAGTTACCAATATTGCAGTGAGGGTGAAATGATTCAATGCTGCTCCGCCACTCTGATCCGCTTTCTAGTCTGTGTATTCCTCTTCAAATTTTTAGCTTAAGCCGCTGCTACTGGAGCTTCGGTTTGGGCTGACTTACGCGCTTCTTCACGTTGCACTTCTTTCATCATGATGGAAGGCTCTGATGCAGCTTTCTTAGTCTTGATGATGAGGTGACGCAAAACCGCATCGTTAAATTTAAATGCATGTTCGAGTTCATCCAGAGTCTTCTGGTCGCACTCAATGTTCATGCAAACGTAGTGGGCTTTAGCAAGTTTGTCGATCATGTAAGCCATCTGACGACGACCCCAATCTTCAATACGATGAACTTTGCCGCCAGCAGTTGCCAATGTCGCTTTGTAACGCTCGATCATTGCAGGTACTTGCTCGCTTTGGTCCGGATGGACGATAAAAACGATTTCATAATGACGCATCTAACACTCCTTAAGGATGAAGTCACCTGAGCTTCTTGCTAACTTCCGATGGTTGTTGAAGTTAGCGCCAGTGTGACAAGGTAGTAACAAATTGTAGTTACAACATACAACGCTTTTAAAACACTTACCTAATCTCAGGCAAGTCCGCTATTCTAGCAAAAAAATCCTGCCAAGTCAGGGGTTTACCATTTAATTTCTCTTGGTTTGCTGCATTTAGGGCTAACTGGAGTGCAATTCTGGCTCTAGGTGCTGATAGAGTCCCAGATGCCATGCAACCTGGTGTATCTTTTTCTGGAATATCGGAATAAATTGTTCCAGCACCAGTCCTACTAGTTCTTACTAGTGCAATACCTCGACCCAACGCCTGATCCAGAGCACCCTTCCACTCGTCATGTATGCCCCCCATACCTGTTCCAGCCAGCACTAAGCCTTTCACATCGCTACCGAACCAATGGACAATCGTTTGTGCACGTGCGCCTGCGTGACTTGTCAAAATCTCCACCCAAGGCCACTCATTAGCCTTTGGTATGGGCAAATCTTCATTCCAAGCAGCCTGAACAGCCTTAATGCCCGAGAGCCATGAAGGATTTATAAGGCCTACCGAGCTGCTTGGCGAGTCCCGCAAGGGGGCATTTATGGCTGTAGCGTGACGCTTAGCTAAATCCATTGCCAAACATCCACGACCATCCATGACCGCATATATTCCACCTGGGCAGTTGTCAATTGGTGTTGACGCCCATCTAATGGCATCTAGCAAGTTTGATGGGCCATCAGCCTTGGGTGCATTTGCCGGGAGCATAGCCCCTGTCAAAATGACCCTTTTTCCCAAAGTTTGAGCGTACTTGCCACAGGTAGCCTGCAAAAATAAGCCCGTTTCCTCAATAGTGTCCGTTCCATGAGTAATTACGATACCCATCACCATTAAATCGGCTAGAGAATCATGAACGGCAATGCCAAGTTGCGTGAGGAGGGCGTCAGAAAGATTGCGGCTATTGATATTGGCCACTTGCCTTGAGACAATTTTGATACCCGCGGGTAAGCCAGATTCGACATGAGATAAAAGTAACTCTACCCCTAGCTGCCCAGCTTCATATTGAAGGGGGTTACCTTTAGGCTCGCGGGCAAGACCCGCTATGGTGCCACCCATACCTAAGACCAATATATAAGGGGATTTTTCAGCACTTTTAACAGGATTTGAACTCATCTCCCATTATCTCTTGCTACCATCTGGTTCAAAAATTGTTGAAATCTTCAATAGTGCTGTATACAATCCCAGTATGGACATAAATACAGTTGATTTTCAAGAGGAGCTAACTGCCCTCCCTAAACTCACTTCACGTCAGAGAGAGATTTTAGAATTAATTACTAATGCAATTGACGAAAGCGGTTCACCCCCTACTCGCGCGGAAATTGCCGCGCAACTGGGATTCGCCTCGGCCAATGCCGCCGAGGAACACCTACGCGCACTCGCAAAAAAAGGGTACATTGACCTGACCCCAGGAACCTCCCGTGGCATTCGGATTCCCCAGCGCTTTAACCAGTCACACAATCAAAATAAATATCGTCAAATGTCTTTGCCTTCGGGCGCATTACAACAGCTAACATTGCCACTGATTGGCAGGGTTGCTGCAGGCTCTCCCATCATGGCAATTGAGCATATTGAAAAGCAGGTGCCCATCGACCCCAACCTGTTCAGCAAAGGTGCTGATTACTTGTTAAAAGTAGTGGGGATGAGCATGCGTGATGCAGGGATTTTGGATGGTGATTATTTAGCTGTTAGAAAAACGACTGAGGTTCGCAACGGCGATATCGTGGTTGCACGTCTGGATGACGAGGTGACCGTCAAACGCTGGAGCCAGAAAAAAACGGCTAATGGCATGGTGATCGAGTTACAAGCCGAGAATCCCGATTTCAAAAATATTATGGTTGATAGTCGACAAGCTAACTTTGCTATCGAGGGGCAGGCGGTTGGTCTCATCAGGGCTGGTGGACTATAAGCCTCAGCACCAAATACAAAAGGCCTCATTTGAACTGTCCAATTTTGCTGGATCAGTTCAAATGAGGCCTTTTGTATTAATGAATGTAGCTTGCTAAAAGCGCTTGCTTTTCTTATTTCTTACTTGGGGCTATAACATTCGCATTTTTAGGGGATGAGCTGATCGTAATAATCGTCTTAGGACCAGCTAAGGAGCCTTCATTAATTTCTACTGTAGAAGTGCGATCACCTTTAGTAAACACCAAAATACTGGTTTTGGATTTGACGGCGCTAATTGTTGTCCAGCCCGCTCTTGGGTATTCAGATTGGAAGAATGCGTATATATCTGTGGGAGATTGCACACCAGAGAGAACCACGCGCCCAACCCAGTTATCACCACGGCCAATAATCAAAGAGTCCGACCCAATGATTTTGGAAGCAGCGGGCAAAGGCATATCGCCTAACAGTTGCGCCTGAGTTTCTTGAACTTCACTCGGCGTGCCAGTTGGAGAGTCTCCAGAAGACGCGCATGCTGCCAATAGAGCAGATAAAAACAGTGCTGTTGCGATGATCTTCAGTCGATGGAATAGATTCATATTCTCGCTCCAGTTATTAATGCGATTTACATACTTTTGAAAAAGTATTTTAGGTCAAGCTCATCAATCGTCAAGCAAAATCACTGGAGGCGCGTGAGGGAATCGAACCCCCGTACGAAGCTTTGCAGGCTCCTGCCTAACCACTCGGCCAACGCGCCAAAGATACTTAAATCAAAAATGGGAAGCTTTTGAGGGCTTCCCATCGAACTTGGAGCGGGAAAGGAGGTTCGAACTCCCGACCTATACCTTGGCAAGGTATCGCTCTACCAGCTGAGCTATTCCCGCGTAACAGGGCGATAGTTTAACAAACTATTTCAGAGGTGGCGTTTTTTGTTATTAAAGCTAAACACTGACTGCATTTAATTACCCGCAAAGCCATGTGAAATAAGGGTTTAATTGCTTACTCAACTTTATCCATAAGTACAGGAAAAGCTTTTTTCATATAATAAAACATCGACCAAAGCGTTAAAAATGATGCAATCCAGATCAACCACGTTCCCACTCGTGCGCAATCTAACCAGCCAAATAAGGTGTTATTCAGTAATAAAAATGGAATCGCTATCAGTTGTGCCGTTGTTTTAAGTTTACCCACCATATGTACGGCAATACTTTTACTCGCACCAAGTAGCGCCATCCACTCTCTTAATGCGGAGATAGCAATCTCGCGCCCTATGATGACTAGAGCTACCCAGACCTGAACGCGGTCCATATTAAGCAGGACAAGCAGGGAAGCGGCCACGATAAGTTTGTCGGCAACTGGATCCAGAAACTGCCCAAAGGCAGACTCTTGCTTCATGCGACGCGCTAAAAATCCATCCAACCAATCTGTCACGGCAGCAAAAACAAAAATCACCGTAGCGGTCAGGTTTTGCTCAAAAGGACTTAGCCAGTTAGTAGGCAAATAAAACACCGCTACCAACAATGGTATGGCGGCAACACGCAGCCAAGTCAAGGCGATAGGTAAGTTAAAAGGCATGACTCAAGCATAAACCAATGTCAGGTAACTTGGGGCTCAATGAAGTTGGCTATAAATTTGCTCAGCCAAAGCATTAGATATCCCCTCCACTCCAGCCAATTCCTCAATGGTGGCGCTAGCTACGCCCCTAAGCCCTCCGAAGCGAGCGAGTAATTTTTGGCGGCGCTTTGCACCTATGCCTTCTATCTCCTCTAACCTGGAGATGGTTCTTGCTTTTGCACGCTTAGCCCGCATACCAGTAATGGCAAAGCGGTGGGCTTCATCTCGAATTTGCGCCACCAACAAGAGTGCCGCGCTATTAATTCCTAACTCAAGCGGCTTGCGGTCATCGGCAAAAATAAGGGTTTCTAGGCCTACTTTACGGCCCTCTCCTTTTGCAACACCCACAATCAATCCTACATCCATGCCAAACTCAGAGAGCACTTGCCGCGCCATCTCCACTTGACCTTTACCACCGTCGATCAAAATAACCTGTGGCATTTTTTCCACTGGCAATTCCTGGAAGTTGGCATAGCGTCTTTGGAGCACTTGACGCATCGCGGCATAGTCATCACCTGGGGTAATGTCGTTGATATTAAAACGTCGATATTCACTCGATTGCATAGCATTTTTTGCATAAACCACACAGGATGCTTGCGTTGCTTCACCCGAGGTATGGCTGATGTCAAAACATTCGATTCTGAGCTGATCTAAGCTTTCTAACTCTAAGCTCAGAATATCGGCCAAAGAGCGGGCCCTGAGTAACTGACCACCAGTCTCCACTAAGCGTTTAGCAATGGCAATCTTGGCATTACCTTCGGCCATAGAAAGCCAATGGCGGCGCTGACCTTGAGGCTGATGTAAGAAGGTAATCTTTTTCCCGGCCTGTATGTTTAGGAGGTCATGCAGATCCTTCGGCGGAAGCCCTTCGATAGTTACTCCGTCATCAGTGGCCGTTTGCAAAGGATGATTGAGAATTAAAACTGGAGGAATGAGGTTGGTAGTTGACCCTTCATCACCCAACTTCGCTTCCAAGTAGTGTTGCGCAATAAATGCTTCTAAAATTTCAGCAGGCGGCGGAAGTTCTCCAGCAGCAGATTTCAGCCCCTTAGGAAAATATGCTCGATCCCCCAAATGGCGACCCCCACGAATCATTGCCAAATTGACGCAGACTAATCCCTCCATTTCAGCTACGGCAATCACATCTACATCGCCCTCGCCATCAGCAACAGTATCCATGGACTGCTGCTGGAGCACACTAGAGAGGTCGGCAATCCGATCCCTCAAGACGGCAGCCATCTCAAACTCCATCGCTTCACTATGAGAGTGCATTTCCTTCTCAAGCTCGGATAGCACGCGACCGTGATCACCCTCTAAGAATCGCGTAGCTTGAGCAACATCTTGCCCGTATTGCTGGGCACTTAGTCGACCCACGCAAGGAGCGCTACAGCGATGAATTTGGTGCAGCAAACAGGGGCGGCTGCGGTTTTTAAAAACAGAGTCTTCACACGTTCTCAGTCGAAATACCTTTTGCAAAATTTGCACGCTATTTCGTACCGCCCAGGAGTTTGGGAAAGGGCCAAAGTAATGGTTTCGCTTATCCACTTTTCCGCGATAAGAGGCGAGCCTAGGAAATTCATGTCCGGTCAACATTACATAGGGGTAAGACTTGTCATCCCTAAAGAGAATATTAAAAGGCGGGGCTAATTCCTTAATGAGATTGTTCTCAAGAATTAAGGCTTCTGTTTCAGTCCGTGTTACCGTTGTTTCATAGCGAACTATTTTTCCCACCATTAGCGCAATGCGCGGAGAAAGCTGAGTTCGTTGAAAATAACTTGAAACACGCTTTTTGAGGTTGCGCGCTTTGCCTACATACAGAATCTGCCCTGCCTCATCAAAAAAGCGATATACCCCCGGTAATCCGGGAAGCCGTTTAACGTCCTGCTGAAGGTTTTCAAAAAGCGAATTACTCATGCGTTGGGATATTTTCTGCCAAATCGTTGATAACTACGGTGATGCCGGTATTTGCTGGCGTCTAGCTAGAAGCTTAACAAGTCTTCACAAGCAAGACGTCCGCATTTTTTGCGATGACCTGCCCACCCTTAATTTACTCGCTTCTGGTACTGAGGAAACTATCAGACAAAAAGTGGACCTTCAGCCTTGGGAGGCAAGTTGCGGTCATTTACGTCAATCCGTAACTACGCCGGATGTCGTCATTGAGGCCTTTGGCTGCGATCTTCCTGAGCAATATCTTGCGGGCCTATTAATCGCCCCAAAGAAGCCCGTCATTATTAACCTAGAGTATTTGAGCGCCGAACCTTGGATTGTCGATTTTCATGGAAAAGCTTCGCCACAAGCGCACGGACTACCTAAATACTTTTTCTTTCCAGGCTTCCAAGATAAAACGGGCGGAATACTAATTGATCCAATACCCCATAGATTTAATCAAACTACAGCATCCATTCCCAAGAGCATAAAAGATATCTGGTCACAATTACGATCGAGCGCAAGCAAAATCAGCGTTTTTTGCTACCCTAGCGCACCTTTAGGAAAGTGGCTACAAGACCTAGGGTCGCTTGGTAGGGATTTTGATATTGTGCTGACCCACGGTCAACGGGAGCAGTTAAGTTTAAGTACGGGCCGCCCACTTACCCTTCCCCCATCAATTCAACTCCTAACCATTCCCTTTGTTTCGCAAGATGAGTATGACTGGGTTCTGTCGCAATGCGACTTCAATATCGTCAGAGGCGAAGATTCTTTTGTACGCGCCCAATTGGCAGGAAAACCGTTTATTTGGCATATTTACCCTCAAGAAGATCATGCCCATGAAGTGAAATTAGAGGCTTTCTTAGATCTTTACCTAGAATCAGCCACTGACAGGGTTAAAACGGCCTCTATTGCCGCCATGAACTGGGAACTACCGTCTCAATGGTTTGATTCGATTGACGACTGGAATGAGCATTCCAAGGCTTGGCGCATCCAATTACTGCAAAAGCAAAAGGATGGAGGTCTAGCTGTCCGTTTAGTCAGCTTCGTAGCCTAATCTTGGGCACAAAGAGGCTGCTGGGCGGTTACAATCTTGTTTTTGATAAAAACTGCAGAACATCCGCTCTGCGCTCGGGAATAGCAAGATGAAAACAGCACAAGAAGTTCGCGTTGGTAACGTAGTCATGATTGGCACCGATGCCATGGTCGTTTTGAAAGCTGAGTACAGCCGCTCTGGCCGTAACTCCTCTGTTGTAAAAATGAAATTTAAGAACTTGTTGAGCGGTGCACCTAACGAAGGTGTATTTAAAGCCGATGACAAGTTCGACGTAGTGATCCTCGATAAGAAAGAATGTACCTATTCCTATTTCGCAGACCCAATGTATGTGTTTATGGATACCGACTACAACCAGTACGAAGTTGAATCTGAATTTATGGGTGATGCATTGAACTACCTTGAAGAAGGCATGCCTTGTGAAGTCGTGTTCTACGATGGCAAGGCACTCTCTGTAGCAATGCCAAACTCATTGGTACGTGAAATTATTTACACGGAGCCTGCAGTTAAAGGCGACACCAGCTCAGGCAAAGTATTAAAGACTGCAAAATTAGCTACTGGCTATGAATTGCAAGTCCCTTTATTCTGCAACACTGGCGACAAGATTGAGATTGATACTCGCAACGGTGAATACCGTAGCCGCGCTAACTAAGCAGTCAGTCAGTGTGTAAAAAAGCCCGGCATGCCGGGCTTTTTTAATTCCTTTTATTCAATCAATGCCAATTGCCTCAAATACCCTTTGGCATGCAGATATTCCGCCTGATCCTGCAACGCATCCCAAGCCACGCCCGGTATCGTAGGCATCAAACGATTTAAACGGGAGGCCGATTGCGCACGCTTTACTTTGGTCACTTGTAAATTAGCAAGTAATTCGTCAGCGAGATCAGGGCGGTTGCAAATTAAGACGGCATCGCAACCTGCATCTAGCGCCATTACAGCACCCATCACTACGGAACCTGCAACACTAGCACCCTCCATGGAAAGATCGTCGCTAAAAATGACGCCCTCAAAACCCAACTCCTGGCGCAAAATAGAATGTAGCCAAATTTTAGAAAACCCTGCTGGATTTTTATCGACCTGTGGATAAATAACATGTGCTGGCATCACCGCCGCTAAACTCAAATCGAGCCACTCATAAGGCTTGGCATCATCATTGAGAATTTGCCCTAAAGAGCGCTCATCGACTGGAATGTCAATATGAGAATCTGCTTCAGCCCATCCATGTCCAGGAAAGTGCTTTCCACAATTGGCCATTCCCGCTAAACGAAGACCTTCATTGAGGCTTTTGGCCAAGGCGAACACGATTTGCGGATCACGACTAAAAGAGCGGTCTCCAATGACGCTGCTACGACCAAAATCCAAATCCAGAACTGGCGTAAAACTCAAATCCACACCACAAGCCCGAAGTTCAGAAGCCAGCACATAACCACAGGCAGTAGCTGCAGCCATAGCTTGTGCAGCTGATGCGGCTAAATGTGTAGATTTATTTTTGGCTGACCATAAATTACCCAATTTTCGCATTGCTGGGAGATGAGTGAAACCATCTATCCTGCAACGCTGTACGCGACCACCTTCGTGGTCAATCGAAATCAAGACATCAGGGCGAAGCTTTTTAATCTGCGCTGTTAACTGTGTAAGCTGCTTGCGATTGGAAAAATTTCTACCAAATAAAATCACGCCTCCAGTAAGTGGATTCATGATCCGACGACGATCCTCAGTGTTTAATGTTAAACCTACGACGTCTAACGTTACAGGACCTGGACTCATGGTGAATTTACTCATCTATTCCTCGTGATTTCTTATTTTGAATTTATTTCTGCGTCACGATGACAAAAGCAATTGCCATATTTTTTTCATCACTCACAGTGACTTGTGCCTGCCATCTTTTTTCTTCCATAAAATTGGCTAGCACTCCTAAATAGGATGTTACAGGCTTGCCACTCGGCTCATTTAATGTTTGCAATAAGCGCCAAGTCATTGGCATTCTCATTCCTAGGCCAATGGCTTTAGAGAAAGCCTCTTTGGCAGCAAAACGAGTGGCTAAAAAAGCCATTCCCCGCTGATAATTTCGCGCTAAACGTTGCTGGAAAATTAGCATTTCATCTGGGCCCAAAATTTTTTCCGCTAGACGACCTTGAGTGCGGTCATAAGCCGCCTTTAAACGCTCAATCTCCAAGATGTCAGTACCAATACCAATAATCATTTAGACCTAGCTGTTCTGAACTCGACCTTGAGTCACCAAAGACTTCATATCAACAATAGCTTGCTTCCATCCCTTAAACAACGCCTCAGCCACAATGGCATGACCTATATTAAGCTCGGATAATTCTTCAATTCCAGCAATCGGCATAACATTGCTTTCATTCAAACCATGCCCTGCATTAACTCTTAAGCCAATGCTCTTGCCAAACCGAGCTGCAGCCCGAATGCGCTCTAGCTCCAAAGCTTGACTCTCACCCGTAAGATCCGCATAACGACCTGTGTGCAGCTCAATTACTGTTGCACCGACATCTTTAGCGGCCTGAATTTGCCTCTCTTCCGGATCAATGAATAAAGAGACCCGAATTCCAGCTGCGATTAATTGTGCAGTGGCAGCCTTAACTGATTCAAAGTGTCCCGCTACATCTAACCCACCTTCCGTAGTTACTTCCTGGCGCTTTTCTGGAACCAAGCAGACATCATGGGGCAGTACTTTACAGGCTATAGCCAACATCTCTGCCGTGACCGCGCACTCTAAGTTCATGCGAGTCTTAATTAAAGGGCGTAATTCTAGTAAATCTGCATCTTTGATATGGCGACGGTCTTCACGTAGGTGCAAGGTAATTAAATCTGCCCCAGCCGCCTCAGCTAAAAGGGCTGCCTTTAATGGACTGGGATAAACAGTTCCCCGCGCATTTCGTAAAGTGGCAACGTGATCGATATTGATACCCAGCTCAAGTACTTTGGAGTTATTCATGCTAATAGATTACTAGATTTTCTTGAGGTCAATAAGGATCTGACGGGTAGTGAGCACCTGACCTTGTAAATGCAAACCAAGCAAGAAACGCATTAGCTGCTTACTCTCGGATAGCGTTTCGGGATGAGAAAAATCTCCTAACGCAATTGCCAATAATGAGCGCCCCATTAAGATAGGCCAGTGCCCTGGGTCGTCGCCCTGAACGGGACGCACGCCACGCTCTGGCTGATAAACATATTTCTTATCCGCTAGGGGGGCATCATTCGTTTCAACGCAGCGATCTAAGGCTGCGGCATATCCAGTTTCTTGCAAAAGAGATAATTCAAAGGGGCGCAAAATTTCTTCGAGGCCCTTGGACTCAAACTCTAAATTAGAGAGCGCTGAAATCGTTTCCATATAGCGATCGTAGAGTTTTTCGTAATCATCTTCGCGAGCTAAAAACTTCACAAGCAATTCATTAAGGTAAAAACCACAAAGAAGTGCATCGCCCACCAAAGAGGGGGTGCCTCCCACCCACTCTGATTTCGTGAGGGTACGCAACTCTGTTCTACCACTCCAAGAAACCAATAGCGGCTGGAAGCGTTGCAATACTGGACGCAAAGTTGAATGTGGTCGTTTAGCCCCTTTAGCAATAAGTGCCATGCGGCCATATTGCCGAGTAAAGACATCTAGAATTAAGCTGGTCTCTTTATAGGGAATGCTATGCAATACAAATGCAGGTTCGTCAGCTACACGAATTGAGGCCATGAATATTTATTCCAGTCCCTGTGCCCGTAGTTCAGCTCGATCATCGGCCCAGCCACGCTTCACCTTAACCCAGGTCTCCAAAAAGACCTTGCCATCAAATAGCTTTTCCATATCGATGCGGGCATCCGTGGAAATCTTTTTCAGGCGCTCACCCTTCGCACCAATGATCATGGCTTTATGGCTATCGCGATCCACCAGAATAGTTGCCGCAATACGACGCATCTTGCCATCCATCTTAAATTGATCAATCACTACGGTACTGGTATATGGCAACTCTTCACCGGTAAAGCGAAAGACCTTCTCGCGCAAAATTTCAGCAGCTAAGAAGCGCTCGCTACGGTCTGTTAAGGTGTCGGCATCGTAAACTGCCTCAGCCTCAGGTAGATAGCCTTCCAAGACATCTAGAAGTCTTTGAACGTCACCTGGGCTCTTGGCGCTCATTGGTACGATTTCTGCAAATTCACATTTGTTCTGGTCATCGCGGCCACCCAACTCATTCCATGGCTGACTCATTTTTTTCATGAAATGAAGTAAGGCCTGGTCACGCTCTGAGGGAGTCTGAAAACGGCTGTTAAATAAATCCAATTTATTTAAGACCAGGACAATGGGTAAATCATCTGGCAGCAAACGCAAGACCTTAATATCGTCATCACCGAAGTAACCCGCCTCAACGATAAAACAAGCTACATTTACATCTTGTAATGCAGTGGTAACGGTCCGATTTAGAGCCTTATTGAGGGTATTCATTAAACGAGTCTGGAAACCAGGTGTGTCAATAAATATGAACTGTGCGTCCGTCCGGTTCTGAATTCCAAGGATACGATGGCGCGTCGTTTGTGCTTTGCGTGAGGTAATGCTGATCTTTTGACCAACCAACGCATTCAGTAAAGTGGATTTGCCCATATTGGGACGTCCGACAATGGCGATAGTTCCGCATCTAAACACGATTAGCCCTTCAGCTTAAGATTTAACTGCTCTTCGGTTACTTCCTTCTTTGCCGCTTTCTTTTTGGCGGATCGAGTTTTCTTGGGCTTACGTGATTCTTGCGGCAAGGCTTTTAGCACTGCTGCAAGAGCAAGTTTAGCTGCCGCCTGTTCAGCGGCACGACGTGAAGCACCCTCTCCTTTGACCGCTACCTTCAAACTCGGAATTAAGCATTCGACTTCAAATTGCTGATTATGCGCAGCGCCAGTAGTGCCCGTCACGTTATATCCCGGCAAGGGCAATTGAAAACCCTGTAAACACTCTTGCAGCAACGTTTTATCATCCTTGCCCAAAGTCTTGGGATCCACATGCGCCAAAATAATAGAGTAGAGTCTGCGCAAGCAAGTCTTTGCGGCGTCAAAGCCACCGTCTAAAAAGATCGCACCAGTAACGGCCTCTAGCGTATCAGCCAAAATAGAAGGGCGACGAAAGCCACCGCTTTTGAGTTCGCCTTCACCCAAGCGCAGGTAATCAGATAGCGAAAGGCTTTGCGCAATCTCATACAGAGCCTGCTGCTTTACAAGATTTGCGCGAACGCGGGACAGGTCCCCTTCATCCAAATCAGCATAGCGCTCGTAAAGCATCTCAGCGACAACACAATTAAGAATTGAATCGCCCAGAAACTCTAAGCGTTCATTATTTTTTTTACTATGGCTACGGTGAGTTAGCGCTTGGTTTAAAAGCTCCAGCTTTTTGAACGTATATCCAAGCTGTTGTTGAAGCGGTGCAGTTTCAATGACCGTGCGGGCGTTCATAATTTTACTCAAAGCCACCAATACGTCCAAGATTACCTAAGTTGAGCCAAACAAAGAAAGCCCTTCCGACAATATTTTTATCTGGAACAAAGCCCCAATAGCGGGAGTCAGCACTGTTGTCCCGATTGTCACCCATCGCAAAGTAATGCCCTTCCGGCACCTTACAAATTAAGCCGGCGCTTTGATATTGGCAGTTTTCAAATCCTGGAAAACGTTCAGCCGGGAAATTGCCTGCAGGACGATCTGGATTGTTCAAAATTTCGTGATGATTGCCACCTAGATCTACTGGAAAGCTTTCCGTAAAACGTTTAGCGTAGCGCATGCTCTCAGGATCAAGATATGACTCGCCACCACCGTATTGAAGCGCCTGGCCATTGACCGTTAAGCGCTTGTCTTGATATTGAATGGTGTCACCTGGCAATGCCACAATGCGTTTAATGTAATCGACCGACTCGTCACGTGGGTAGCGGAATACGACTACATCGCCTCTATGAGGGGATCCTAATTCCAATACTTTTATATTGATTACAGGTAAACGTATTCCATAGGTGAATTTATTCACCAAGATAAAGTCACCAATTTGCAACGTTGGGATCATCGAACCAGAGGGTATTTTGAATGGCTCCACAATAAAAGAGCGCAGCACAAATACGGCACAAATCACTGGAAAGAAACCAGCGGTGTACTCAAGCCATAAGGGCATGCGCGCGATACCAGCTAACCGTCTTTGAGGCGCAAAGTACAGCCTATCAGCAACCCAGGCAATGCCAGAGATTACAACTAATATGAATAAGATTAGTGCGAAGTTCATTAACCGTCAACCTGCAAAATAGCCAAAAATGCTTCTTGTGGAATCTCCACATTACCTACTTGTTTCATGCGCTTCTTGCCCTCTTTTTGCTTCTCTAATAACTTACGTTTACGAGAAATATCGCCGCCGTAACACTTAGCTAAAACGTTCTTACGTAACGCCTTAACATTTTCACGAGCAACAATATTGCTTCCAATTGCCGCCTGAATAGCCACATCAAACATCTGACGCGGAATAATTCCACGCATCTTCGCAACTACCTCACGCCCACGATGCTGGCTATTACTACGGTGAACGATGACAGACAAAGCGTCAACACGCTCGCCATTGATAAGAATATCCACCTTCACAACATCGGCCGGACGATATTCCAGGAACTCGTAATCCATGGAAGCATAGCCGCGCGAGATAGATTTCAATCTATCAAAGAAGTCCATGACAATTTCAGCCATAGGTAATTCATAAGTTAACTTCACCTGGCGTCCAAGATAGTTCATATCCGTCTGAATACCGCGCTTACCTATACATAAAGTAATAATTGCTCCGACATACTCTTGCGGCATGTAGAGGTTAACCGTTACGATCGGTTCCAAAATCGTATCGACCTTACTAATTTCTGGCATTTTTGATGGGTTATCAACCATTAGGATGGTGCCATCAGATTGCTGAACTTGATACACCACTGTAGGCGCAGTGGTGATGAGGTTCATGTCGTACTGGCGCTCTAAGCGCTCTTGCACGATCTCCATGTGCAGTAGGCCTAAGAAGCCGCAACGGAATCCGAAACCGAGGGCCTGCGATACCTCTGGTTCATAAAGCAAAGAGGCGTCATTGAGTTTTAACTTCTCAAGCGATTCACGCAACTGATCGTATTCACTTGCCTCTACCGGATAAAGACCTGCAAACACCTGTGACTTCACCTCTTTAAATCCAGGTAATGCCTCAGTTGCTGGTGTACGCCCTACTTGACCGGCTGCATGGGTCACAGTGTCGCCAACCTTGGCTGCTTTCAACTCTTTAATTCCAGAAATAATAAAGCCTACCTGACCTGCAGAGAGCTCAGGGCGATCTACTGACTTAGGACTAAAGACGCCAACGTGTTCAACCAAGTGAGTTGAACCATTAGCCATTAAAGTAATTTTGTCTTTTGGTTTTAGAGTGCCATTCACAACCCGCACTAACATCACTACACCAACGTAGTTATCAAACCAAGAATCCACGATCAAAGCTTGAAGCGGTTCACTTGCACTCCCCTTTGGGGGTGGTACACGGCGAATCATTTCTTCGATTACGTCTATTACGCCTAAACCTGTTTTAGCTGAGCAAGTGATTGCATCTGTAGCGTCAATACCTATGACATCTTCAATCTCTTGCTTTGCGCGCTCTGGATCTGCTTGGGGTAAATCAATCTTATTTAGGATGGGCACCACCTCAACGCCCAACTCAATTGCCGTGTAGCAGTTGGCAACAGTTTGCGCTTCAACACCTTGACTGGCATCGACCACCAACAACGCACCTTCACACGCGGATAGCGAGCGACTAACTTCATAGGAGAAGTCAACGTGTCCTGGCGTATCAATCAAATTGATATTGTAGGTCTTGCCGTCTTTAGCTTTATAGCTCAGAGCTGCGGTTTGGGCCTTGATCGTAATGCCGCGTTCTCGCTCGATATCCATTGAATCGAGAACCTGGGCTTCCATTTCACGATCTGAAAGTCCGCCGCATATCTGAATAATGCGATCAGCTAACGTAGACTTACCGTGATCGATATGGGCGATGATAGAAAAATTGCGGATTAAATCCATAGCGTCTTATTTGGTCATTCAAAAAACGCCTTATCAGAACACACCACAATGATGCGCTGCAAAAAGTCGTCTTAAAGTGATTGTAATGGGTGGCGCCAAGGTAGCGCAAAACCCGCTCTAATGCCTAAAAAGCCGGCTTTTTGATTACTTGGTCTTGACTGGAATAACTAGGGTGCTATCAGCGCGACGAACAAAGACGGGAACTGCTTTATTGGGGTCCAAACCCTTTACCAGGGCCTCAAATTGCTTTACCCCTGCAACATCAGTATCTGCGACCCGAATGATCACGTCTCCTGGTCTAACCCCAGCCCTTAGCAAGGGGCCTTCATTAACACCAATAACCTCAACACCGTTGCGGATATTGAGCTCTTTCTTTTTGCTATCAGAGGGCTCGTTTACCAACACCCCTAGTGCATTACCAGAAACGCCATTTGAACTTGGTAAATCGGACTTTTTAATCGCTGCCTGGGTAGTGTCGGTATCGGCTACCGTGACAACCAGATCACGCGTAGCGCCTTTGCGCCAAACTTGAACATTGGCTCCGCTTCCTGGTTTTGCTTCTCCAACCGCTCTTGGAAGATCGGTCGACTTAGCGATATCGTGCCCGTTAAAACTTAAGATTACATCTCCAGATTCAATCCCGCCAGAAGCGGCTGGACCGCCTGGCTCTACATTGCGAACATAGGCGCCGCGAGGCTTACCCAAGCCCAAGCTTTCAGCAATTTCTTTGGTCATTTCGCCCAAGGCCACACCGATACGTCCACGGGTCATCTTTCCATTGGTCCGCAACTGATCAGCCACGCGCATGGCCTCATCAATGGGAATGGCAAAGGAGATGCCCATATATCCACCGGAACGGCTAAATATTTGAGAATTAATTCCCACCACCTGTCCTGCGGTATTGAGAAGAGGGCCGCCAGAGTTGCCAGGATTTACTGCTACATCAGTCTGAATAAAGGGTAAATAATCCCCAGTGTCACGACTTTTTGCTGAAACAATGCCCGCAGTAACGGTATTTTCAAGGCCAAAGGGGGAGCCAATAGCTAGCACCCACTCACCCACCCTGACCCTTGATGAATCACCCAAAGGCAATTTTGGTAAATCATGTGCGTCAATTTTGATAAGCGCCACATCTGTTCGCTTATCCATCCCCAGTAATCTGGCTTTGAATTCGCGTTTATCCGTAAGTGTTACGTAAATCGTGGTTGCGCCTTCCACCACATGAGCGTTCGTTAGAACCATTCCACTAGAGTCAATAATGAAGCCAGATCCAACACCACGGTCAGATTCTTGAGGTCTGCCAGGACTGGGTTGCGCTTGCTTTGGTCCGCTGGGGAGTCCAGGAATAGGCACCCCAAAGAAGCGACGAAAAAATTCTGCTTGATCTTCAGGAATACCTGGGGCGCCATTTTGGGCTTGTTGCACCGCAACTCTTTCAGTGGTGCGAATGTTAACAACCGCTGGGCTGGCACGCTCAACCAAATCAGCAAAATCTGGGATGGAGACCCGGGGGCTCTGGGCTGCCGCGGGAGCGATAAACAACATATGACCTAAGCTAAAGATAGCAAGGAGTGCAATAAAGTACTTTTTCATAATGCTATGTATAAACCCACTTGGTAAAAACCAATCGATCATGTTATTAAGGAGATTACTAAGAATATTAGCTTAGCTTACCAAAAATCAAGGTGCCGTTAGTACCCCCAAAGCCAAAGTTATTTTTAACGGCATGCTCAATTTTCACGTCACGGGCTGTATTGGCGCAGAAGTCCAAATCACATTCCGGATCTTGATTGAAAATATTGATGGTGGGCGGAGATTTCTGGTTATGGAGAGCCAGAATAGTGAAAACGGACTCCAAACCACCAGCACCGCCCAAAAGGTGGCCCGTCATTGATTTAGTGGAGTTAATTAAAACCTTCTTAGCATGATCGCCTAAGGCCGCCTTGATAGCGCCCGTTTCGTTCTTATCACCTAGCGGTGTAGAAGTTCCATGCGCATTAATGTATTGGATTTGGTCTGCATTTAAACCGGCATCGCGCATTGCATTTAGCATACAACGGCGTGGGCCATCCATATTCGGTGCAGTCATATGATATGCATCACCACTCATGCCAAAGCCCAAGAGCTCACAGTAGATCTTCGCACCACGCGCTTTAGCATGCTCATACTCTTCAATTACTACAACACCGGCGCCTTCACCCAATACAAAGCCATCACGGTCTCTATCCCAAGGTCGAGACGCAGTTGCAGGATCATCATTACGAGTAGAGAGCGCACGGGCAGAGGCAAAGCCACCAACGCCCAAAGCAGAGATGGTCGATTCAGCACCGCCGGCAACCATCACATCAGCATCACCATATTGAATCAGGCGAGCAGCTAAGCCAATACTATGCAGACCCGTAGTACAGGCAGTAACCGCAGCTATGTTTGGACCTTTGAGACCAAATAAAATACTAAGGTGACCGGAAATCATATTAATAATAGAACCGGGCACAAAGAAAGGGGAAATCCGACGGGGGCCACGTGCCAATAGTTCAGCACCAGTGTTTTCAATCATAGGAAGGCCGCCAATGCCAGAGCCAACCATTACACCAATGCGCTCTGCATTCTCTTCGGTAACCTGTATACCGCTGTCACGAATAGCTTGCGTACCTGCAGCGATGCCAAAATGGATAAAAGTATCCATATGACGCGCTTCTTTAGCTGATACATATTCTTCGACATTAAAATCCTTCACCTCTCCAGCGAAATGAACGCTCAGAGGTGCGTGGTCGAATTTAGTGATGGTAGCAATGCCTGATTTGCCCGCAAGCACATTAGACCAAGCTACATCAACTGAATTACCAACAGGTGAGATTAGACCTAAACCGGTAATGACAACCCGGCGGCGGCCGTTTGATACTGACACAGTGTTAACTTAAAAGTTAGGGAGTTAACCCTGAGCTTTTGATGAAGCGAAATCGATAGCGAGCTGAACAGTAGTAATTTTTTCAGCTTCTTCATCTGGAATTTCAATCCCGAATTCATCTTCTAAAGCCATTACCAACTCAACAGTGTCAAGAGAGTCAGCACCCAAGTCGTTTACAAAAGAAGACTCATTTTTGATGTCTGCTTCTGCGACGCCCAATTGCTCAGCGACGATCTTCTTAACGCGTTGTTCGATGTTGTCCATTAATTTCCCCAAGGGTTGTAAAAAAACGATGAAAGGATTTTATCAGCTTGGCAGACCGAAATAGTAAATCTGCGAAAAAATGATCAAATCCCTGCTTTTCATTAAGCTAAATATAGTCCACCATTAACATGCAAGGTATTACCTGTAATGTATCCGGCCGCTGGAGAGGCCAAAAACGCCACTGCCTGAGCCACATCTTCGGGGCTACCAAGACGGGCCAATGGAATGTTCGCTTTTAGGGCATTTTGCTGCTCTTCGCTCAAAGCGCGGGTCATATCGGTATCAATAAAGCCAGGCGCTACACAATTGACAGTGATATTGCGACTACCAATTTCACGAGCCAAGGCACGCGTCATGCCAGAAACTCCTGCCTTAGCAGCGGCGTAATTGGCCTGCCCAGGATTGCCCATATGACCAACAATAGAGGTGATATTAATAATCCGGCCAGAACGCGCCTTCATCATCGGACGCATGACTGCTTGGGATAAGCGAAATACCGCGCTTAAATTAGTGTCGATAACATCAGTCCACTCATCTGCCTTCATGCGCATGGCTAGTTGGTCACGGGTAATCCCAGCATTGTTGACCAGAATGTTAATTCCGCCGAAATCTTTTACGATCAAGTTAATGATGTCTTCGCACGCCTTTGGATCGGTCACATTCAATACCTCACCGCGCCCACCATTTTCTTGTAACCGCTCCTGAATCGCTTTTGCGCCAACGGCTGATGTAGCTGTACCAATAACTCTTGCGCCACACTTCATTAACTCTTCTGCGATTGCTTGCCCAATACCGCGCGATGCGCCTGTGACTAACGCAATTTGTCCACTTAAGTCGAGATTCATCTTGATCTTTCGTTATTCCTAATTTATTTCACTGCTGCCAAAGCTTCATTCAGGCTACCTTCATCGAAGATGGGTAAACCAATGACGTGCTCATTAATGCGCTTTGTTAAGTTAGCCAACACCTTACCAGGTCCACATTCCACTACTTGAGTAATGCCCTGCTTAGCCATTTGATTAATGGTTTCTTGCCAACGTACTGGCTTGGCCGCTTGGCGCACTAAGGCATCTTTAATCGCATCGGGGTCACGTAGGATGCTGACATCAACATTGTTAATGACGTCAATGGTAGGGGCTTTAAATTCTATATTGGCTAAATATGCCTTTAATTTTTCTGAGGCGGGCTGCAGTAGTGAGGAATGAAATGGCGCAGAGACCGCTAACTGTAAAGCGCGCTTAGCTCCAGCCGCTTTTAATAACTCGCAGCCTTTAGTTACTGCATTGCTACTGCCAGCAATTACCACTTGGCCAGGAGCATTAAAGTTCACAGCTTCAACCACGCCGCCAGATTCAAGGGCGGCTTGCGCACAAACGGCTACCACGATGGCATCATCCAGACCCAAGATCGCTGCCATACCACCTGCACCGACTGGTACGGCGGTTTGCATCGCCTCAGCACGAAACCGCACCAAAGGAACCGCATCTTTAAATGAGATAACGCCAGAGGCTACCAAAGCAGAGTATTCACCCAGACTATGACCAGCCATCACCTTTGGAATGTCACCACCAGAAGCCAACCAGGCCCGATAGAATGCGATAGCCGCAGTCAACATCACAGGCTGAGTATTGGTAGTTAAAGCTAAGGCCTCAACTGGTCCTTCAGCAATCAACCTTGCTATATCCTCGCCCAAAGCATCGGAGGCCTCTTGTAAAGTAGCGCGCACTTCAGGGCGATTTGCAATGGTATTTAGCATCCCAATAGATTGGGAGCCTTGACCAGGAAATACAAATGCAAATGTCATCGGATTAGATTCTCTAAAAAATAAATGGAATGATTAATACTTGAGAGCGACTGCGCCCCAAGCAAAACCACCTCCAACACCTTCTAACAAAAGATGTTGGCCGCGTTTAATTTGACCAGAACGCACACCACAGTCCAATGCCAAAGGAATGGAGGCCGCAGAGGTATTGCCATGCTCGTGCACCGTCACAATTACCTTATCCATGGACATTCCCATTTTTCGTGCCGTGCTTTCCATGATTCGAATATTGGCTTGATGCGGAACCAACCAATCAATTTGTTCGGGCTTCAGGTTTGCTTTCTCTAGGGCCTCATGAGCTACTTGTTCAAGCACTTTTACAGCCAGTTTAAAAACAGCCTTACCATCCATTGTTAAAAATGCTGAGCCTTCAATACCCCCTTGTTTGGCATGTCCAGGGACACATAAGATATCTCGCTGACTGCCATCCGCATGCAATGCGGTTGAAAGGATGCCTGGTTCAGAAGACGCCTCAAGAATAATAGCTCCCGCTCCATCTCCAAATAAAACGGAAGTAGTTCGATCTTGAAAATCTAAGATGCGAGAAAAAGTTTCGGCGCCGAGAACGAGGACCTTTTTATAGCTGCCTGTGCGAATAAAAGCATCAGCAATGGCCAAGGCGTATGTAAATCCAGCGCAAACCGCCTGCACATCAAATGCCGCACAATTAGAGTGCGCACCTAATTTATCTTGCACTACGCAAGCGGTACTTGGAAAGCCACCCAAATGGTCAGGTGTAGATGTGGCCAAAATAATAAGATCGAGATCATCAGATACCAACCCAGCACTATCGAGAGCCTCTTGAGCCGCTTTGACTGCTAAATCGCTCGTGAGTTCATTTTCTGCAGCGAAGTGACGCGCAGAAATTCCACTACGAGTGAAAATCCATTCATCGCTAGTCTCAAGCCCAGTCTTCGCTAAGCGCTCAACCAAATCCTGATTGCTTAAACGCTCTTTAGGAAGATAACTTCCTGTTCCAGCTACCCTTGAGTATGTACTCATTATTTTGCCTCCAAGGCAAAAGCCTGGGCGATACGATCCACCATCCGATTCTTTGCTGCTTCATAGGCACGATCAAGCGCGAAACCAAAAGCAAATCGGTCTGCAGAACCATGGCTTTTAATAACACAGCCACGCAATCCTAATAACACCGCACCGTTGTAGCGGCGATGATCTACCCGTTTGCGTACCCTTAACAACGGCACCATGGCGCAAATACCCATGAATTTCGTGAGCAATGAGCGATTAAATTCTGCACGAATCAACCCACTCATCATCTTCGCCAAACCTTCGCTTGCTTTTAATACAGCGTTACCAACAAAGCCATCACACACTACGATATCTGTAGTGCCTTTAAATATGTCGTTACCCTCTACATTGCCATAAAAGTTTAGGTTCGTTTGACGCAATAATTCACCAGTTTGCTTGACAACCTCGCTACCCTTAATCACTTCTTCCCCAATATTAAGAAGACCGATTGAAGGATTTTTTATACCGTCAACTACCTGTACCATCACATTGGCCATTTGAGCAAATTGCACTAAATGCATGGGCTCACAATCTGCGTTAGCACCTAAATCCAACATGGTGGTGCCCCGCCCCAATTCATTTGGAATAGCAGTTGCAATTGCAGGGCGATCAACGCCCTCTAAAGTTTTTAAGATATAGCGTGAGATAGCCATCAATGCACCAGTATTGCCGGAGGAGATGATGGCATCCGCTTTTCCGTCCCTTACCCACTCAATGGCAACGCGCATAGATGAATCTTTTTTACGACGTAGCGCTACATCAATGGGATCATCCATCAAAACAATTTCGCTGGCAGGAATAATTTGTATGCGCTCCATCGGTGCCTGAGGAAATTGACTCAAAGCCTGTTTGAGTACTTCAGGATCGCCAACTAGAGCAATTTGGGCGTCAGCATGCTTTTCAAGAAAGTCACAGCAAGCAGGGACCGTAACCACCACCCCATGATCTCCGCCCATGGCATCGATAGCGAGAGTAGTGACACTCATAAAGTCATGAATTGCTGCAAGTGGTTTATCTAAGAAAAAAGCGGCCTTTAAGGGAGCCGCTTCTATCTTTTTTAGACTAAAGAATTAGTCGTTTTTGGTTTTAACAACTTTACGACCACGATAGTAGCCGTTTGGTGAAATGTGGTGACGCAAATGAGCCTCGCCCGTTGTGGCTTCTACAGCCGTAGCAGGTGCGGTCAAAAAGTCGTGTGCACGATGCATGCCACGTTTGGATGGTGATTTTTTATTCTGTTGGACGGCCATATTGAACTCCTAAGCAAGGCGATATTCTAACATAGAAAATCACTTAAATGCTTGATTTATTGGTAAAAGAAACTTGAAACAGCACCAGTAACGCAAGCAGTCTATTTAAATTTTCTTTATATCTTTCAATATGTTAAAGGGATTTTTAGGCTTTTCAGGAGCCTCCAACTCACCCATGGAATCCCCAAACGAAGAAGCATGAGGCTCACAAGTGCCTTCTGGATGCTTGGGGATTAAGGGAAGGGAAAGCAGGATTTCATCCTCAATGGCCTCCAAAAGATCAAACTGCTGACTAGCAACCAAAGGTTCCCGGTAGTCATCCTCGATAGGGTGCTCATCAGCCTCAGTCTCGGTTGGGACCATAATAAATTGACGTTTCTCTACCAAATCAAGACTGCAATCCTTTAAACAACGCTGACATACCTTATGCAGGCGACCATTGAGCTCCAAATCGACAATTTGTCGCGGCTCGCCTCCATGCACATCCTCAAAGTGGGTGTCTAACTTCCAATGAAAGCCATCTCCAAACTCTATTTTTGAGACATCTTGGGCGATCCGCGGAAGCATGGATATTTCTAAAAAACCACCGCCTTTATAAGGGTGGGAAGCACAAAAATCTACCTTTCGCAGCGCATCTGGAGTGGTAGAGAGTTCAACTTGAGGTAAAACTTGATTACGATTCATAGTATTAGTCTAAATGATGGCACAAGTGAAAGTAGCGCTAGTAATGAGTAAGTCTCCAAAAAATATCCTAATTCTGGCATCAACCTCCATTTATCGCCGCGAGCTACTCGAGCGTCTGCGAATTCCCTTTACAGTGATCTCTCCTCAAGTAGAAGAAACACCTCTTCCTGGAGAAAGCACATTAGATCTGGCCTTGCGCTTGGCCAAAGCAAAGGCAGCGATAGTTTCTCAAGCACATCCAGAGGCCTGGGTTATTGGCTCCGATCAAGTAGCTGATTTATGTGGGGCGGCGATTGGTAAGCCGGGAAACTTTGAAAGGGCAATGGCGCAATTACAACTTATGCGTGGCGCTACCGTCACCTTTCACTCGGCGCTTTGTCTAATGCGTGGTGATATTGAAACAACCCTGAGCATTCCTACTGAAGTCACCTTTCGCAAATTGCCAGACGATGTATTGGAGGCTTATCTTCTTGCTGAAAAACCCTATGACTGTGCCGGTAGCGCAAAATCCGAAGGTCTTGGCATCAGCCTGTTAGAGAAAATAAGGAGTGATGATCCCACCGCCCTCATTGGTCTGCCATTAATTGCTCTGTGTGGGTTACTACGCGAAGCTGGCTTCACTATTCCACCCAAAGCATAAAGTACAAATAAATCATCCATCATGAGTCCAACACTAGGCACCCTTTATCTCGTTCCCAACACTTTGGGAGACGACTCTCGCATAGAACAGCTACCCTGGGTCTTGCCTCATGAGACCCTTTTACAGGCAGCAAAACTCCAACATTGGATTGTTGAAGATGCTAAAACTGCACGCGCCTTTTTGAAAGCAGTAGAGGGCATTACTCCGTTAGCCTGCTCCATACAAGAAATGCAAATGAGCGAGTGGCGTGGCGCTGCACGCAACGCCAAGTATGGTGACTCAATTAAACCTGCCGATTTGCTCAAACCTTTAATTGCAGGTCATGATGTTGGCCTAATGTCAGAAGCCGGCGTACCCGGTGTAGCAGATCCTGGCGCTGAATTGGTTCTCGCCACTCACAAACTCGGTGCGATAGTAAAGCCTTTGGTAGGGCCAAGCTCCATCCTACTAGGGTTGATGGCAAGCGGCCTGAATGGTCAGCAATTTGCGTTCCAAGGTTATCTACCCCATGATGGGCAAGAGCGAACTATAAGACTCAAACAACTGGAAATAGAGTCTAGAAAATTACAACAGACTCAAATTTGGATCGAGACACCCTACCGCAATGTGGCAATGCTGATGGCATGCTTAAATTGTTTGGCGCCACAATCACTACTTTGCCTTGGCATGGATCTCAGTCTTAAATCAGAGATTATTACGACCTTATCGATCACTGAGTGGCGTAAACGCTACCCCAATGAAGCAGCGTGTATCGGCTTGCAGAATCGACCAGCAGTATTTCTACTGCTGGCTTAAAGCTGAGTCCCTTATTGCACTACCTTAAGTCTGGCGTTTTAATAAGCGCCTTACCAGCGGCTGAACCCGCCTCTGCGCCAAAGCGTTTAGCAACTCGCTCAGCAAAGTTTTCTTTCTGGGTGTAATCCAAGACATCAGGGGCCTTAAGAATATCGCGAGCAACTGAGTCCACCGTTCCGTAACCATCTACTAAACCAATCTTGATGGCTTGTTCGCCATTCCAAATTCGACCCGAAAAAAGATCTGGGGTTTCCTTTAAGCGAATGCCACGGCCTTCTTTAACCACTGCGATAAATTGCTGATGGATCTCATCAATCATGGTTTTAATCATTTCTGCTTGCTGTGGATTTTCTTTCGAAAAAGGATCCATCATGCCCTTATTTGAGCCAGCAGTAATCATGCGGCGAGTAACGCCCAATTTATCCATCAAACCAGTAAAGCCAAAGCCCTCCATAATCACGCCAATGGATCCAACCAAGCTGGCTTTATCAACCAAGATTTGATCGGATGCAACTGCCACGTAATAACCACCAGAAGCACATATATCCTCTACAACTACATAAAATGGCTTAGTCGGGTAGAGCTTACGTAAACGATGAATCTCATCATTAATCATGCCAGCCTGGACTGGCGATCCGCCTGGACTATTAATCCGCAATACCACGCCAGCACTATGCTCGTTCTCAAACGCTGAGCTTAAAGAAGAATTGATATCTGACGCATTAGCCATAGAGCTTGATGAAATCTCGCCCTCAAGCGTCACTAATGCGGTGTGCTTCTCCACGCCGATCCCACGCCCAGGCAAACGAAAATCAAATACAGCAAAAATAACCCCAATAAAGACTGCCAAAGTAAGTACGCGCAACACTGCTTTCCAGCGTCGCGCTTTACGGGTCTCTTTTAAACTCTCCAAGAGCAAATGCTCAAGAGCTTGACGTTCCCAATTCTGATTTTGATCCATCTTTTCTGATTCCTGGTGTAAAGGTCTTCGGTATTGTGTTTATTCTTACAGCAATCTTATTGGCTTCTCACGGTAAGATTTTCATCCAGCCATTTAGCTAATTGTGGAACATCATCCACGTGGATGAGTGAGTTAGCTTCTTTTAAAGTATCCGGTGGATGCGCGCCATACGTCACTGCAACGGCATCAACACCAGCATTGGCGGCCATATTTAAATCATGGGTAGTATCGCCAATCATCAGCATCCGACGCATAGGCACCTGCATCACATCAGATAACTCCAATAACATCCCGGGATGGGGTTTGGAAAAGGACTCGTCAGCCGTCCGAGTCTCATGAAACAAATGACCAATTTGATGGTGCGCAAGGGAGCGATCTAGACCTGCCCGAGACTTACCTGTAGCCACGCCTAACAGATAGCCGCTCTCTCGCAAATCTTCAAGCAACTGCCGAATTCCAGCAAATAGATGGAGCTCATGGTCTTTAGCTAGGTAGTGACGTCGAAAACATTCAGTTAGCTTAGGAAAATGCGCTGGCTCAATCCACGGCACTGCCCTGCGCAATGAATCATGAATTCCCAAGCCAATAACTGAACTCGCTAAAGTGTCATCGGGCTCTTTAAACCCTAAGTCACGGCAAGCTTGCTGAATGCAATAAACGATCGTTGGCGTCGAATCCATAATAGTTCCATCCCAATCCCAAACAATGAGGTCATAGCGTCTATCTGGCGTTTTTTTCTCAATCATTAAGTTCTTTGGTCGCCGATGTCTTATCAACTAATGACTCAAAGTGACTCATCATCATTGTAAATTCTGCGGGTAACGGTGATTCAATGCGCATTTTTTCACCTGTACGGGGATGTGTAAAACCAGCAAGGTGGGCATGTAAATAGAGGCGCTTCGATTTAATCTGCTTATCTAGATCTTCAAATCCATACTTATCGTCGCCTAAAATGGCATGACCCAATTTTTGCAGATGCACGCGAATTTGGTGAGTTCGCCCTGTCTTTAGCTGTGCCTCAGCCAAGGTGATAGTGGCATCCGCGCGCTTCATTGTCTTAATTACACGCAAGGCGGTATGACTTGGTAAACCGTTAGGGTCAACGCGTACGCGTCGCTCACCATTTGGCAACAGATACTTATGCAACGGAAACTTCAGTTGCATCACCCCAGCGCCCTGCTCAACTTCGCCATGTGCTAACAGGAAGTAGCGTTTATCAGTCTGACCTTCGCGAATTTGGCGATGCATCTCAACTAAAGCACTACGCTTCTTAGCCAATAGCAATACCCCTGAAGTATCTCGATCCAACCGATGAACTAATTCTAGGAAATTGAGTTCGGGACGGGTAATTCGTAAAGTCTCAATCACGCCTAGGGCTATTCCTGAGCCCCCATGGACAGCCAAACCAGTCGGTTTATTCACTATTAAAAGAGCGTCATCCTCATAAAGAATAGGCATTTTGTCGGAATATCCGCGTGCCCTAGATTTGGTTTGGGCGGTATTAACTGCTGCAATTTGGGCTGGTTCGGCCAAGCGAACAGGGGGGAGTCGGACGACATCACCCTCAATTAAACGCGTAGTTGGCTCGGCTCGCTTCTTGTTTACCCGAACCTCACCAGAGCGAATAATCCGATAAACATGGCTTTTAGGAACCCCTTTTGCCCACCGTAATAGATAGTTGTCCAAGCGCTGACCAGCCTCTTCTGGGCCAATAGTCTGAAGATGTACTGCAGGGGAAGATGCTGTTTTGGCCTTTAAAGGCTGAGAATTGGGTTCGGGTTTCATGATTTATCTCTCTCGCCACCTCGGCGAGGGACTTAACAATACCCCATTGTCATTCAACTTGTACCGTATAATCAACGCTCTAGCCAATTTATTGGTCCGAGACCAGCCTGAAGTCAGGTTTGAATCGTGGGGCTTGGAGTCGCCCTTAATAGACTCCCGGGGTTGCCCCTCCCCCGTTGCAATGAGGCGCAGGGTTGGTGTGCCGTATGCCGCGACCCGCGATTAGAAGACAGTTTTCAGGCGCGCGCCTGCATTGATGACCTAAAGGAGGTCTCTGCGGCGATCGTCAAGTGTGGCGCTGATTGAACCAAGGTTTAAGTCTGCGTACTAGGCAAAATGTGCCTAGATTTGCTTGATCCACACTCTCAAGCTGCTGGTGGGCTATGCCCCAAGCGGTTTATAACTTCTCCCTATCGCAGCGCGCTACGACGACCTCCCCCATAGGAGAGTTTTATGAAACGCATGTTATTTAATGCAACTCAACAAGAAGAGTTGCGAGTTGCCATCGTCGATGGTCAAAAACTTATTGATATTGATATCGAAGCTGCCGGTCGCGAACAACGCAAAGGCAATATTTACAAAGGTGTTATTACTCGCATTGAGCCATCGCTTGAAGCTTGCTTTGTAAATTACGGTGAGGAACGCCATGGCTTCCTCCCATTTAAAGAAGTGGCTCGTACTTACTTTAAAGAAGGTGTTGATGTTCGTAACGCTTCCATTAAAGAAGCTCTGCGCGAAGGTCAAGAAATTATTGTTCAGGTAGAAAAAGAAGAGCGCGGCCAAAAAGGTGCAGCGTTAACTTCCTTTGTTTCCCTGGCTGGTCGTTATTTGGTATTAATGCCTAATAATCCGCGTGGAGGCGGTGTATCGCGTCGCATTGAAGGCGAAGACCGTCAAGAGCTCCGCGAAGCAATGGCTCAATTAGAAGTGTCAGAGGGCATGAGCATTATTGCTCGCACCGCTGGTATAGGTCGTGATGCTACTGAATTGCAGTGGGACTTAAGTTACCTTATGCAATTGTGGGGAGCAATTGATGAGGCGGCAAAAGGAAATTCGGCGCCCCTATTAATTTATCTCGAGTCTAGCTTGGTAATTCGCGCGATTCGTGATTATTTCCAGCCTGATATTGGTGAGATCCTCATCGATACCGATGATATTTACGAACAAGCTGCGGCATTCATGTCAGTAGTTATGCCTGATAACTTGCCAAGAGTAAAACGCTATCAAGATGATGTACCTTTGTTCTCACGCTTTCAAATTGAACATCAAATTGAAACGGCATATTCACGGACCGTGCCCTTACCATCTGGTGGCGCCATCGTGATTGACCATACCGAAGCCTTGGTTTCTGTCGACGTGAACTCCGCACGAGCTACCCGTGGTTCTGACATTGAAGAAACTGCTACCCGCACCAACTTGGAAGCGGCCGATGAAATTGCCCGTCAAGCGCGCTTACGCGATTTGGGCGGTTTAATTGTGATCGACTTCATCGACATGGAGTCTAGCAAAGCACAAAAAGATGTAGAGAATCGCCTGCGCGACGCTTTACGTCATGACCGCGCTCGCGTTCAAATGGGTAAGATTTCCAAATTTGGCTTAATGGAAATGTCACGCCAACGTTTGCGTCCCGCCCTCTCTGAAGGTAGCCATGTAACTTGCCCACGTTGTAATGGCACTGGTCACATTCGAGATACTGAGTCATCAGCATTGCAGGTCTTGCGCATTATTCAAGAAGAGGCAATGAAAGAAAATACAGCGGCAATTCATACTCAGGTACCGGTCGAAGTGGCCGCCTTCCTGCTTAATGAAAAGCGTGCTGAAGTGATCAAGATTGAATCTCGCTTCAAAGTAAATGTCTTAATGATTCCTAATAAGCATTTGGAAACTCCACATTACAAACTTGAGCGCTTGCGTCATGACGACCCTCGTTTAGATGACCAAAAAGCAAGCTATGTCATGGCTGAAGAAGCTGCGCGTGAGCTTGAGACTGACACTACAGTAAGCCGTAAAGATGCAGAAGTAAAAGCTCGCCCAGAAGCGGCTGTTAAAGGCATTACACCCAATCAACCAGCTCCTGTAAGCCAGCCACGCCCTGCTCGTGCGGATAAGACTCCTGTAGAAACTAGTGGTGGCGGATTTTTTGGCTTCATTAAGAGCCTCTTCTCTTCATCGCCTGCCCCTGAAGTAAAGCCTGCCCCAATTGCACCTCGTGGTCGCAACCCAAATAATCGCACCGCTAACGGCAATCGTAACCGTGGTCGTCGGGGTGAGCGCACGGAACGTCCAACAGCAAATGTTGAAGGTGTAGCAACAAATGTTGAAAGCACCACCGCTCCACGCGAAGGTAAGGCTCGTCAAGATGGTCGTGGTCGTAATAACCGCAATCCAAATAATCCTAAACCAGAGACTCCAACATCCGTCACTCCAGCAACCGAGGCTACGCCTGGAACTGAAGTAACTCCTAGCGGAGATAGTGAAGAGCGTCGTGGTCGTGGTCGCAACCGTCGTGGTCGTGGTCGTGGTCAGCGTGGCGAACGCACAGAAAATGCTTCAGAAGCAGGACCTGCCTCTGAAGCAACAGTGGTCGTTAATACTACTTTTTCAGGACCCCCAGTAGGAATGGCTGGAGCATCCGCTTCTATGCCAATCCAAAATATTACGCAAAGTTTTAATGCTGTTGCTCCTGTTGTTGCTCCTAACCAAGTTAAAGAAAGAGCACCGCGTGAGGCAAGAGAGCCACGCGCACCTCGTCAAAGCAATCGTTCTGCACAGCCTGCGACGCCCTTAGCGCAAGCTTCTCCAGTCACCACATCTATCGAGATCATTACCAAGCCAATACCTGAGCTTCCGAAGGTAGCCTTCCAAGCACTTGAGGAAAAGCCTTTGCATAGCGTAGTTGAATCTGCCGGTATGGTCTGGGTAGCAACGGATTCTGGGAAGCATGCGGATGCACAGTCCCAAATGAAAGTTGAGCCAGAAGTTACCAAGTTAGGCCGAGCTCCTAAGGCTCCAGTGATTTTATCTGCTGAACCTATGGTCTTAGTAGAAACTGGTAGCTCAGAAAAACCTGTTTAATCTTTTTCTCCAGACCGTCATTTATCCCAAAAAGATATTTGGCGGTTTGGCAGAAATACTGTTTCACATCCATAATTAGCTGATGGTGAAAAAAGTAATCCCTATCCGCATTGACGAAGGAAGAGGACGCAAGCCGTCTATTCCCAATGAGCTCTTTGCCGCTAATGCCCCCATTCAAGATACCCGTACGCGCTCGCTTCGAGATTTGCGCATTTCTGTCACTGATCGCTGCAACTTCCGCTGCACCTATTGCATGCCCAAGGAAGTGTTTGATAAAAACTATCCTTACCTATCTCATCAAGAGCTACTGAGCTTTGAAGAGATCGCTCGACTGAGTACTATTTTTGCCTCGCTAGGTGTGGAGAAAATTCGCCTCACAGGTGGCGAGCCCTTACTCCGTAAAAATTTAGAAATTCTAGTTGAGATGTTAGCGAAAATTCGAACGACCGATGGTAAGCCATTGGATCTCACTTTGACAACGAATGGCAGCATCCTTCATAAAAAAGCAGCCTTACTTAAAGCGGCGGGTTTAGACAGGATTACTGTGAGTCTCGATGGGTTGAACGACAACGTATTTAAGAAAATGAATGATGTTGATTTTCCTGTTACCGACGTATTGACTGGCATTGCTACCGCACAAGAGTTAGGCTTTAAAGATCTCAAAGTAAATATGGTGGTTAAAAAGGGCACGAATGATCAAGAGATTGTTGCCATGGCCAGCCATTTCAAAGGTAGTGGCGTCACTTTGCGTTTTATTGAATTCATGGATGTGGGGAGCTCTAATGGCTGGGATATGGCTCAAGTACTCCCCTCAAAAGAGGTAATCTCCAGAATTCATGAGGTTTTTCCTTTGGAGGTTATTGAAGCCAACTACCCAGGGGAAGTAGCGCAGCGTTGGCGCTATGTTGATGGATCTGGCGAAATTGGCGTGATCTCTAGCGTGACCCAAACTTTCTGTCATGAATGCACTCGTGCTCGGATCTCTACGGATGGGCAGCTTTACCTCTGCTTGTTTGCTAATGAAGGGTTTGATTTCAAAACATTGTTGCGCTCTGGGAAAAGTGATCTTGAGATTGCTAATGCCATTATGGGCACTTGGGCGGGGCGAGATGATCACTACTCTGAAATTCGGGGCGCAAATATGCCAACAAGCACCTCTAGTCGAAAAGTAGAGATGTCGTATATTGGCGGTTAATGATTTCAAGTGACCAAATTACAGGACTGATATTAGCTGGTGGCCGCGCCCAAAGAATGGGGGGAATAGATAAAGGCTTAATCCCCTTTCACGGCAAACCTTTGATTGAATCTGCCATTGCCCGTTTGAAAGCTCAAGTTGGCCCCATTCTTATTAATGCCAATCGCAATATCACTAAATATGCAAGTTACGGCTATCCTGTGCTGATGGATGAGACTGCAGACTTTTCAGGTCCACTGGCTGGATTTTCCGTTGGCCTAAAAAACTGTAAGACACCTTATCTATTAACATCCCCCTGTGATTCGCCACTATTGCCCAATGATCTTGCTCAACAACTAGCCGCCAAACTCGAGAGCGGCACATTAGATTTGGTTTATGCATCAACTAAAGAGGTGGATGACAAGATTTGGGCACAACCTGTTTTTTGTCTGATGCGTAGCAATCTTGAAGATTCATTAAAAATCTTTCTAAGTACAGGCGATTTGAAGATTGATCATTGGTTTAAGAATTTGCGTAGTGGCACAGTAATATTTGAAGATGCAAAACCCTTTGCCAATGTAAACACACCGGAAGAATTACAGGCATTAGAAGAGGCATCCAATTGACTGAATCGAAAACATCGCCCCCTAACAATGCAGTTATGCTGACAGGATCTTTACATGTTGATGATGCTCGCATAGCTATTGCAGGATTGGTAGAAGAGCTCATTTCTGAGTCAAGAGCCATGCATGATCCTAACGATATTGAGGTATTAGCTTTAGATCAGACCATCAATCGAATTTTAGCGGAGGACTTACTTTCTCCGATAGATGTACCCTCTGCAGATAACTCTGCAATGGATGGCTTTGCTTTTCACGGTGACTTTTTAAACACTAATGATGCCGTTATCAAACTTAAAGTAATCGGCACTGCTTATGCTGGCAAGCCCTATGAAGGAAATGTCGGGCGAGGTGAATGCCTTAAAATCATGACTGGGGCGATTATGCCCGATGGCTGCGACACCGTTGTTCCACAAGAATTTACCGCTAATCCAATCCCCAACAACAGCTCCGTCATTCAATTTAAAACAGAACAGTTAAAGCCTGGCGAGAACCGCCGTTTACGTGGAGAAGATCTGCAAGCCGGCAAACCCGCTATTGTTGCCGGACGTCTCCTGCGACCATCCGATCTGGGTTTGGCTGCTTCCTTGGGAATCGCCACCCTGAGGGTCCATCGTAGAATTAAGGTGGCGATTTTGTCCTCTGGCGATGAGTTGCGTTCAATAGGGCAAACTTTAGATCCTGGTTGTATTTATGATAGCAATCGCTATAGCCTTATCGGCCTTCTCAATCGCCTAAATTTAGAAATTGTGGATTGCGGTATTGTGCGCGATGATCCAGCCGCTCTTAAGGCCGCATTTTCTCAGGCTGCAAAACAAGCGGATGTATTGATTTCTTCTGGCGGAGTCTCCGTAGGTGAGGCTGACTACACCAAACAAATCATGCAAGAGCTAGGTGATGTCGGCTTCTGGAAAATTGCCATGAGGCCAGGTCGCCCCATGGCCTTTGGCGTACTTAAACCTGCTTCAGGAAAATTTCCGGCTCGCAAAACTCTATTTTTTGGTTTGCCTGGAAACCCTGTAGCCGTCATGGTGACCTTCTATCAATTTGTACGCTCTGCCTTACTGCAATTGAATGGTGCCAGTCAAACTGAACCGCCAATTACTCAAGCGATTGCAGCGGAGGCGATTCGGAAGAGGCCGGGCCGCACTGAATTTCAGCGTGCTATCTTGAGTCGGCGGGTTGATGGAAGGCCCACTGTAAGTCTTACGGGCAGTCAAGGCGCTGGGATTTTGAGATCAATGAGTGAGGCTAACTGCTTCGTGATCCTTGGTCATGACCAAGGAAATATTAGTGCTGGGGACTCAGTAGATGTGGCACTTTTTGATGGACTGCTTTAAGATTGAGCCCATTATGAAACTTAGCAAAAAAGAAATTGTCTTTCTAGACCCCATGCATACAGCCAAAACACTTGTTTTGGTTTATCTCTGCTTCTCGGTGCCAATTGTGTTGTTGGCCCTGTTTGTCGCCTTTATTCGTGATGGCGCAATCCCTGGTTTTACGGTGCTCTCAGCCTTAATACTTAATGCCTTGCTTGGCTTCGCCTTACTGTGGATTGCCTGCAAAGTTTACAACTGGGTTGCTGGTAAATTTGGCGGGATCGAATTAGCCCTCAGAGACCTTTCAGAAGAAATTGAAACAGAGTAACTTCTTACTCTGTTTCAATTTTTTGCAGTAACTAAGTCTCGTTCACTCCTTAAACACTTCAGCATTGATTAGACTTGGCGGTCTTTTATTGTCAAGTGCCGCTCGCAAATTTTGAATGGCGAGATCACCCATTGCCCTGCGCGTTTTTTCAGTAGAACTTGCAATATGTGGAGCTAAGACAATATTACTGAGCTTGAGTAATTCTGGATTGACTTTGGGTTCACCTTCAAATACATCCAAACCTGCTGCGAATATTTTTCCCGCCTTAAGTGCTTCCGCTAAGGCCAGATCATCCACAATTCCACCGCGCGCAATGTTTATAAGGGTTGCAGTGGGTTTCATCAAGTCAATTTCTTTAGCACCAATGGTGTGATGATTCTCTGCGGTATAAGGTAAAACCAAAACCACGTGATCTGCATTCCGAAGCAAATCCTCTTTCGAAACGTAAGTGGCCTTACACGCCTTTTCATCAGCCTCTGATAAGCGGCTACGATTGTGATAAATAACCTTCATCTCAAATCCAAGGGCACGTTTGGCAATTCCCTGACCAATGCGACCCATACCGATGATGCCAATGGTAGTGTGGTGTACATCCATACCCAAAGGATTACTGACAATAGACCACTTATCCCATTTGCCCGCCCGTAGCCAATGTTCGGATTCCGTAATGCGTCTAGCAGTTGCCATCAGTAACGCAAAACCAAAATCTGCAGTGGTATCAGTTAACACATCAGGTGTGTTGGTCGCCATTACCCCAGCAGCACTTATTGAAGGAATATCAAAATTGTTATACCCCACCGCAATATTGGCAACAATTTTTAAGTTTGGAGCCTCCGATAGAGCTTCAGCATCTATTCGCTCACTCCCTGTGACTAAAGCCCCTACAACACTCGATAGTTCTTTTTTCAACTCTGCGGGGGTGAAAATCTGATCCTCCTGATTGGACCTAACCTCAAAGGATTCCTCCAGTTTGGCTAAGGCCTCTGGAAATATAGCTCTAGCTACAAGAATTTTGGGTTTGGAGGTTTTGATCTGTGTCGTCATATTAAACACTTTACAACAAGTTAATTGACACTTTTAAATGAAAAATACCCTATTTCGGCTAAAATTGAGTTTTTATAACTTGGTTGTCTATTCGCTGTAGACGCCTCCAATTAAATATCATGACTTACGTTGTTACCGAAGCTTGTATCCGTTGCAAATACACCGACTGCGTTGACGTCTGCCCTGTTGACTGCTTTCGCGAGGGACCTAACTTTCTAGTAATCGATCCTGATGAGTGCATTGACTGCGCAGTGTGCGTACCAGAATGCCCTGTCAATGCGATTTACGCAGAAGATGATGTGCCTGGCGATCAGCAAGACTTCATTAAATTAAACGCTGAATTAACGCCTGCCTGGCCATCTATTACCAAGTCTAAAGCTGCTTTGCCGGATGCTGATGATTGGAAAGATGTTAAGAGCAAACTTGATCAATTAGAAAAGTAATATTTCATTTTGGAAGCACCCATCCAAACCGATGCAGTAATTATTGGCGCCGGTCCAGTGGGTCTCTTTCAGGTATTTGAGCTGGGACTTTTAGAAATAAAGGCACATGTGATTGACTCTCTTCCTGAGCCGGGCGGTCAATGCATTGAGCTTTATCCTGATAAACCCATCTACGATATTCCCGCGATCCCAGTCTGCACTGGACGTGAATTAACCAATAATCTTCTCAAACAAATTAAGCCTTTTGATGCTCAATTTCATATGGGTCAAGAGGTCTCAAGCCTTGAAAAACAAGCCGATGGTCGATTTTTGATTGGCACCTCTCACAATCAATATTTCATTAGCAGGACTGTTTTTATCGCTGCTGGAGTCGGCGCCTTTCAGCCTCGCACTCTTAATCTTCAGGGTCTAGATGCCTTTGATGGTAAGCAAGTTTTCTATCGTGTAAAAGACCCTGAGCAATTTTCAGGTAAGCGCTTAGTCATTTGCGGTGGCGGGGATTCAGCATTGGATTGGGCACTGCATTTTGTTGGGAAGGCCACCAGTGTTACGCTAATTCATCGCCGTGATGAGTTCAAGGCAGCCCCACAATCCATTGCCAAGATGCGCGCCCTGTGCGCTGCACATGAAATGACATTGAAAATAGCGCAGATTACGGGCTTTGAGTCTATCAATGATTGCCTAACTGAAATTGCCATTACTGGAATCGATGGCGAGATCCGCAATATCCCCGTTGATGATCTCTTGCTCTTTTATGGCTTATCGCCAAAATTAGGCCCCATTGCAGACTGGGGCTTAGATATCGATCGCAAACAGATTACAGTGGGTACCGCTAATTTTCAAACAAGCATCCCCGGCATCTATGCAGTGGGAGATATCAATATCTATCCAGGAAAAAAGAAATTAATCCTATCGGGCTTTCATGAGGCTGCTTTGGCTGCATTTGGTGCTGCAGCCTACCTAAACCCAGAAAAACAGATTCAACTTCAGTACACCACCACTTCACCTAAGCTCCACAAGGCACTCGGAGTGGGCGCCTCCACATTCGAGTAAGCTCTATCTAAAATAACCAATTATTTAGTTAAAAATCTATGCATCAATACCATCAGCTTATGAAGGAGGTCCTTGCAAAAGGGGTCCACAAATCCGACAGAACGGGCACTGGGACTATCTCCATTTTTGGACATCAAATGCGCTTTAGTTTGGCAGATGGTTTTCCAATGGTGACCACCAAGAAGCTACATCTCAAGTCCATCATCCTAGAACTGCTCTGGTTTCTCAATGGCAGCACTGATAACAACTGGCTTAAAGAACGCGGGGTTTCTATTTGGAATGAGTGGGCTGCGCCTGATGGTGATCTAGGCCCTATTTATGGCTATCAATGGCGCTCTTGGCCTACGCCAAATGGGGGACACATTGATCAAATCTCAGAAGTAATAGAAACCATTAAAAAAAATCCAGATTCTCGTCGCATGATTGTTTCCGCTTGGAACGTTGCGGATATTCCACGGATGGCGCTGGCACCGTGCCATGCTTTCTTTCAGTTTTATGTAGCCGAAGGAAAGCTCTCTTGCCAGCTTTACCAACGCAGCGCAGATATCTTCTTGGGCGTTCCATTTAATATTGCCAGTTATGCGTTACTTACCCATATGGTGGCCCAGCAGTGCAACTTAGAAGTGGGGGACTTTGTCTGGACGGGTGGTGACTGTCATTTGTATAGCAATCATCTAGATCAGGTAGACCTCCAACTCTCACGGGATTTCTACCCTCTACCTAAGCTCAATATATTGCGCAAACCAAACTCAATTTTCGAATATGAGTTTGAAGATTTTGATATTTCAGCTTATGCATCGCATCCGCCGATTAAGGCTCCTGTAGCCATTTAAGAAAATAATTTATGACTCAACCAGCCATCTCAATGATTGTTGCGCGCTCGCGCAATCATGTCATCGGTCGCAATAATCAAATGCCTTGGAAAATTTCTTCTGACTTGCAATTTTTTAAAAAAGTAACCATGGGCTATCCAGTCATCATGGGGCGCAAGACCTGGGAATCAATTGGGCGACCCTTGCCTGGTCGTCGTAATATCGTAGTAAGTCGCAACCCCCACCTAGAACTCACTGGCGCAGAAGTGGCCGGGTCATTAGATGCGGCATTGAATAGCCTTAATGAAGTTCCCCGTGTATTTGTAATTGGTGGTGAACAACTATTTACGCAAGCCTTTCCAAAGGCAGATCGCCTTTACATAACTGAAATAGATATGAATGTGGATGATGGTGACACCTTCTTTGAGATCCCCGCTCCTTCTGAATGGCAAGAATTAGAGCGCACCCCAGCTTCTGAAGGCGCTATCAACTTTGAGTTTCTGACGCTAAAGAGAAAATAAAACAACAAATTGATCTGCTGGAGTTTTTATGGCAGGTCCAATTAATTAGGGCCCGCAAGTCACTTTTTCAAATTATTGGCCTTTTTGAGCTGAAAATCTCCCCATCTGCGGAACTATATGCTGATGTGCAGGTTGAAATCCGGGGTTTTAATCAGCCAATACCTGCGATTTGAAGCAGAAAACCCTATTAATATGGACTAATGTGGCTTATTTTGAGTCATGTAGTGGTTTTTAGGTATTAGAAGGCTCCAAACCCCAAGCAAACTGTGGCTTTTCTCTAAATTTGACACCTAAAACCGATTCTTTTCTACAAACCCTTGACACCTTAGTTAAATGAGCAAACAATTGGGTTATAGGATTTTTGTAAGTCCTATTTTGGCGTGTTGTAGAGCGAGACTGATTAAAAAGTATTCACCCTCATCACGGTTGTTTTAAGTTTATGTAATGGAGTTCGCATGGCGACCGGAATTGTAAAGTGGTTTAATGATGCAAAAGGTTTTGGATTTATCAAACCTGATGATGGTGAAGAAGAGTTGTTCGCGCATTTCAGCGCAATTAATATGGGCGGCTTCAAAACCCTCCAGGAAAACCAAAAAGTAACATTTGATGTTACTCAAGGCCCTAAAGGCAAACAAGCTAGCAACATTCAAGCTGCTTAATAGCCCTAAAGTATTATAAAAAACCCAGGACTTGTTCCTGGGTTTTTTTTATTGGTTAAAGCTCTTTGACGGCATTCAGAGCTTTTTGGCAAAACTATACTGAGCAAAAGCTTGCTCAGCCAAACCAAACCACTGAGCCTCCATATTTCTAAAGACGCGATAGTCTTCAAATATTTTCTTAAATTGAGGGTTCTTGGCGGACTCTTCAGCATAGGTTTCTTGGCTTGCCTTAAAGCAAGCATCCATGATGGACGTGTTGAATTTTCTCAACACTGCACCACTTTGAATCAGGCGCTGTAATGCTGGAGGATTGAGTGCATCATATTTGGCACACATGTCGGTGTGCGCCTCAAAGCATGCCGCTTCCCATGCGGCTTGATAAGTAGCTGGAAGTTCATCCCACTTCTTCTTGTTTACCAAGAAGGAAAGTCCTGCTGCGCCCTCCCACCAAGCTGGGTAGTAATAATTTTTTGCAACTTTTGCGAGTCCTAATTTTTCATCATCATATGGACCTACAAATTCAGCGGCATCAATAGTACCTTTTTCTAATGCTGAATAAATCTCACCAGCAGGCAATTGCTGAGGAACTACACCCAACTTAGACAGCACCTGACCAGCAAAACCAGCAATCCGAAATTTAAGACCTTTGAGGTCGTCTGGGGTTTTAATTTCTTTACGAAACCAACCGCCCATTTGTGTGCCAGTTTGGCCGCCTAGGAAATTTACAATATTGTAACTAGCATAAAGCTCACGCATCAGCTTCATACCGTTGCCATGAAGCATCCAAGCATTTTGTTGGCGCCCCGTTAACCCAAAGGGTGCTGCAGTGTCGAAGATGAATGCGCTGTTTTTTCCAATGTAGTAATAGCTTGCGGTATGACCGCATTCAACCGTACCGTTTTGAACGGCATCTAAAACTTGCAACGCTGGTACTACCTCACCAGCTGCAAACACTTTGACATTAAATTTTCCATCAGTTGCTTTACGTAAAGCATTAGCAAACACTTCCGGAGTTCCATATAAAGTATCTAAAGATTTAGGAAAGCTCGAGACTAGACGCCAATTTAAAGTGGGTAAACTTTGCGCTAAAGCAGGGGAGATTAAAGCTGTAGCACCTAAACCTACAGTGGCTTTTTTCAAAAAAGAACGTCTTTGCATCGCTATTTCCTTCTTGTTTTTCTTTAACGCTATTGCGCTACTTTATTTACCGCCAATAGTCATTGAGCCGATTAAGATCGAGCCCGTTTCCTTGGTTCCGCGAATTAATGAATCGCTTCCAATCATTTGTATATCTAAAAGCATATCGCGTAAATTTCCAGCAACCGTAATGCCCTCTACTGGATATTGAATCTCTCCATTTTCTACCCAATAGCCAAAAGCGCCACGGGAATAGTCTCCCGTGACATAGTTAACACCTTGCCCCATGAGTTCTGTAACCAATAAACCCTTGCCCATCTCTTTTAATAGAGCAGGTAATCCACCCTTGGGCGTCTTGCGGCTCTGCAGAGTAAGGTGATGAGCTCCGCCAGCATTACCGGTGGTTTTCATACCCAGCTTCCGAGCTGAATAAGTGGATAAAAAATAGCCCTCTAAAATCCCTTTATCTACCACCGTACGAGGAGAGGTCTTCACGCCCTCCTCATCAAATGGAGCGCTACCGATCATGGATTTGAGGTGGGGATTTTCAAAAACACTAACGTGTTTAGGTAAAACAAGTTTACCTAAACTATCCAATAAAAAACTGGAGTGTCGATAAAGGGCGCCACCTGAAACTGCCTGTACCAAGCCGCCTAATAAACCAGCGGCAAGTGGGGCTTCAAAAATAACAGGGCAACGACGGGTTGTCAGTGATCTGGCCTTCAGTCGGGAAAGGGCACGTTGGGCCGCATACCTCCCAATTGAGGCTGGATCGGCCAAATCCTCTGGAATGCGAGAGCTGGAATACCAATCGTCTCTTTGCATCAGTGATTTTTTGCCACCCTCACTTGCAATTGGTGCGCAAGAAATATAATGCCGTGAAAATGGATATCCCCCCATAAACCCATTGGTGGTACCCATCATAAAATGCGCGTGATGGGCAGAGACAGATGCGCCATCACTATTTTTAATTTGCTTGCTCTGTGCAAATGCAGCGCCTTCCGCTATACGGGCAATTTCTATTGCACTTGCAGAATCTAATGCCCATGGATGAAATAAATCCAGGTCCATTGGATTCTTTTCCAGCAGCTCTTTTTCGGCAGGACCAGCGCAAAGGTCTTCGGCCGTATGCTGAGCAATATGGTAGGCAGCCTCTACAGTCGCCCTTAAGGATGCCTTAGAAAAATCACTGGTACTAGCACTGCCACGATGGTGTCCCAAGAAGACCGTAACGCCCACTTGTTTATCTAGACTCTGCTCGATCGTCTCGACTTCACCCTTGCGCACCGTGACTGAAAGGCCTTGACCCTCTGAAATTTCAGCAATTGCATCAGAGGCGCCCCTGCGACGAGCCTGAACAAGCATGAAATCAATAATTTCTTTGAACTGATTTGGTGTGTATGTAAACATGTCCTAATAATAGCTAGAATGTAGACATGAAGCATAAAGAAGCTTGGAAACGCTCCACTCCCAATGAAATTAAGATTGGCTTGATCTCAATCTCTGATCGAGCCAGTAAGGGCGTCTATTCCGATGAAGGAATACCAACTTTAAGAGCTTGGCTGATAAACGCTTTGAGCTCACCCTGCGTTTTTCATGAGCGTCTGATTGCCGACGAAGGCAAAATTATTACGGAAACCATCGTAGAGCTGGTGGATGATTTGGGGTGTGACCTAGTTCTCACCACAGGCGGCACAGGCCCTTCTCGCAGAGATGTGACCCCTGAGGCCACAATTGATGCTGGAACCCGGGAAATGCCGGGATTTGGCGAGCAAATGCGTCAAATTAGCCTTCGCTTTGTACCCACAGCAATTCTATCCCGTCAAACTGCTGTTTTACGTGAGATCGATGGTCATGCTGCCCTCGTGATGAATCTTCCGGGTCAGCCTAAAGCAATTCAAGAAACCCTTGAAGGACTCAAGGATGGGGAGGGTAAAGTGCTTATTCCTGGAATTTTTGCCGCAATCCCTTACTGCATTGATCTGATTGGTGGCCCCTACATCCAAACCAATGAAGTGGTCATTAAGGCCTTTAGGCCTAAAGCTGCCATCAAAAAATAAGCGAAAAGGTCTATGTAGAGCTTTTTTAAATACGCCCTATTGCGGTAGCGGAACAATAAACTTGTCGCGGTAGTACTTCAACTCTTCGATGGACTCTTCAATATCTGCCAATGCGGTATGCGCTTGATTCTTGGTAAAGCCCTTCACCAGCTCTGGATGCCAGCGCTTGCAAAGCTCTTTTAGCGTTGAAACATCGATATTTCGGTAATGAAAGTACGCCTCTAGCTTGGGCATATATTTGGCCATAAACCGCCTATCCTGACCAATCGTATTGCCACACATAGGTGCAATACCAGCTTTAATGTATTGCTTTAAAAAAGCAATACACTCCGCTTCGACAGTGGCCTCATCTTGCGTAGAGGTTTTCACCTTATCAATCAGACCAGAGCGGCCATGCGTTCCCTTGTTCCAGGCATCCATAGCATCAAGCAAGGCATCCTCCTGGTGAACTACCCAAACTGGGGCCGTGGCGATCGTATTGAGATAGGCATCAGTCACGATGATGGCAATTTCTAAGATTCGTTCTTTTTCAGGGTCTAAACCTGACATTTCCATATCCACCCAAATCAGGTGTTCATTGGCTGGTGCTGACTTAGTAGAAGGGGCATTTATTTTTTCGCTCATATCTATAATGATCTCATGACCTTCACAATTATTTTTCTAATCGCCTTCATTGCCAGCTTTGGTCTACGCCACTGGTTGTCCCAACGTCAAATTCGTCACGTTGCCATGCACCGCGACAACGTCCCCACGGAGTTCTCGAACCAAATCACTTTGCTAGACCATCAAAAAGCTGCTGACTACACAATTGCTAAATTACGGCTTGGTATTTTAGAGAGCGGTATGGGTGCCATCATTCTCATTGCCTTTACGCTCTTGGGTGGCTTGCAGATTCTTAATATCGTCCTCTTACAATTATTGGGTGAAGGGATCACACAGCAAATCACCCTTCTTGCTTCAATCGTGATCATTTCTGGAATAATTGACTTACCCTTTTCTTGGTACAAACAGTTTTATCTGGAACAACGTTTTGGCTTTAACAGAATGAGTAAGAAACTGTTTTTTATCGATATGCTCAAAGGCCTTGGCCTTGCTGCAGCCATCGGAATTCCACTCCTTTGGATTATTCTTAGCCTGATGGCTCAAGCAGGAGATTTTTGGTGGCTTTGGGCTTGGGGAGTACTCACCGCCTTTAGTTTGCTCATGCAATGGATTTTTCCAAGCTTTATTGCACCTATTTTTAATAAATTTCAAGCTCTTGAAGAAGGCGCCCTCAAGGTCCAAATAGAGGCATTACTAAAACGTTGTGACTTTGCCAGCCAAGGTTTATTTGTGATGGATGGTAGCAAACGTAGTGCGCACGGGAATGCTTTTTTTGCTGGCATGGGTAAAGCAAAGCGCATTGTGTTTTTTGACACCTTAATTGAAAAACTGAATCCTGGCGAAGTGGAGGCTGTATTAGCCCATGAGCTTGGTCACTATAAGTGCAATCACATTCGCAAGCGCCTGCTGGTCTCCTTTGCATTGAGCTTTGGCATATTCGCTCTCTTGGGCTGGATTAGTACGCAGCCTTGGTTCTATAGCGATTTAGGTGTTATGCCCAACCCAAATGGATATAACGGAGGTCTCGCTTTAGCCCTATTCATGCTGGTATCCCCCGTGTTTGGCTTCTTTTTTACACCCCTCTCCAGTCTTGCATCACGCAAACATGAATATGAGGCCGATGGTTTTGCAGCAGACAAGTCTTCAGCGGGAAATTTGATTTCAGCTTTGGTTAAGCTCTATCAAGATAATGCATCGACCTTAACTCCTGATCCGATCTATACCGCGTTTTATAGCTCTCACCCACCTGCTCCATTGCGTATTGCCAACCTCAAGCGCTTTACCTAATTAATGATGGAGCAATTTCGTGCGCTACTAACTGCCTCTTATGGCAGGCATTATTTAGCGCAGCGCTTAGAGAAAGACGAGCGCGGAAATGAATCTCCTGTTGGAGAATTAATTCAGGTAAGCACGCCAGCTAAACAGCACATTGGCGCCGTAGGTGATCGTATGTTGCTAGAGATGACTTCGGCAGATCAGGCGCGCATTATTCAGATTGAACCTAGAGAAAACCTACTCTACCGATCTGATGCCTTCAAAAGTAAGTTGATAGCTTCTAACGTCGATCAAATTCTTGTGGTGCTAGCTACGCAACCTGCCTTCTCGCCAGATCTTTTAGGCAGGGCTGTGGTTGCTGCAGAAGCCAATCAAATTGGCTTACATATCTTATTAAATAAATGTGACCTCAAAGATAATTTGGAGCATGCCAGAAAAATCATAGCGCCTTATGCTCGCATGGGATACCCAGTGTCCGAAGTGTCCGCTAAATTTGATGCGGTTTCGATTGAAGCTTTGCGGCCTGCCATACAAGGAAAAGTCTCTGTCTTTGTTGGTCAATCGGGCATGGGTAAATCTAGCCTACTCAATGCCTGGGTGCCAAACGCAGCAGCCCTTACCCAGGAATATTCAGTGCGGCTAGATACGGGGAAGCACACTACTACTGCCTGTCGTTATTTTGAATTGCCTGAATCTTGGGGTCGCGATTCTAGCGGCAAATTAGGTGCTTTGATTGATTCGCCAGGATTTCAGGAGTTTGGTTTAGCGCACATGTCTGTGAGCGAACTAGAGCATGCCTTCAGGGAGTTTAAAGACCTCATGGGGAAATGCCGTTTTCATAATTGCGCCCACGAGTCAGAACCCGATTGCGCAGTACGCGCAGCAGTAGACAGAAATGAAATAGCGCCAGAAAGGCTGGCGCTATTTAGACAATTGCGCTCTGATTCAAAAACAGCAGACACGCAGCTTCAGGGAATCAGCCAAGCCAAAGAGCGATGGTCAGCATTAGCAATAAAGCCATCCAAACGATAACCAAGCGCCAAACCATGCCAATAGCTGAGCGCATTGACCGTTCAGTAGGCTCAAGACCCACCTCATAGACCGCCGACTCACCTGCTTCAGCCATACGCAATGCTTCATCACTATCGGGCTCAGACAAGGGCTCACCTAAGCGCACACCTAAGGCGCCACTTCCAGAAGCCAAAATAACCGCAGAAAGAGAATCGGACCATTTTTCAGTAAGGTGACGCCATGAATATACGGCTCCTTCAAAATTACCCACAATGGCAAAACCCATAGCAGTAATGCGGGCAGGAACCCAATCTAATACATAAAAGAAATGGCGAGCCGCTTCACTTAAATTAAAGTCGCCCTTTTCAGACCAGCGCTGAGCTGCTGTGTCTGCCAAGCGATAGAGGACTATACCTGCAGGGCCCATTGGCATTAAGAACCAAAACAACACACCAAATACATGATGGTGTGAACCGATAATTGCCCGCTCTAGAGCTAAAGAAATGACTTCAGCTTCAGTTAAATTTGATGCGTCTAGCTCTGAGCCATACCACTCTTCCAACGCTAAGCGCGCTGCAGGCAAATCGTGATTCTCAATCGCTTGGTGCACTGAGGTAAATGAATGACTAAACTGACGAAAGCCAAAGAACGAATAGGCAATCAACACATTCCACAGAAAACCTAAGATCGGGTAGGTGACCATAAATACAACATAAAGCGCAAAGACTAGGAATGTAGGCAGAATAAAGGCCACTAAACAAGCCATACGAGCACCGACTGGACTTGCGCCTTCCTCAGTCTTACCGCCAAACTCACCGGCCACCCAATCCAACCAGCGAGAGCTAGTGCGCCGAATCCAATGATTAGCAGTCACTGGGCGATATTGCTCAGCAATGAGGGCGAAGAGAATAGAGAAGAAAGTCATACTTTTAGTAAATGATAAAGGTTACGCAACATTCCGGCTGTGGCGCCCCAGATAAAACGATTTTCATAGGGCATTGAATAAAAACGACGGCTCCCTTGACCACTTTCCCAAACCCGCACCTGATGATTTGCTGGGTCCATTAAAAAATGTAAGGGCACTTCAAAAACATCCGCTACTTCAAAAGCATCCAATACGTATTCTGCCTGAGGTTTTACTAAACCGACTACTGGCGTTACGCTGTAACCTGAAACAGTCAAATATTGAGGTAAATGGCCAATAATCTCTACGCTACTTCGATCCAAACCAATTTCCTCTTCACTTTCTCTCAGAGCAGTCTCATATGGACTGGCATCCTCCGGATCCATGCGTCCACCAGGAAAGCTAATCTGACCGGCATGATCATGTAAATGATCGGTCCTTTGGGTAAGTAGCACTGATAAGCCATCTGACTTCATTAGTAAGGGTATTAATACGGCTGCGCGCGTAACCTTACCCGCAGCCTGTCGCCTAGCAATAATATCTGTCGCAATGACGTGTCGATTCTCATCAGTAATCTCTGGCTCCCAAATAGGCGGATTAAGAAAACGCTGCTTTAATTGAATTGGCTTTAAAGCTGCTTGAGAAACCTGCGCCTGATTTGCACATACTGCGTGAATGGGGACTGCTTGCGCGTCGAAACCCAAGGGGACGGCGATGTTCATTGGTAGTTCTTCTGGTTTTAAATACTTGGGCATAGTGCTATTTTAGGCCAAGAAAAAAGGCGACCTAGGCCGCCTTTTTATTTGCAATAAAGCAAAGCTTATTCAGCGGCCGGAGCAACTGCTACTTTTACCTTACGTGCAGGAAGCTTCTCTTTAATGCGAGCAGACTTACCTGAACGATCACGCAAGTAGTACAACTTCGCGCGACGCACATCACCGCGACGCTTAACTTCAATGCTAGCGATCAATGGTGAGTAAGTTTGGAATGTGCGCTCTACACCTTCGCCAGATGAAATCTTGCGAACGATAAAGCTGGAGTTCAATCCACGATTGCGTTTGGCAATCACAACGCCTTCAAACGCCTGGGTACGCTTACGTGTACCTTCAACAACGTTTACGCCAACGACTACTGTGTCGCCAGGTGCAAAACTCGGAAGAGTTTTGTTAATGCTTAAGCGAGCAATTTCTTCTTGCTCAATTTTTTCGATCAAATTCATTATTAATCCTTAAACATCTTGTCAGCGTTTAATCCCGAGACATTCATCAGCGGACCAGACAGAGGATGCAGTTAAAACCATTTCACTAAACCCAAAATATCAGCTTTTAATTCAACACTAAGATTAATCATAGTGTGCGAAGAAATTGCTCATCTTCTCGGCTTAGCAACCCATTGGCTCTGGCTGATTTAATCAAATCAGGCCTTAGCCTTAACGTCAGCTCTAAAGACTTCTGCCGACGCCAATCCGCTATTTTAGCGTGATGTCCGCCTAAAAGCACGTCCGGCACCGATAAATTTTCATATATTTCTGGGCGGGTGTAATGCGGGTAGTCTAAAAGGCCATTTATAAAGCTATCCTGAACGGCCGACTCTCCATCGCCGAGAGCGCCAGGAATCAATCGAATGACCGCATCCATCATGGTCATAGCAGGCAATTCACCTCCAGAAACTACAAAATCACCGATTGAAAGTTGTAAATTGATATTTCGGTCAACAAACCGCTGGTCTACAGCCTCATATCGGCCACAAATAAAGGTTAAATTACCGTAACTAAGGATATCTGTAGCTATCTTTTGTGAAAAGACTTCACCTTGAGGCGCCAAAAGACAAATCGGCCCTGAGGCAATATCTTGGGACTCATGTGCTGCTTTCACTGCGGCAAGCGTGTCTTCCAGAGGTTTTGCCATCATCACCATACCTGGCCCACCACCGTAAGCACGATCATCAACCGTTTTGCGGGGATCAGGACAAAAATCACGAGGATTCCATACGTTCACGCTGGCTAGCTTTTGCTCACATGCGCGCCCAGTAATGCCCCACTGCGTTAAAGCAGTGAACATTTCAGGAAATAAAGTAACTACATCAAAGCGCATGGTGAGATATATACGGATAACAAGGTCGTTGGGCTAATTAATCTACCAATCAGCTTGCCAATCCAAGGTAATCAATTGATTTGATAGGTCGACATTCTGAACGACCTCTTTAACAAAGGGAATAAGTTGTTTAATGTCACGAGATTGGGGGTCACCAAGAACAATGACGCCATGAGCACCATTGTCAGTCAGATCAATCACTGTTCCAAGACTTTCACCCTGGAGGTTAACAGCCTTACAGCCAATCAGATCAACCCAGTAATAGCTATCACTTTCCGCCTTTGGAAATGCATCCCGTCCTACCAATATCCGCGCACCTTTCAAGGCCTCCGCTTGATCGCGGTCAGTAATGCCATCCAAGGCCATTACAACTGTTCCGCTGTGCATTTTGGCCTGCTTCACCTTGTAAAGCTGCAAAGACGCTTGCTCAATAGATGCAGCAACACCAGCACTCCGACGTGGAATGAGGGATAACCAAATTTCTTTGCTGGATAAGAGGGTTACGGGATCTGAAGAGTGGGTGCGAACCTTGAGTTGGCCCTGTAGACCTTGGGCATCTTGGATAGCGCCGAGCTCAATCAAATCATCAAGGGAAGGTGTACTCATAATGAAGACACCCACTTTCCCCAAATAACACTACTGATAATTCCTGCTGCAAAAGACTTTCTCATCAAGATAAAGTCTTTTGCGATGAGTCTTTAAACCGCAGGATTATTTTTGATTAAACGAACAACGGTTGGAGAAACTTGCGCTCCAACACCAGTCCAGTAAGTCAAACGGTCTTGAGCGATGCGCATTGCTTGCTCTGACTCGGCTGCCTGTGGATTGAAGTAACCAATGCGCTCGATAAAATTCGAGTCGCGACGATTGCGCTTGTCTGTAGCAACGATGCTATAAAAAGGGCGCTTCTTAGAGCCGCCGCGTGCCAGTCGAATGACGACCATACTTATTCCTTAAAATCTAAAATGAAAACAGGTTGATTACAACCCAATGAAATTTCAACAAAAACTTTGGGCTCCAGCTAACTGAGCAAATTAACAAAACAAATGCACGGTATAGCGGAAAACCTCATATTCTAGACGAAAACCCCTACTTCATCCACCTTTTTAAGAACCCAGTCTATTAGCCTAATTAGTAGAATAGCAGCTGATAGTACTTAATTTGTTTAATGATAACAACTACTTATAAGAATATGACCATTAAAAAAGTGTCTTTAAGGCCACAGAAACTAGCTTTAAATAAGGCATTTCTCGCCTTTTCATGTCTCGGCTTAGGTCTTTTAACGGCCTGCGCGAACGTTATTCCCCCATGCAATGCTAAGACCAGCCCGCCAAGTAGTGAGTTACGCAACACTAAATGGGAATTAGTTCGCTGGAATTTAGCACCCAATCCCATGGGCGAAGTGCGCCCACGGCAAATACCTCAAGGGGAAGCGAGCAACCCCATTCAAATTCAATTTGATGTCAATGGTGAGCGCTTAAGTGGATCTACAAGCTGCAATCGATTTACCGCCAAACTCAATGAAGATGTTCGTGGCTTCACCTTGGAGCAGATTACCAGCACCAAGATGGCCTGTAGCCCACAACGCATGGAATTAGAAAACGATTTTCTGTACGAACTCAACGATTACCGTAGCATTGTCCGCAATGGAGATCAACTGCTCATGATTGGTACTGATCGTGAGGTATTGAGTTTTATACAGCGCCCCACAAATACAAAGTAAGGTGTTTAATTACACCAATCTTTACATTAACTACCGAAAGTCTGCATGAAAAACTATAAGCTTCTTTTTTGCGCTCTGGGATTATTTTTTCCAGGCACTGGACTGAACTGCTTCTATTTGCAAGGCTTAAAATCTTTTTGGGCATGGGCGCAATTAATTGCCTTTATTGGTGGCATTGTTGGCTGGCAACTCCTCAAGCAATCCCACTTTCATTCAGCTCCTGGCTGGGTCTTAATTACATTTGGATTTATTGCAATGGAAGCAAGTTGGCTCACCACTATTACTTTTGGTTTGCGTGCAGATGAAAAATGGGATGCCCAATTTAATCCTAGTCTCGAGTTAAATCGCGCCACAAAATCAGGTTGGCCAGTAGTACTGACAGTCATCTTTTCTCTAGTGCTCGGTGCCGGCGTAATGATGACTTTTCTCGCCATCTCTTTTGAGCAATTTTTCATCTCACAAATACAAGAAGCAAGAAAGCTATCCCAGTAATTGCGAATTGATTTAAGTTCAAGGCATTGACTGCAAGCGACTTACTTAAAACTGCTCTACGGCAAGCGCGTTAGTTGAGTGGCCACTTTCCAATATTGAAGTAGCTAATGCTTGAGCTTGCGGCAATAAATTTTCTGCAAAGAATCGAGCGGTTGCGACCTTGGCATCAAAGAAACTCGGGTCGTCAGAACGCAATTCTTGCGCGGCCAACAATGCACGGCCCATTTGCCAGGCACCGAAAACCAAACCACACAAACGTAAATAAGCAAAACTGCCAGCGTATACCGCTTTGATATCGGATTTTGCATTTGCCAGGATGTAAGCAACCGATGATTCAAATGCCATACGAGCAGGCGTTAGTTGTTTTAATACTGCTTTTGCATCTGCAGTCCCGTTTGCCGCAAGATCTTTTTCAGTTTGGATGATTTTTTCTGCCAGTACTTTAGCGGTAGCGCCGCCATCACGCACTGTTTTCCGACCGATCAAGTCATTTGCCTGAATCGCTGTGGTGCCTTCGTAAATCGTTAAGATACGAGCATCACGGTAATATTGCGCGGCGCCCGTTTCCTCAATAAAGCCCATGCCACCATGGACTTGCACGCCTAGACTGGCTACATCAATGGACATCTCAGTTGAGAAGCCTTTCACAACTGGCACGAGAAATTCATAAACCGCTTGATTTTGATTGCGCGTAACTTCATCAGGGGAGGCATGCTGAGCATCATAGGCAGAGGCCGCGTAATATGCCATCGCCCTAGAGGCTTCTACATAAGCGCGCATAGTCATCAACATCCGCTTCACATCGGGCTGATGAATAATTGCTACTGGCCCATCTGAACCAGCCAGATCGCGGCTTTGCACTCGATCTTTTGCATATTGCACTGCCTTTTGATAAGCGCGCTCTGCTACTGCAACACCCTGCATGCCAACTGAAAAACGTGCGGCATTCATCATGACAAACATGTATTCAAGGCCACGGTTTTCTTGTCCGACTAAATATCCTGTCGCGCCACCATGGTCACCAAACTGCAACACTGCTGTTGGGCTAGCCTTAATGCCCAGCTTATGTTCTAGAGAGACGCAATCAATATCGTTTCGCTCACCGAGAGAGTCATCTGCATTGACTATAAACTTGGGGGCTACAAAAAGAGATATCCCCTTAATACCTTCAGGAGCATCTGGTAGACGAGCGAGCACCAAATGGACGATATTCTTTGCCATGTCGTGATCACCATAGGTGATATAAATCTTGGTACCAAAAATTTTATACGAACCATCTTCTTGTGGAACTGCACGACTGCGCACCATGGAAAGATCTGAACCCGCCTGTGGCTCAGTAAGATTCATAGTGCCAGTCCACTCCCCTGAAATCATCTTAGGGACATAACGCTCTTGTAATTCTGGACTGGCAGCGGTAAGCAAAGCTTCGATTGCCCCATCGGTCAACATAGGGCATAAAGCAAATGACATATTGGCGGAGTTCACCATTTCAAAACAAGCGGTAGAAATTAATTTTGGCAGCCCTTGCCCGCCAAATTCTGCTGGGTGAACTACGCCTTGCCATCCAGCAGAAGCAAACTGATTAAAGGCCTCTTTGAAACCGGGAGTGGTGTAAACCTGGCCATCACGTAAGGCACTGGGATTTTGATCGCCAGGCCAATTTAGAGGGGCGACTACATCTTGATTAAATTTAGCTGCCTCTTCCAAAATCGCAGCGGCTAAATCAACATCAGCACCAGCTTCTGCATAGACAGGATAGGAGACAACCTCCGATAGCGCAGCTAATTCGTTCATCACAAACAGCATGTCTTTGACTGGGGCTACGTATGGCATTACTACTCCTATTAATTCGACTGGAAATATGGGAAGGTTTAGTGAGCCCTATTAGCCTAAGGCCTTAGTAAGCTCTGGAATAGCGGTAAATAAATCCGCTACCAGGCCATAATCGGCCACACTAAAGATCGGCGCATCTGGGTCTTTGTTGATTGCCACAATTACCTTGGAGTCTTTCATGCCCGCTAAGTGCTGAATAGCACCAGAGATACCCACTGCAACATAGAGCTGCGGTGCCACGATCTTTCCGGTCTGCCCTACTTGGTAGTCGTTAGGCACATAGCCTGCATCTACCGCAGCGCGTGATGCACCTAAGGCAGCACCTAATGCATCGGCCAAGGGCACAACTAGCTCTTGGTATTTTTCTCCAGAGCCTAAGCCACGGCCACCAGAAACAATAATCTTCGCAGCAGTGAGTTCAGGGCGATTCGATTTGGTCAATTCACGACCAACAAAGCTAGATTTACTAGTATCGGTTGTCACTTCTTGCTTTTCAATGGCAGCAGAGCCACCAGAGCTAGAGACCGGATCAAAACCGGTGGTTCGCACGGTAATGACTTTAATAGGGTCTACAGACTGCACAGTCGCAATTGCATTGCCCGCATATATAGGTCGCTCAAAGATATCGCTGGAGATCACTTTAGTGACATCAGATAACTGAGCTACATCCAATTTAGCGGCGACGCGGGGCAACACGTTCTTGCCATTAGCCGTAGCCGGGGCCAAAATGTGAGTGTAGTGACCGGCAATCGCGAGGATTTGCGCCGCTAAAGGTTCCGCTAATTGATCGGCTAAGCTGGGGGCATCAGCATGGATCACCTTGCGCACGCCAGCGACTTGTGTCGCGGCAGCGACCACTGCATCCGCGTTCGATCCAGCGACCAATACGTCCACCTCTGGTGAGCATTGGAGGGCAGCAGCGATGGCATTGAGCGTCGCTACTTTTAAAGAAAGATTGTCGTGTTCAGCAATAACAAGTGCGCTCATTTAAATTACCTTCGCTTCATTTTTAAGTTTTTCAACCAGAGCCGCTACGTCCGCCACCATGACGCCAGCTGATCGTTTTGGTGGCTCTTCTACCTTGAGTGTTTTAAGGCGAGGGGCGATATCCACACCCAGCTCTTCAGGCTTGATGATCTCTAAGATTTTCTTCTTCGCCTTCATGATGTTGGGCAAAGTCACATAACGGGGTTCATTTAAACGCAGGTCCGTAGTAATGACCGCAGGCAAGGTGAGCGCAATCGTTTCTAAACCACCATCGACTTCACGAGTCACGGTGACTTTACCATCAGCTACGACTACCTTAGAAGCAAAGGTACCTTGAGGTAGATCCATGAGGCTTGCTAACATTTGACCCGTTTGATTGCTATCGTCATCAATCGCTTGTTTACCCAAAATAATGATTTGAGCTTCTTCTTTTTGAGCAAGCGCTTTGAGTATCTTAGCTATCGCGAGTGGTTGTAGCTCGAGATCACTTTCTACCAATATGGCGCGATCGGCACCAATGGCTAATGCAGTGCGTAGCGTCTCTTGACACTGTGTAGGACCTGCAGAAACTACGATCACTTCGGCGGCCACACCAGCTTCTTTTAAACGTACCGCCTCCTCTACCGCGATTTCGTCAAAGGGATTCATACTCATCTTGACGTTAGCAATATCAATACCAGAATTGTCAGACTTCACACGAACTTTAACGTTGTAATCAACTACGCGCTTTACGGCTACTAAGATCTTCATTCTTAATTCTCAATCTATTGGGGTAATTTATTTATTTTATCTGCCTCAAGTGATCTTCGTCTAAACGTCGATTGCACCAGCGGAGCCAGCTTGTTTGCGTAATTCAAACTTTTGAATCTTGCCAGTGGAAGTCTTTGGAAGCTCGCCAAAGACGACAGCCCTAGGCACCTTAAAGCCAGCTAGATGCAACTTACAATGCGCAACAATATCGGCCACAGTCACCTGAACTCCGGGCTTTATTTCCAAGAAAGCACATGGAGTCTCGCCCCACTTAGGATCTGGCATAGCCACTACCGCTGCGGAAATCACTGCTGGATGCCGATATAAAACATCCTCAACTTCAATTGATGAGATATTTTCGCCACCAGAAATAATGATGTCTTTGCTGCGATCCTTAATCTTTACATAGCCATCGGGATTCATTACCGCCAAGTCGCCCGAGTGAAACCAGCCACCTTCGAAGGCTTCTTTCGTTGCCTTCTCATTTTTTAGATAACCCTTCATAGCGATATTGCCTTTAAACATGATCTCGCCCATGGTTTCACCATCGGCAGGAACCGGCTCCATAGTCTCTGGGTTCAAAACTGCAATCGCTTGTTGCATGTGATAACGCACGCCTTGACGGGCATTTAGACGTGCTCTCTCGCCAATATCTAAATCATTCCACTCATCCTGCTTGACACAGACAGCAGCAGGGCCGTACACCTCTGTTAACCCATAAACGTGAGTGAGATCAAAGCCCAACTTCTCCATACCTTCAATGATCGAGGCGGGCGGTGCAGCACCAGCTATTAATCCTTTAACTCCAGTTGGCACGCCTACCTTCATTTCATCAGAGGCGTTGACCAATAAGTTATGCACGATAGGCGCAGCGCAGTAATGGCTCACCCCATACTCTTTAATAGCAGCAAAAATATGCTGGGCATCTACACGACGCAGACAAACATTAATACCTGCGCGTGCCGCCACTGTCCATGGGAAACACCAGCCGTTGCAATGAAACATTGGTAGCGTCCATAAATACACTGGATGCTTATTAATATCCCAATCCAAAATATTGGAAACGGCATTAATAGCGGCGCCACGATGGTGATAGACCACGCCCTTTGGATTGCCCGTTGTACCCGAGGTGTAATTTAAGCAGATGGCTTGCCACTCATCTTCAGGAACTTGCCATGCAAAAAGAGGATCACCCTGCGCCAAGAGCTGCTCATAAGTCAGTTTTCCGAGGCGCTCACCAGGCACATCAAACTCTTTTTCTTCCACATCGATCACCAAAAACTCTCGGCCGCTTTCTGCCTTAGCCATTTCAAGGGCTTTTTTCATTACCCCTGAAAACTCAGGGTCAATAATGACGGCTTTAGCTTCACCGTGATTAAGCATAAAAGCAATGGATTCTGCATCCAATCGAGTGTTTAGAGCGTTTAATACTGCTCCAGCCATAGGGATGCCAAAGTGCGCCTCAACCATAGGGGGGGTATTTGGCAATATGACCGCTACGGTGTCGCCCAGACCAATGCCGTGCTTTTGTAAAGCGCTTGCTAGTCGGCGAGAGCGCTCATAAGTTTGGCTCCAGGTTTGGCGTAGCGCACCATGAATGATTGCCAATCGATCTGGATATACTTCCGCCGATCTCTCTAAAAATAAAAGCGGGGTAATGGGAGTGAAGTTAGCAGAATTCCGACTCAAACCCTGTTCAAAAATATTTTCCATCATGCGCTTTCGATATTGATTTTCTTTGCACTTCGTTAGTTTATTGCTCTGATTTCGAACCTAAATATCTGCGAGCGCTTTAATATGGGCAACGACACTACGTCCCAAAGCGGAAAGGTTGTAACCACCCTCCAAGCAACTAACAATGCGACCTTGCGCATATTGATTGGCCACTTCTTTTAAACGATTGGTGATCCAGGCATAGTCATCCTCTACTAAGCCCATTTGACCTAAGTCATCCTCGCGATGCGCATCAAACCCTGCAGAAATAATGATGAGCTCTGGCTCAAAATCCCTCAATCGTGGCAACCACTGCTCTTCCACTATCGAGCGCACAACATCACCGCGTGTTGCTGCTGGCAATGGGATGTTCACCATATTCTGAGCGCCATCCAATCCACTATACGGATAAAAGGGATGCTGGAAGAAGCTACACATTAATACATTGGGGTCATTAAAAAAGGCCGCTTCCGTTCCATTGCCATGATGTACATCAAAGTCAATAATCGCCACCCGTTCAATGCCATACTTTTCCATGGCATAACGCGCTGCCACAGCCACATTATCAAATACACAAAACCCCATTGAGCGATTTGGCTCTGCATGGTGCCCTGGCGGACGGATAGCGCAAAAGACATTTTCCACCTCACCCTTCATAACGGCATCAACGCCTGCTATCGCAGCGCCTGCCGCACGTAAGCATGCTTGCCATGTAAATGGATTCATTACCGTGTCACCGTCCAGCATAAAATAGCCACTTGCTGGAGACCGCTCTTTTACAAAAGCAATATGGTCTGGGGTATGCACCAACTCAAGCTGCTCTTCGGTTGCCAATGGGGCATCTAAGTGATGCAAAAAACGATCCACACCACTTCTAATGAGTTGATCATTAATTGCTTGTATCCGCTCTGGACACTCTGGATGATGGCTACCCATCTCATGCTTGAGAAAATCTGGATGAGTTATGTATCCTGTGGTCATGACTAAAAATCCTTATTAGCAAAACTATTATTTTTTATAATCTAATTAAACTTAATTGCTGCCCAAAACCCATTCCATTTCCTATGAAATTTCGTGTCTCCCGCCTTACCTCTACACTACTCCTGACTCTGCTCGTGGGTGCCTGTGCAAGCCCCTCTACGCAACAAAGTACCATCAAAGAGTCCATCGTAAACCAGTTGGAGGATGCCTCTTCTGAGGCCCGTTTTAGCCAAAATCTCCAACAATTACTAAATCAAGTTGCCCAGGGCCAAGAAATTCCCCTGCCAGTTCTAGAAGCAAGCTTTCTGGATGCTAAAACTATTCCATCAATTCGAAAATTGGTATTACCCCCATCTGGAACTTTTAAAAAGAATTGGTTGGTTTATCGAAAACGCTTTATAGAGCCCATTCGTCTCAAAGCGGGCAAGACCTTTTGGGATGAAAATCGAGCCTATTTGAGTCAAGTTGAGCAAGAGTCTGGCGTGCCAGCAGAAATTATTGTGGCTATTATCGGCATCGAAACCATATATGGGCGCCAAACAGGCAACTTTAGGGTGAAAGACGTACTTTCTACTTTAGCCTTTAGCTACCCAGATACCCCCAATAAGAACAGTCGAGAAACCCTGTTTAAAGATCAGCTCCAAGAATTAATACTGCTTTGCTGGACTGAGGCTGGTGGCTCTCTTCCCGCAAAAAATAGTATCCAAGGGCTCGATGCCCCCCTTCTTAATGCCTGCCTTAACCAAAATAGCTCCTATGCAGGCGCTATAGGTCTACCTCAGTTTATGCCTAGCAGTATCCGCAGTTTTGCAGTTGATGGAGATGGTGACGGAAAAATTGATCTTAAAAGCAGTCCAAAGGATGCTATCGCCAGCGTTGCGAACTTCATGAAAAAGCATGGCTGGCAAGCGGGTATGCCAATCTACCTTCCGATTCAGCCTGATGCAATTTCTACCGCTAAAGCACTTGCAGATGGAGATCCGCAGCTGAAATATACGGTTGAGGAACTGATCGACAAAGGAATACTAAAGCCGGAGCAAGGAGATGTTCAGGCCGGTGGGGTAGCCCCTCAAAGTAAAGCATTTATTGTGGATCTGCCATATCCCGATAAAGATGGGAACGATCAAGCTCAATATGTCGTAGGTTTAAATAATTTTATGACGATCGTGCACTATAACCGTAGCTATTTTTATGCGCAAAGTGTTGCCGAATTTGCCGAAGCCCTCGGCTACAAAAATCAAAGTGTTATCCAAAACATTACAGCAGCAAGATCGAGCGCTAAAGGAATAAAGTCAATTGAGAAAAATCAACTAAAACAAAAAAAATCTTCGAGTAAAAAAACTAAACCAACTTAAGCTGGAAATACTCCAGTGGACAGGTAGCGATCTCCCCGATCACAAACAATAAAGACAATCGTTGCATTTTCCACTTGGCGAGCAATGCGTAAAGCAACCACAAGGGCGCCGCCAGCCGAGATGCCACAGAAGATGCCTTCCTCAGCCGCCAAACGACGCGCCATTTCCTCAGCATCCGCCTGCGAAACATACTCAATGCGATCCACCTTATCACCTTGGTAAATCTTGGGTAAATACTCAGGCGCCCATTTACGTATTCCTGGAATTTGTGAACCATTTTCAGGCTGTGCGCCAATAATTTGAACTTCTGGATTCATCGACTTGAGGTATGTTGATACCCCAGTAATTGTTCCTGTAGTGCCCATGGCGGAAATAAAATGGGTAACGTGGCCATCGGTATCACGCCAAATCTCGGGCCCAGTGGTTTCCATGTGTGCACGTGGATTATCCAGATTTGCAAATTGATCGAGCAACCTTCCGCGCCCTTCTTTTTGAAGTTGCAAAGCATAGTCTCTTGCAAACTCCATACCGCCAGAAGCTGCCGTTAAGATGAGTTCCGCTCCATAAGCAGCCATACTTTGCCTGCGCTCAATACTCTGGTTCTCTGGCATGACTAAGATCATTTTGTAACCAAGCATAGCTGCAGTCATTGCCAATGCAATGCCAGTGTTACCGCTAGTGGCTTCAATCAGAGTATCGCCAGGCTTAATTTCACCACGCTCTTGTGCACGAGTAACCATTGATAACGCGGGCCGATCCTTCACTGACCCAGCTGGGTTGTTACCCTCCAACTTACCCAGGATCAAATTATTTTTACTGCTATTTTCAAGGCCGGGGATTCGTTGCAAACGAACCAAAGGCGTGTTGCCCACAGTTTGTGAAATCGTCAAATAAGAAGGTGTGCTCATACGCCATTTTAGCCATAAGCAAATCTATATACGAAAGGACTTACTTTCGACCGTTTAACCCCGCATGATCCGCATTATGGTGATGTCTGACTTAGCTACACATACCCCCCCCTAACGCTAGAGATCCACTTGTGAACGCGCCTATTGAGCTCGCAAAAAACTGGCACTTCAATTACTAAACCGATATTTACCTTTTCTGACTAATTCCATGCCAATGATGCACATTTGTAGAAGTATTAATTACTAAGTAAATCGTTAAATGAAAGCCTAATTTAGTGGAAACTACAAAGTCGAAAGACTTGGCTTGATTTTTTTAACTAAAAAGTGTGGCCTATAAAAAAATAGAAAAATGCTTTTCAATTGAGAAACCCAGTTCCACATCTCATGCAATTTTTGATCCAAGTCAAAAGCTGTAGCAAAGAATTATTTTCATATCCGATTAGACCGATTTGAATACTTATACTCAATCCAGACTCATTTCTTTGGATTTGGATAACGCATGAATGTTGATATTGTAGTTGTGGGAGCAGGTCCATCGGGGCTCTGTCTTGCCAAGTCTTTAAGTGGCCAAGGCCTAAAGATCGTTATTGTTGAGCAGCAAGATTTAAGTGCTATTTCAAAACCTATGTTTGATGGCAGAGAAATTGCCCTTACTCAAGAATCGGCGAAAACAATGAAGATGCTCGGTTTATGGGATTTAATAGAGCCCCATTCAATCTCGCCATTGCGTGATGCCAAGATACTAGATGGACGATCGCAATTTGAAATGCTTATACCTCATCAACTGAGTCACTATTCAGAATTGGGATGGTTAATTTCAAACCACCTTATTAGGCAAGCGGCATATGATGCAATGCAAATAGCAACTGAGCTCAATAGTGACATCACTCTTATTGCCGGCCATAAAGTAGTCAAAGTAAAAGCTTGCGAATCCACTGCGAAGGTTACCCTTGATGATGGAGTTGAGATTAATTCAAAGCTTGTTGTGGCGGCTGATAATCGCTTTTCCACCACTCGCCGTATGATGGGTATCGCAGCTGATATGCATGACTTTGGGCGCAATATGTTGGTCTGCTGTATGACTCATGATGCACCTCACGAACATACCGCATGGGAGTGGTTTGACTATGGACAAACACTCGCCTTACTCCCTATGAATCCAGACCCTATCAACAATCGCTATCGTAGCTCGGTGGTAATTACTATTCCTAGTGATGAAGCTGAAGATCTGATGAAGCTTAGTCCCGAAGAGTTTTCTAGAAATGCGAAAATGCGTTTTGGGAGTCGGCTAGGGGAAATGAATCTGATCAGCACTATCCATTCCTACCCGCTGGTATCCGTCTATCCTAAACGATTGATTGCCACTAGATTTGCAACAGTAGGTGATGCTGCGATTGGCATGCATCCAGTAACCGCACATGGATTTAACTTTGGTTTACTCGGAGTACAAAAATTGTCGAGAGAGATTCTAAGCGCCCATCAAACTGGTAAAGACATTGGCGAGCAATCCCTATTACTTCGATACGAAAGAGCGCACAGACTTAAAACTAGACCACTTTATTTAATGACGAGACTCATAACAGAGCTTTATACAAAAGAATCGCCACCAGCAAGGTTGCTGAGAAAAGCTCTTCTACATATTAGCGAGAGGATTACACCATTTAAGCGATCCATTGCGACATCCCTCACTGGACGATAAGATCTTGTTTATAAGGGTGAGGCCAAAAAATCTGCATTAGCTGATAACCAGTTAATATAGCGCGCAACGCCCTCTTCCACATTAAGGAAGGGTGCGGTGTAACCAGCATCACGTAGCTTGGTTAAATCAGCCTGTGTAAAGCACTGATACTTACCTTTTAGCGCATCTGGAAACGAAACGTATTTAATTGCACCTTCTTTTACCAACTCCTCCAAGCTTGCAGACTCAGTCTTATCGAGCTTCCGCATAGCATTGGCAACGGCGTGAGCCACATCGTTAAATGGTTGGGCGCGACCGCTACCGAGATTAAAGATGCCGCTGAGTTCTGGGTGATCTAAGAAAAACAGGTTCACCTTTACTACATCTTCCACGGAGACAAAGTCACGACTTTGTTCGCCAGCGCTATAGCCACCGTAATCACCAAATAATTTGACGTGACCATCATTTTTATACTGGTGGTATTGATGAAAAGCTACTGAAGCCATACGCCCTTTATGGGATTCACGCGGGCCGTACACATTGAAGTAGCGAAAGCCAACTACTTGGGCTGCATTGGAGTTTTCAGAAAACCGCTTGCGCATGACTTGGTCAAATAAAAACTTGGAGTAGCCGTAAATATTAAGCGGCTTCTCATGCTCCCGGCTTTCGATAAAAACATCAGAGCCCCCATAGGTTGCGGCCGACGATGCATACAGAAGTTGCACTTTTTGCTCTGTACAAATATCAAGCAAATCCATGGTGTAGCGATAGTTATTCGCCATCATAAAAATGCCATCAGTTTCCATGGTGTCAGAACATGCGCCCTCATGAAAAACGGCATTAACCTTGCCAAAACGACCGCTTCTAAAGGCCTCCAAAAACTCGCCTTTATCTAAATAATCAATGATATCTAGATCAGCTAAGTTGCGGTACTTATCCGCAGGACGAAGATCATCAACTGCGATAATATTTTTTTCGCCGCGGGCATTTAAAGCCTCAACAATATTGGCGCCAATAAAGCCAGCCGCACCAGTTACGATAATAGTCATTGCAATTCCTCTGAAGTCACGGTTGCGGTTCCCAGCTTACCTACAACAATACTGCCGGCACGATTAGCCAAAGCCATTGCTTTCTCTAATGGCCACTGAGCAGCTAGAGCTACTGCTAAAGTTGCAATTACAGTATCGCCAGCACCGGATACATCAAATACTTCACGCGCCTGTGCTTTCACATGGCTAACGCCCGCCTCTGTATATAGACTCATTCCTTCTTCTGAGCGCGTCAGAAGCAAAGCCTTAAGATCTAACGAGCGCCGTAATTCTTGCGCCCGACGAGTGAGATCGTCTTCGCTTGTCCACTGCCCAACTACTTGGCGTAGCTCACTTCGATTAGGCGTCAAAACAGTAGCGCCATGATATTTTGCATAATCATCGCCTTTAGGATCAACCAAAATTACTTTCTTCTGGTTACGAGCTTGTTCGATCATCAAAGCTACCTGACCTAATGCACCTTTGCCATAATCAGACAAAATGATCACATCAGCATCACCCACCAACTTTTCGTAACGCTCTAATTTATGAGCCAAGGCATCCTGACTGGGTGCCTCTTCAAAATCCAAACGAATTAACTGCTGTTGACGTGCAATCACACGTAGCTTCACTATCGTGGGGACCTTAGAATCAACTTCTAATTGGCTATCAACTCCACTAGATTTAAGTAATTCTGCAACGCGTTTACCGGACTCATCGTTACCTACTACGCCCAAAATGGTTGTTTTTGCACCGAGAGCCGCCACGTTACGAGCCACGTTTGCGGCACCGCCTAAACGCTCATCAATTTTACCGACTTGCACAATAGGTACGGGTGCCTCAGGAGAGATCCGATTGGTATCACCAAACCAATAGCGATCAAGCATGACATCGCCGACCACCAATAAGCGGGCTTTAGAAAATTGTTCTCGATTTGCTTTTTCCACGGGAAGGCTGGTTTCTCTAATTAATGGGTATTTTTTATTGACGTTCTAGCGTTAATTATGCCGACCAATGCCTTGGTACTCAATGCCCATTTCCTGCATCGCCTGTGGTTCATACAAATTGCGACCATCGAAAATGACGGGGCGCTTCATTTTTTGCAGGAAGAGCTCGAAATCAGGGCTACGGAAGGCTTTCCACTCAGTTACGATTACTAGGGCGTCGCAGGCATCTAAAGCCTCCATGGGATTAGCGACCATAGCTACTTTTTTTAACCCTTCAGGGTTGCCCTTGAAATCCGCATCTAAACAATGCTTAGCTTCTGGCATGGCAACAGGATCATATGCCACGATGTCGGCGCCTCGCTTAACTAGCTCTTGAATGATGACTCTACTAGGCGCTTCACGCATATCGTCCGTGTTGGGTTTAAAGGCTAATCCCCAAAGGGCAAACTTCATTCCAGATAAATCCTTACCAAAGCGTTTTTCAATCTTCTCAACGAGGATATATTTTTGCGCTTCATTGACGGCCTCTACTGCATCTAGGATCTTTAAATCCCTACCGTGCTCGATTGCTGTTTTTGATAGCGCTGAAACATCTTTTGGAAAGCATGAACCGCCATATCCAGTGCCGGAGTACAAAAAGCCATAACCAATTCGAGAATCTGAACCAATTCCTTGACGCACTGATTCAATATCTGCGCCAACTAAATCAGCCAAGTTTGCGAGCTCATTCATAAAGGAGATACGAGTGGCCAACATTGCATTGGCAGCGTACTTGGTTAACTCGGCACTTTTAACATCCATGTAATAGGTGCGCTCATGGTGGCGATTAAAAGGCGCATAAAGTCGGCGCATTTGCTCTTTAGCATGCAAGCCAGAGGGCGTGCTTTCAGTACCAATCACAATTCTGTCTGGACGCATAAAATCTTCTACTGCTGCGCCCTCTTTAAGGAACTCTGGATTTGAGACTACAGAACAGAGCTCAGGGGAAAGGCTACGCTTAGTGAGCTCTTCTGCAATGGCTGCAGATACCTTATCAGCAGTACCTACGGGTACTGTAGATTTGTCAACGATAACTTTAGCGGTAGTCATATACCGACCAATATTGCGCGCAGCAGCAACAACATACTGAAGGTCAGCAGAACCATCCTCATCGGGTGGTGTGCCAACAGCAATAAATTGAATTTCGCCATGAGCAACTGAGGCGGCTATATCAGTGGAGAACTCCAAGCGACCAGCGGCACGATTGCGCTCAATCATTTCTTTCAGGCCTGGCTCGTAAATGGGTACTCCACCAGAATTGAGAATCTCAATCTTTTTCGGATCTACGTCGACACAAAAAACTTGATTGCCCTGCTCCGCAAGGCAAGCGCCGGTAACCAAACCTACATAACCGCTGCCGATAATGGTGACTTTCAAAATGACTCCAAATTTATATTTATTACAAGACCATCATTACACACGTGCTTAATGACGATTTCATTAATTGAATTACATCGATGGACCGCTAGGAACGGCGCCTTCACTTCGTCTTGGTGAGTACGCCTCCCAGTGATTACAACCAGGGCACTGCCAATAAAAGCGTCTCGCGCGGAAACCACAGTTCCCACAGGTATAGCGCGCCAAACTAGTAGCACGTTGCTTTAATAAATTTAAGGTTGCCTGTAAGTCCGAAATTCTCTCTGCCGAACCATTACTTTGGGCAAGAGCCAGACGCGTCTCAGCCAATTTAGATAAAGCACTTAGGCTGGGTGAATGTTGCATTACTTCTACCAGCATGGCTTCAGTTGCCTCGGAGCCACGGATCTTGGTCATATGCTTTTGAACAATATCGAGCAATTCACCTGAAGCTTGAGTTTCTAATAATTGACATAATCGAGATAAACCAGCGTCTGCCTTATCTAAAGTTGTATGTGCGGCCATCCAGCGATCCGCTAGTAAATGCATATAGGCAGGATGCGCTTGCGCAATAATGTCCCAGGCCTCTATTGCCTGCGCAGGGCGATCCAGAGCCAATAGGTAGTCGCCTTGCAAAATCAGAGCACGGGCATGGTTTGGAATAGCTAGCAAGGCTTGCTGTATTGAAGATTCAACCTGAGCTAAGTCTTTACGCTGTAAAGCCTCTTGCCCCAACTCACAATGAAACTGAGCGATCTCAGTGTGATGGGATTTACCTTGCAAACCTTCAAGCTCAGTCGCAGCAATAATGGCCTTTTTCCAATCGCGCTCAACCTGGTACATCTCTAAGAGACTTTCTTTGGCAGGGGCTGCAAATTTTCCATTACCCACGCGATTTAATGATGCTTCAGCGCGGTCCAACAGCCCTGCCCGCAAAAAGTCACGCCCTAATTCGTATGCAGCATGATCACGATCGCGCGGCTTTAAATCATCCCGATTCGCTAAATGCTGATGTACACGGATAGCCCGCTCAGTTTCACCACGACGACGGAACAAATTTCCTAAAGCAAAATGCAGTTCAATTGTTTCTGGGTCTAACTGTGCAATCTTCACTAGGGCTTCAATCGCCTGATCCGGCTGTTCATTCAACAAAAGACTCAAACCTTTGAATGTAGAACGCTGTTGACGCATGCGCTCACGTTCATCCATGCGATTTTCTAAACGCAGATCCCAACGCGATGCCAACCAACCAATGCCAAACATGGCAGGCAATAACAAGAGCCAGGAAGTTTCAATCTGGATCATGGCGTGCAGAACTTAAATAAAAAAATGGCCCGAATGGACCACTGCTTATGCGCTATATGACTAGGCACCAGAACCCTCTTTAGGGCCCGCTTGCTTTAGCGGTTTGTAATCAACACGCTCACGTAATTCTTTTCCAGGCTTAAAGTGTGGCACCCGTTTTTCGGGGATTAATACCTTGTCACCAGACTTAGGGTTACGACCAGTACGCGCAGGGCGATGGTGCAATACAAAACTACCAACACCGCGCAACTCAATACGCTTACCTTGAGCCAAAGCATGAGTCATAGTGTCTAGCAGGGTCTTCACGGCCAACTCCACGTCCCTAGGCAATAGCTGCGGAAATTGTTCCGCTAAACTCTCGACTAGTTCGGAGCGAGTGATCGCTTGGAGCTCTTGATCTGACATGATCTATTAATAAAAACCGCCGCTCTCCACATGGAAAGCGGCGATATTGATTTAGCCTTGATTGTCCATCTTAGCTTTTAACAAAGCACCCAAGTTGGTTGTGCCAGACTGCGCATCACCTTGGAGCTTGCTCATAGCGTCTTGTTGGTCAGAGCTGTCTTTAGCTTTGATTGAAAGATTGATTACGCGTGACTTACGATCAATATTAATGATCATGGCAGTAACGCTGTCGCCTTCTTTCAATACATTGCGTGCATCTTCAACGCGATCGGTTGAGATCTCAGAAGCGCGCAAGTAAGCTTCAACTTCATCAGCCAAGTGAATCGTTGCACCCTTAGCATCAACTGCTTTCACGGTACCAGTTACAAGGCTACCCTTATCGCTTACTGATGTGTAGTTGTTGAATGGGTCGCCAGACAATTGCTTAATGCCAAGAGAGATACGCTCTTTCTCAACATCAATTGCCAATACAGTAGCTTCAACTTCATCACCTTTTTTGTATCTCTTAACAGCCTCTTCGCCGGGTTCATTCCATGAGATATCAGAAAGATGAACTAAGCCGTCGATACCGCCAGGTAGGCCAATAAATACGCCAAAGTCAGTAATCGACTTGATTGCGCCAGTAAGCTTATCGCCTTTTTGCTGGGCACGTGAGAACTCTTCCCATGGATTTGCTTTGCACTGTTTGATGCCCAAGCTAATGCGACGCTTGTCTTCATCAATATCGAGAACCATAACTTCAACTTCAGTTCCCAATGCAGTAGCCTTGCTTGGAGCAACGTTTTTGTTAGTCCAGTCCATTTCAGAAACGTGTACCAAGCCTTCGATACCGCTCTCGATTTCAACGAACGCGCCGTAGTCAGTCAGGTTAGTTACTTTGCCGAATAAACGGGTGTTTGGTGGGTAACGACGAGCGATACCAACCCATGGGTCATCACCAAGTTGTTTCACGCCGAGTGAAACACGGTTCTTCTCTTGATCAAACTTCAAAATCTTCGCAGTCACTTCTTGACCAACAGTCAACATCTCGCTTGGGTGACGCACGCGACGCCAAGCCAAATCAGTAATGTGCAAGAGACCGTCGATACCACCTAGGTCCACAAATGCGCCGTAATCAGTAATGTTCTTCACGATACCTTGAACAACGCTACCCTCTTTGAGGTTAGACATCAGCTTAGCGCGCTCTTCACCTTGGCTAGCTTCAACCACTGCACGACGTGACAACACTACGTTATTGCGCTTACGATCCAGTTTGATGACCTTGAATTCCATGGTCTTACCCTCGTAAGGGCTAGTGTCTTTAATTGGACGTGTATCAACAAGTGATCCAGGCAAGAATGCGCGAATACCGTTAACCATCACTGTCAAGCCACCTTTAACCTTACCGGTAACAGTACCAGTAACGATCTCAGCTTGCTCAAGCGCTTTTTCCAAATTCATCCATGATGCCAAGCGTTTTGCTTTGTCACGGGAGAGAATAGTATCGCCATAGCCGTTTTCAAGGGCGTCAATAGCAACGGATACGAAATCACCAGGAGCAACTTCTATCTCGCCAGCGTCGTTATGAAATTCTTCCACAGGAATAAACGCTTCAGACTTTAAGCCAGCGTTAACAACTACGAAATTATGGTCGATGCGAAGGACTTCAGCCGAAATAACTTGGCCGGTCTTCATATTCGATCGGGTTAATGATTCTTCAAATAATTCTGCAAATGATTCAGACATGTATATTCACTTTGTGCCGCCAGAAGGCCCGACGGGTTAGGTTATAAAAGCCTTAAGAAACACGCTAAATTTGATCATCGCGTTGTAGAGCTTCTTAAGACACCAAAACAACTGCCACAGTATTGCTACTGCTTACTTCAACAACTTACGCAATTTTAAGAAATCTTAGACTGATACCAATCTATGACCGTCTCAACCACTTGATCTATCGATAATTCCGATGTTTCTAGCACTTGCGCTCCTTCTGCAACTAACAAAGGTGCGGCACCTCGACTACTATCTCTGGCATCGCGCTCTTGCAAATCTTGCAACAAGTCGGCTAGTTTAGCAGAAATTCCCTTAGCGATCAACTGCTTATACCGACGCTCCGCCCTAGCAACCGCAGTTGCAGTTAAGAAAACCTTCAGTACAGCATCAGGAAATATCACGCTAGCCATATCTCGGCCATCAGCCACTAATCCAGGAGGCCTGCGAAAACCATGCTGCACACTTACTAAGGCGCGACGAACCTCTGGATGAACCGCAATTGCAGATGCCCGTAGACCAATTGCTTCAGTACGAATAGCCTCGGTGACATCTTCCGAATTGAGCAAAATAACACCGTTTTTAAAGGAAATCTGTAGTTTTTGAGCTAAAACACCCAATTCTGATCCATTGTTCACGTCAACGACTTGTTTTTGACTCGCTAAAGCTACTAAACGATAAAGCGCTCCACTATCTAAGTAATGAAACCCTAACTTTTCAGCCACCAATGAGGCAACCGTCCCCTTACCAGAGGCAGTTGGCCCATCAATCGCGATAACAGGAGGTAAATTCATCCAATTTTGAATTTAAGAGACAACCGTTGCAAATTCTGAGAAATATGTTGGGAAGGTCTTAGCAACGCAATCGGGATCATTGATCTTTAGTCGGTTTGGCCCGAAAGCAGCAAGGGAGAAGCACATTGCCATCCGATGATCATCATAAGTACCAATTCCCTCGGAAGGTGAGCGCCAATCGGCCAAGGTCGCTGGGGCTTGAACCACGATATAGTCGGCACCCTCTTCAACGATCGCCCCTACTTTTCTTAACTCTTTGGTTATTGCTGAAATGCGATCCGTCTCCTTGACTCGCCAGCTAGCAATATTATTCAAACGGGTTTTTCCCTCTGCAAATAAAGCCACTACAGCCAAGGTCATTGCGGCGTCTGGAATCTCAGTGCAATCAATTGTGATGCCCTGGAGTTTGCCACCCGCATTTTTAATGCCTGCGACCTCAATCCAATCGTCACCCGATGAAATATTTGCCCCCATCAAGGCAAGGGCATCAGCAAAGGCAACATCGCCTTGGATACTTTCGCCACCAACACCCAAGACACGAACTGGACCTTTGCCGATGGCACCTAAAGCTAAAAAATAAGAAGCCGAGGATGCGTCACCCTCCACGAATAGCTTGCCAGGGCTTTGATAGGCCGCCCCTGTAGTCTTTGCTGGAATAATAAAAGACTGCGCATCAGGATGGGTCACATGGATGCCAAAACGCGCCATCAGCTTAAGCGTAATTTCAATATAAGGACGAGATATTAATTCACCAAGCACTTCGATACGCACTGGCTCCTTAGCTACCAAAGGCAGCGCCATCAAAAGAGCAGTCAGAAACTGACTTGAAACATCGCCACGGACCTTCACTACATCTTTAATTTGAATATCCGCAACAGAAATCTTGATTGGTGGATAACCCTCTTGTAGTTCATAAGTAATATCAGCGCCAACTTGACGTAGCCCGTCCACTAGATCGCGAATGGGACGCTCATGCATACGAGTCACACCAGATAAACGGTAGCTGCCACCCTGCATTGCTAATGCAGCAGTCAAAGGGCGAATAGCGGTACCTGCATTCCCCATAAAAAGATCAGCGTCGCGTACCGGGAATTCCCCGCCACAACCATTCACAACACAAACCTTATTCGCCTGATCAACAACCGATAGCCCCAATGTACGCAAAGCATTTCGCATGACTTGAGTGTCATCGGCATCCAGTAAATTGACGAGCGTAGTTTGCCCCGAAGAAAGTCCAGCGAGCAACAAGGCTCGATTAGAGATACTTTTAGATCCAGGTAAAACAATTGAGCCTTGAGCTCGAGTCAATGGACCAATCTCGATGCTAGCCAAATCAACCATCAAATCACATCCATATCTTGACGAGCTTGACTAGCCTTTTTAAATAATTTTTCAAGACCTGCACCATTATTTTCTGCAATTAAATTACGCATATGCTGAGTAATTGCAAGGTACTGGTCTAGTTCTTTCAAAATAGAACTTCGATTACCAAGGCAAATATCGCGCCACATCTCTGGACTGGATGCCGCAATGCGTGTGAAATCTTTAAAGCCAATACCAGCGTGATCTAACTTCTGGTCAGCATCTTCAGAATTAATGACGCTCACCATTAATGCATAGGAGAGAATATGGGGCAAATGGGATACGGCTGCATAAATTGCATCATGCTGAACACAAGATAATTTTTTTACAACTGCACCAACAGATTGCCAAAAGCCTTCAATTAAATCGGTGTCTTGCGGAGAATTTTCTTGTAATGGACAAAGAATTGTTTGCTTCCCCTGAAATAAATCAGCCTTAGCAGCGCTAGCACCATGTTGCGCACCACCAGCGATTGGATGTGCTGGAACAAACTGACACGCTTTTTTACCTAATACTTCCTTGGCGGCAAGAATTACATCGCCCTTGGTGCTACCAGCATCCGTCAGCATTGTTTTAGATTGGAGATATGGCTCCATTATTTCAAAAGCGGATCGCATCTGCGCAACTGGTACGCACAGCACAATCACATCCGATTGCTTAGCGGCCTCAGTTAAGTCAACTACCTCATCAATCGCACCTATCTGGATTGCATGATTTAGATTCTCTTTGCTACGACCTACTCCCCATACTTTATTCACCACACCTGCTTGCTTAAGGGCTAAACCTAAGGATGCGCCAATCAAACCAACACCAACAATGGTGACGGTACCGTAATTACTTACTGGATTAATAATGGTCATTTTGCAGCTGACAAAATTTCACGTAAAGCATTAATGAAAATCGCATTCTCTTCAGGCAAGCCAATCGAAATTCGTAACCACTGTGGCAAGCCATAGTTTCCGACGGGGCGAACGATGATGCCTCGCTTAAGCAAAGACAAGTTCATTTGCGCGCCTGCATCATCATCATCACCCACCTTAACCAATACAAAGTTACCAGCTGAGGATAAATAAGTAAGTCCAAGCTCATCAAATGCCTGCGTAAGCTGCGCGAAACCAGCACGATTGAGTTCATAGCCTTGCTGTAAAAATTCAAAATCCTGAAAGGCAGCAATTGCGGCTGCTTGTGCAAGACTATTGACATTAAATGGCTGGCGTATCCGATTAAGTAAATCCGTTAAGGCCGGTTGAGCTACGCCGTAGCCAATTCGTAAACCAGCTAAACCATATGCTTTAGAAAAACTCCGTGACAAAATGACATTGGGAAAACGCTTAACCCATGCGATCGCATCATAGCGCTGCTCTGGGGTTAGATATTCGTTATACGCTTCATCAAGTACCACCACCACATGGGGCGGTACTGCGACTAAGAAATCTTCAATTTCTTTAGCAGTTAAATAGCTACCGGTTGGATTATTTGGATTGGCAACAAAGACCAGCTTTGCTTTATCCCCCGAGGCAACTATTGCATCAAGCATCGCGGATAAATCGTGGCCATAAATATCGGTAGGCGCAACCTCGACAGCTCTTGCTCCAACAGCTTGGGAGGCTAGGGGATAAACAGCAAAGGCATGGCGCGAGAAAATAATATCGTCACCAAGCTGAGCCACAGCACGTGCTGATAACTCCAGAATATCGTTACTGCCGTTACCTAAAGTAATCCAATCGGTCGGCACACCTAAACGCTCAGATAAGACTTTCTTTAACTCAAACCCGTTGGAGTCTGGGTAGCGCCCAAGATCGCTTGATGCCTTAAGCATTGCTTCTTGAGCCGACTTAGGCATGCCTAATGGATTTTCATTGGAAGCTAGTTTGACAATCTTACTTTCATCTAGACCATACTCACGAGCCACATCACTAATGGGTCGTCCACCTACATATGGTGCGATTGCCTGAACATGTTTTAAACCCAACTTAGAAGTCATGAGAATGTACTTGTCGATTAAATAGCTGAGTGTGGGTAAGAGCCCAAGTTTTTATAAAAAGCGGCTGCTGTTTTTAATTCCTCTAAAGCTTTTGCAACTTTTGCATCTTCAGCATGTCCGGCAACATCAATATAAAAGTGGTACTCCCAAGTGCCTTTACGAGCAGGACGTGATTCAAAACGATTCATTGAAACGCCGTGCTTAGCCAAGGGTTCTAATAGACGATGCACTGCCCCTGGTTGATTGTCTACTGACAGCACTAAAGAGGTTTGATCATGCCCAGTCGCCTGGCATTGGTAACTTCCAATCACAACAAAGCGAGTCCGATTATGAGGATCATCTTGAATTTGCGAAGCAGCAGCCTGCAAACCATAAGCCACCTGAGCAGGATCACCCGCAATTGCTGCAAGGCTAGAATCGCTTGCAGCCATACGTGCGGCTTCAGCATTACTGCTAACTGCCTGGCGCTTTAGCTGAGGAGCATGCTCACTTAACCACTGCTGGCATTGGGCTAAGGCTTGTGCATGAGCGCAAACTGTAGTGACCCCATCCAGACTCCCATTCTTCGTCAGCAAATGATGGCGGATGGGAAGTACCACTTCACCGCTAATGTGTAGCGGTGAATCTAACAGTAAATCTAATGTACGAGAAATAGCGCCTTCACTCGAGTTTTCGACGGGCACAACGCCATATTGAGCAGCGCCTTTTTCTACCGCTTTAAATACCTCATCAATACTATTGCAGGACAAACCGGCGATGGAATGCCCAAAATAAGTTTGCGCCGCCTGCTCAGAAAATGTACCGACAGGCCCAAGGTATGCAATCGTTTGACGTGCCTCAAGCGCTCTGCAAGCAGACATCACTTCACGCCAAATAGCTACAATACCATCAGGCAATAAAGGCCCCTTATTTATTTTCTGAAGCCGCTCAACCACTTGCCGCTCACGTTCAGGCCTAAACACTGGCGAAGAAAAGCCACCCTTGATATGACCCACCTCCTGAGCTGCTTGTGCACGCGCTGTAAGCAAGTCCAATATCTGCGCATCTAATGCATCAATCTTGTCGCGTATGGGCGCCAGGCGCTGTTCTTCGGTACTCATTAAGCCCGCCTTTCAAAATCACGCATGAATTCAATTAAGGCCCGAACGCCCTCCAAGGGCATAGCGTTATAGATACTTGCGCGCATACCACCCGCAGCCTTATGGCCGCGTAAAGCTACCAAACCAGCCGCATTTGACTGTGCAAGAAATCCCGCATTGAGGCTCTCATCTTTTAAAAAGAAGGTCACATTCATCCTTGAACGGTATGCTTTTGTGACGCGATTCTCATACAGGCTACTTTGGTCTAAAAATTGGTAGAGTAAGTCGGCTTTTTCTTGGTTACGCTTTTCAATCACCTTCACTCCGCCTTGTTTAATCAACCACTTAAATCCTAAGCCAGCCATATAGATAGCAAAGGTTGGCGGGGTATTTAACATCGATTGGTTAGTCGATTGCTTTTCCCAATCCCATATCGATGGGGTAATCTTCATGCTGTAACCCAATAAATCTTTGCGCACAATCACAATCGTTACACCAGAAGGCCCAATATTTTTTTGCGCGCCACCATACCAAACACCACATTTTGTGACATCTATTTCCCTTGAAAGAATATTGCTGGAAATATCTGCCACCAACGGTACTGAACCCACATTGGGCACATTTGGAAACTCTACACCCCCAATAGTTTCATTCGCACAGTAATGCACATAAGCAGCATCATCAGAGAGTTGCCAGGTTGAGCGAGGTGGAATGGTATTAAATTTTTCTTCGGCAGATGAGGCAACCAAATGGGCTACTCCATATTTTTCTGCCTCTTTAAAGGATTTTTCCGACCAAATGCCAGTCACTAAAAAGTCTGCCTTAGGTCCATTCTTTCCTAAGGACATTAGATTCATTGGAATAGCTGCATTTTGTCCAAGCCCACCACCTTGTAGCAATAAGATCGCATAGGAATCTGGAATATGCATTAAGGTACGCAAATCTTGCAAGACTTCCTCATAAAGAGCCATGAACTCTTTACCTCGATGACTGACTTCCATCACGCTAGCGCCAAGTCCTTGCCAATTAAGCAGTTCGTCGGCGGCCTGCTTTAATACCTCTTCAGGTACGGTAGCAGGCCCCGCAGCGAAATTAAAAATGCGGCGGTCAAACGTCATGATGAATCAATTAACCTTGAGCAGATGCCAACTTAGGCATCACCAGCTTCATCAGTATTGGAGTCAGCAACTGGGTTAGCAGCAACATCAACCTCTTCTCCATCCTCAAGATCATTGTCATCATCAGTGTCACTTTCAGCAATCCGCTGTAAACCAGACAAGCGCGTGCCCTCATCTACGTTGATCAAAGTGACGCCTTGAGTTGCGCGACCCATTTCCCGAATTTCAGAAACACGTGTACGCACCAAGATGCCGCCTGTAGTGATCAACATGATTTGATCTTCTGGCGAGACTAAAGCTGCCGCGACAACTTTACCGTTCCGCTCTGAAGTCTGGATAGCAATCATCCCTTTAGTGCCACGACCATGACGAGTGTATTCAGTGATGGGGGTTCGCTTGCCAAAACCATTTTCAGTTGCAGTAAGCACGCTACTCGGAATAGTGGCGCCTTCGGCATCAACGGTGATAGCCTCAGATCCTTCAATCTCAGCGACAGCAACTAACATTGCGATTACTTGGTGTCCTTCGCCCAAGTTCATACCACGCACACCACGTGCGGTTCGCCCCATTGGACGAACATCATTTTCGTCAAAGCGCACTGCTTTACCAGCATCGGAAAACAACATTACGTCATGCTTGCCGTCGGTAATCGCCGCGCCAACTAAGAAATCATTCTCGTTCAAATCGACCGCAATAATTCCAGCCTTACGTGGGTTAGAGAAATCCGATAAACGGGTTTTCTTCACTGTACCCAGGCTCGTTGCCATGAAGACGAAGTGATCGTCTTGGTACCCTTTAATAGGGAGAATCACCGTAATCTTTTCGCCCTCAATCAATGGAAACATATTCACAATCGGTTTGCCACGTGCATTGCGGCTACCTTGTGGCACTTCCCATACTTTGAGCCAATACATGCGACCACGATCGGAGAAGCAAAGAATAATGTCATGCGTATTGGCAACGAATAAAGTTTCGATCCAATCTTCATTCTTAGTTGCGGCAGCTTGTTTACCACGACCACCACGTTTTTGGGCACGGTATTCACTCAACGGCTGGCTCTTCATATAGCCAGTATTGGATAGCGTGACAACCATATCTTGCGGAGTAATTAAATCTTCAGTAAATAACTCTGTCGCATTCATTTCAATGAATGAACGACGACCGCTATCACCACCAGCAATACCAAACTCAGCTTGAACTTCTTTAAGCTCGCTTTCAATCACTTGTGTTACACGCTCTGGTTTTGAGAGCAGGTCGAGTAAATCAGAAATCTCTGACATCACCACCTTGTACTCGCTCACAATTTTATCCTGCTCAAGACCAGTCAAGCGCTGCAAACGCATTTGCAAAATCTCTTGAGCCTGACTATCGGACAGTCGATATAGGCCAGTGGTTTGCATCCCATACTCAGGCAATAAACCCTCGGGACGATATGCATTGCGACCGCCTGGAGTATCAGTCTCAGCACGCGCCAACATTTCACGAACCATAGAAGAATCCCATGCCTTGCCCATTAATTCTTGCTTAGCAATCACTGGATTGGCTGCGGCTTTAATGGTCGCAATAAACTCGTCAATATTTGCTAAGGCAACAGCTAATCCCTCTAATACATGACCGCGCTCGCGCGCTTTGCGCAATTCAAAAATCGTACGGCGTGTAACAACTTCACGGCGATGCTGCAAGAAATACTCAAGCATTTGCTTCAAATTCAAAAGTCGTGGCTGGTTATCCACCAAGGCCACCATATTCATACCAAAGTTATCTTGTAGCTGAGTGCTCTTGTACAAATTATTTAAAACAACCTCTGGCACCTCACCGCGCTTGAGCTCAATTACCACGCGCATACCCGTCTTGTCGGACTCATCACGTAAATCAGAAATGCCTTCTACTTTTTTCTCATTAACCAGCTCAGCAATGCGCTCTAGCAAGTTCTTTTTATTAACTTGGTACGGCAACTCATCGACGATGATCGATTGACGCGAACCCTTGTCAAGATCCTCGAAATGGGTTTTGGCACGCATCACGACTCGACCGCGCCCAGTGCGATAACCTTCACGCACGCCTTGGACGCCATAAATGATGCCGGCCGTAGGGAAGTCAGGCGCTGGAACGATCTCAATAAGCTCATCGATCGTGCAGTCTGGGTTGTGCAGCACGTGCAAACAGGCCGCAATCACTTCATCCAAGTTATGGGGAGGAATGTTGGTAGCCATACCCACGGCAATGCCTGAACTGCCATTAATTAGCAAATTAGGCACTTTTGCAGGAAGAATTAGGGGCTCTTGCTCACTACCGTCATAGTTTGGCCCGAAATCAACAGTTTCCTTGTCTAAATCAGCCAAAAGTTCGTGGGCAATCTTGCGCAGGCGGATCTCGGTATATCGCATCGCAGCAGCATTATCGCCATCAACAGAGCCAAAGTTGCCCTGTCCATCGATCAACATGTAGCGAAGTGAGAAGTCTTGGGCCATCCGAACAATCGTGTCATACACCGCAGAATCACCATGCGGATGGTATTTACCAATCACATCGCCAACTATACGGGCAGATTTTTTGTAAGCTCGGTTCCAATCGTTGTTTAATTCATACATCGCAAATAAGACTCGGCGATGGACGGGTTTGAGTCCGTCACGTACGTCTGGCAGGGCTCTGCCGACAATGACGCTCATCGCATAGTCCAAATAGGACCGTCTCATTTCGTCTTCTAGGGATATTGGTAGTGTTTCTTTAGCGGCTTGTTCCATTTAGAAATAATATCATTTTGATG